>Ga0129307_1000652_pt1 | contig 49660 bp, 50 predicted proteins | sample P1105metagenome_FD_94437 | JGI IMG/M metagenome (GOLD analysis project Ga0129307, IMG submission 94437) | Capybara group fecal microbial communities from Wisconsin, USA - P1105 metagenome | ecosystem: Host-associated > Mammals > Digestive system > Large intestine > Fecal | place: USA: Wisconsin... | reverse complement strand
GGCAGTCCATAGTGATTGCCCTCCCTCTGTAGAAGTTGTGTGGTAACTTCATTCTACCACGGGGAGAAAAATCACTATGGATTTTTTACTCAAGTGTCCAACTTGATTTTACAATCAACCTAAGCAAAGTAGGAATAAGCAAAATTAATAAGCAAAATTCATGTCGAATATTTCCCAGCACTTTAAGCCTTGTGAGAATTCGGAAAGGTAGCCTAATGTCTTTCCGATTTTCAAAAGATTTTCGGTGAAGCAGTACCAGGAGAAAGTGAAAGCGACTGTCGCGGGAATCGGACGGCCGAAGACTCTGCCCGCCCAAACCGTGTGACAGCACCGTAACCACCCCTGGTTTCAGCGAAGCCGGAGATCAGAAACAAAACTGAAAAATGTAGGAGGATGAAAAACATGAAAAAGACGCTTGCGATGCTTTTGGCCTGTGCTATGATGCTGAGCTTGGCTGCCTGCGGCAGCAGCAACAGCGACAGCCAGGCGACCCCCGCCAGTTCTTCCGGCGCTGCCCAGAGCACTACTCAGAATGAGACTACTTCTGCACCCGAGTTTAAGCTGATCGTCGGCTCCACCGTGCAGGATGACTCCGCTTCCGGTATTGCTCTGCTGGACTACTTCAAGCCCTATGTTGAGGAGAACTCCAACGGCCGCATCCAGGTCGATGTCCAGAACAACTCCGTCCTGGGTAGTGACCGTGAGCTCTATGAGGCTCTCCAGCTGAACACTGTTCAGTGCTCCTTCGGCCCCATGTCCACTCTGGCCAACTTTGAGCCCAACTACTCCGTGTGCGACCTGCCCTTCCTGTTCAGCGACAAGGAAGACGCTTATGCACAGCTGGACGGCGAGTTCGGTGCCAAGCTGGCAGAGAATCTGCCCAGCATCGGTATGCGTCTGCTGGCTTACGGCGAGAACGCCTTCCGAAACATCTCCAACAGCCAGCGCCCCATCAACACCATGGATGACCTGAAGGGCCTGAAGATCCGCGTGATGGAGTCCCCCGTGAATATCGCTACTTATACCGCTCTGGGCTGCAATCCCACTCCCATGGCCTTCAGCGAGCTGTACACCGGCCTGCAGCAGGGCACTGTGGACGGCCAGGACAACGGCGTTGTGCTGACCTACACCGCCAAGCTGTATGAGGTTCAGAAGTACTACACCTTCACCGGCCAGATCTATGCCGCTAACGGCATGGTCTTCTCCGAGGCCTTCTGGCAGAGCCTGCCCGATGATCTGAAGCAGGTCGTGGAAGACGGCGCCAAGTACGCCATGGAGAATCAGCGCCGCCTGAACACCGAGATGGAGGATGAGCTTGTCAAGACCATGGAGGAGGCCGGCGTTGAGGTCAACCACATGGAGGAGTCTGAGATCGCCCGTATGCGCGAGGCCACTGCCGGCGTGTGGGATCAGATGAAGGACACCATTGATCCGACCATCTATGAAATGGCTGTTGAGATCCGTGACAACTGAGCGCGTTTGAAATAAACATATTCCCGGATTTCATAGCGAAATCGTGAAACCAACGTCATAGGGGCGGGGAGATGCCTGCCGGCATCTCCCCGCCCCTAATTTTATCTTTCGCTTTTCCTCTGCCTGTTTGACAGAGGGCAGTCCATAGTGATGAGGGTATATTATGAAAATATTGCTTAAGATCTGGGATCACCTGGAGGAATTCTTCCTGATCCCGTCTCTGATGCTCAGCACGGCCCTGATTTTCATTCAGGTCGTTATGCGCTATGTGTTCCACAACTCCCTGGCCTGGTCCGAGGAGGCTGTCCGCTATCTCTATGTGTGGCAGACCTGGATTGGCGTCAGCTATGCCGCCCGGAACGGAAGCCATCTGCGAATCACCATGGTGAAGGATCGCCTGCCGGCTAAAGGACAGAAGGTGCTGGAGCTCTTTGTCACCGTCCTCTGGATTGGCTTTGCAGTTTTTGTGATGATCCAGGGCATGGCCGCGGTCAAAACCATCGCGGCTTTCGGACAGAAATCCTCCGCTCTGAAGATCCCCATGCAGATTTGCTATCTGTCCATCCCGGTGGGCATGGTTCTGATGTCTATCCGTCTGATCGAGCGTGCGTGTAAGGACTGGTTCCAAAGCTCTAAGTCCACGGAAGGAGGCGCGGCTGAATGAATATTGCGCTGTTGTTTGGCGTCTTTTTTGTTCTGATTATGCTCAGCGTGCCCATCGGCGTCGCCCTGGGCGTGGCCACCTCTCTGACCATCGTCTTGACCAGCAATATTGGTCCTGTCATGGTGGCGCAGAAGGCCTTCACCGGCCTGGATTCCTTTACCCTGATCGCCATCCCCTTCTTCATGCTGGCGGGCAACCTGATGGCTCTGGGCGGCATCGCCAAGCGAATCGTTAAGATGGCTGACGCCGCGGTGGGCAAGTTCACCGGCGGCCTGGGTATGGCCACCACCATTGGCTGTATGTTCTTTGCCGCCATCTCCGGCTCCGGCCCGGCCACCGTTACCGCCATGGGCTCCATCATGATCCCCGAGATGGAAAAGCGCGGCTATGACAAACCCTTTGCAACCGGCCTGACGGCCACCGCCGGCACGATCGGCGTCATCATCCCGCCCTCCATTCCCTTTGTTATTTACGGTGTTGCGTCCGGCACCTCCGTGGGTGATATGTTCAAGGCGGGCGTTATTCCCGGTATCCTCATCGGCATTGCTCTGATGATTGTCTGCTATGTCATCTCCAAGAAGAGAGGCTATAGGGGTGCGGAAAAGAACAAAGAGGAGTCTGAGGGCTTCCTCAAGACTTTCCTGGACTGCCTGCCCGCGCTGCTGGCCCCCGTTATTATCCTGGGCGGCATTTACGGCGGTATCTTCACTCCCACCGAAGCCGCCGTGGTTGCCACTGTCTACTCTCTGATTGTGGGCAAGTTTGTGTATCATGAGCTGACCTGGAAGATCGTGGTTGAGTCCTACCGCAGCACCGCCGATATGAACGGCTTCACCGGCCTGGCACTGGGCTTCTCCATGTCCTTTGCCGCGTACCTGGCTATGGAACAGATTCCCGCCAAGGTAGCAAACGCCCTGTTGAGCGCTGTCAGCGCCGACTGGATTCTGATTCTGCTGATCATTGTGATTCTGCTGGTTGTGGGCTGCTTCGTGGACAACATCTCCTCCTGCCTGATTCTGACCCCGGTGTTCCTGCCCCTGGTGACTGGCATGGGTATGAGCCCTGTTCATTTCGGTATCATGATGACCGTGGCTTTAGCCATCGGCTTTGTGACGCCTCCTTACGGCGTCAACCTGTTTGTGGCGTCCGCTGTGGCTAAACTGAAGATCGAGCAGGTGTCCAAGGCGGCAATTCCCTTTATCCTGGCCATGTTGGTTTGCTTGCTCCTGATTGCCTATATCGAGCCGATTTCCATGGGCCTTGTTTGGTTGTTAGGCTGATCTGATTTCCCCTAAGCACTGATAAAGGAATAAAGCGTACAGTGGGACAGCCTTGAAAGCGGCTGCTCCTCTGTGCGCTTTTTCTTTATTGGAGAGAGGGATGATTTGAAACGAACGGATGTGTTCGGGGCATGGGCCGTTGGATGCCTGGCGCTATCTGAACCATCACCCGTTTGCCGTTAAAAAGGCGCATTGGCGGGAAAATTTCCTGCAAAAGGAGAAAATGGCTGCAATATTTTGCTGGTTTCCCCGGGCGCTGGTTGCATTTGCCCTGCCGGACGTGCTACAATAATTGCACCGAAGCAATGTATGAATGTAAGTTTCGTGAAACTTGTGCCTGACAATAGGCCTGCTTGATATGCCGCCCTGGAGGCGGAAAATTCAACGTTCTGGAGGAATGACCCATGGGCCGGATCAGCAAGGAAAACTACTATCTGGATATCGCCGAAACCGTTTTGGAGCGCTCTACATGTCTGCGCCGGCTGTACGGCGCCATCATTGTCAACAACGACGAGATTATCTCCACCGGCTACAATGGGGCGCCCCGGGGCCGGGCCAACTGTGCCGATCTGGGCTACTGCTCCCGGGAGGCCATGAAAATTCCGCGGGGCGAGCGGTACGAACTGTGCCGCAGCGTCCACGCCGAGGCCAACGCCATCATCTCCGCCGCCCGGCGGGACATCGTGGGCGGCACACTGTATCTGGTGGGGCGGGACGCCCGCACCGGGGAGTTGCTGTCCGACGCCACCTCCTGTTCCATGTGCCGCCGCCAGGTCATCAACTCCGGCCTGAGCAAGGTGGTCATCCGTCGAACGCCCACGGAATTCGAGGTGGTGGACGTGGAGGACTGGGTGCGAAACGACGACTCCCTGCCCACTTTCGCCAACGAACTGCAGCAGTGAGAGGTTTTTCCGCGACGGGCGGAAGAAAGGAAGATTCGGATTGAAGACCGGACTGATCACCTTTTATCACATCCATCACTATGGCGCTTTCCTGCAGGCCTACGCCACGCAGCACGCGGTGGAGTCCTTTGGGGGCCAATGTGAGATACTGAATTATTATGTCAACCAGAACAATGCCCTGTTTCGTAAGCCCAGCGGGATGAGCAGCGCGGCGGCGGACGCTCACACGGCGCTGCACTATGCGCAGCTGAAAGCCCGTTATGACCGGTTTGAGGACTTCGCCCGGCAGCATCTCCATATTACGGAGCATCACTATGAGAGCAGAGAGGAGCTGTACCGGGAACCGCCCCAGTACGACGTGTACCTGGCCGGCAGCGACCAGATCTGGAACCCCAAGATCTTCCCGGATGGAAAATTTGACCCGGTTTACTTCGGCGCCTTTGCCCAGGGGAGAAAGATCGCCTACGCCCCCTCCTTCGGTATCCCCCACATCCCGGACAGCATGGAGGAGGAGCTGAAGGACTATCTGGAGCAGTTTTCCCACCTGTCGGTCCGGGAGACCCAGGGCCGCCGGATCGTGGAGAAGGCGGCGGGCCGGGAGGCGCAGGTGGTGCTGGACCCCACGCTGCTGCTGCGGCAGCGGGAGTGGGGTGCTCTGGCAGCGGACACGGGAATCCAAGGCGGCTACATCCTCAGCTACTGCATCAGCAAGCCGGGGGCGCTGGAGCCCTATATCCAGCAGCTGGCGGAGCGAACCGGTCTGCCCATCGTGCAGCTCTGCGGCATCCGGCGGAAGGTCCATCCAAGGGCGCACTGCGTTCTGGATGCCGGACCGGCGGAATTTTTGGGCCTGTTCCGGGGGGCCAGCTATGTATGCACCAATTCTTTCCACGGAACCGTTTTTTCTATCCAGTTTGAAAAGCCCTTTTTCACCACCGTGGCGCCTGCGGAGATGGCTGCGCCGGAGACCTCCCGGACGTACAGTCTGTTGAGCCGTCTGGGTCTGGGGGACCGCATTATCGGTAAGGGCGACACAGCGAACCTGACGGCCCCCGTGGACTGGGGAGCGGTGGAGAGCCGTCTGGAATCCCAGCGGCGTGAATCCCTGCGGTATCTGGAGAGCGCTCTGCTGAATCAGCCCTGGAAGGACGAATCGCCCGTCCAGCCGGAGGCCCATCCCCTGCCCAAGCTGGCGGAGCGGACCGCCTGCACCGGCTGTACGGCCTGCGCCAGCGGCTGTCCCCAAAACGCCATCGCCATGGTGCGGGATAAGGAGGGATTCTCCTATCCTGAGATCGACCCGGAGGCCTGCGTCCAATGCGGGCACTGCACCGCCATCTGTCCCCTCTTGCGGCAGCGGCCCGCCCGCCCCATGCCGGCGGTCTACGCCGCCTGGAACAAAAACGATACCATTCGGAAGGACTCCACCTCCGGCGGTATTTTCTCTCTCCTGGCGGAGGATACGCTGGAGAGTGGCGGCGTGGTGTTTGGTGCGGCTTTTGACGATCAGTTCCATCTGCGGCACATCGCCTGTTTTGAGAAAGAGGAGCTGCGCCACCTGCGGGGCGCCAAATACGTCCAGAGCGATTTGCGCGGCACTTACCGGCGTATAAAAGCGCTTTTAAAGACCCGGCCGGTGTTGTTCTCCGGCACTCCCTGCCAGGTGGATGGCCTGTACCAGTATCTGGGGGAGCGGCCGGAAAACCTGACCACCTGCGATTTGGTGTGCCACGGTGTGCCCTCGCCGGGCGTGTGGGAGGATTTCGTGGCCAGTCAGAAGCTCCGGAAAAAGAAGGAGCTGCGGGCGGTGCGGTTCCGGAACAAGGTGACTGGCTGGAAGGACAGCCACATGACCCTGATCTACGGGGACGGCTCAGTGGACTCCGCACCGCTGTTCCACACCGAGTATGGCCGGGCCTTTGGCCGGTCGCTGTTCCTGCGGCCCAGCTGCTACCGCTGTCCCTATACCTCCATGAACCGGCCCGGGGACTTCACCTTGGGGGATTTCTGGGGCCTAAAGCCGGAGGAGCTGACGGATCAGCAGAAGGACGGCGTGTCCCTGCTGATGGTGAATACCTCCCACGGCAGCCATATCTTTGACCGGCTGCCTTTGAGCCGGGTGGCGTTTCCGCCGGAGCGGGCCATTGCGGGCAACCCCAGGCTGGCGTCGCCCATTGCCGCCTGCCCTGATCGCGCGGCCTTCTTCGCCGCCTACGCTCTGGAGCCCTTTGAGGCCGTGCGGAAAAAGTTCTTCCGCCTGCCGCCTCTGCCTGTGCGCATCGCGTCACAGGTGCTGTCCCCGGAGGTCAAGGAGAAGTTAAAAAAGAAGCTGAGATAAACAGACAGGGGCCGCAGAGCGGCCCCTGTTTTTCAATTTCCATAAAGGTCGCACTTTTTTGCGAAAGAACATTATGCACAATATGGATTGATAAATTTGTCAATTTTGCTAATATATAAACACTGAAACAACAGGATACAAAGTCAGGAATCACGGACTTTCGGGCAAGGGCGCCTGAAGGGCCGGTTTTTCATACCCATTTTTAGCTTTCACGATTCGCTGGTGTTTTCTCCTTTCCATCGGCGTTTCTCTCCTTCGATAAGGCCTGCCCCCTTATCGTGCCAGTAAAAGCACCCGGACCAGGTCCGGGTGCTTTTTTGTCCAAGCGTCTGCATATATGAGGCAGGGCCGCCTTGCCGCCGGAAGAGAAGTGTGGTACAATCATTTCACTCAGCGACTGCACTTGTCTGAACTTATGCGGCAAACATACCGGGCGGGCCACCGGAATTTAAAATGAATCAATATGAGGGAAGCATGATGAGAGAACTGTATGAGGGCTTGGCGCATATCGCCATCCAAACCAAAGATATCCAGGAGAGCATTGCGTTTTACGAAATGCTGGGCGGAAAGCTGTACATGACGGCTGAGCGTCCGTGTCCGGAGGGGAAAAAGTATCTGGCGCTGGTAGACTTTGCCGGTTTCCAGCTGGAGCTGATTCAGTCTCCCGCACCGGTTCCCATGGGCGAGGGGAACATCCCCCATTTCGCCGTCCGCGTCAGGGACCTGGACGCTGCCGTGGCCGCCATCCGCGCCGCAGGTGTGGACAGCTTCACGTCGCCGGAGAAACGGGTGATCCCGGATCTGTTCGGCGGGTTGCAGAACTGGTTTTTGACCGGGCCCTCCGGAGAGCAGATCGAATTGATGCAGAGCCTGTGACAAAACAATGCCAGCACCAAACGGTGCTGGCATTGTTTGCTTGGCTTGGATAAACCTGCCGCGAAATCTGCGTGTCGGACAATCAGTCGGTCACGTAGGGCAGCAGAGCGATCTGACGAGCCCGCTTGATGGCCTCGGTCAGCTGACGCTGATGCATGGCGCAGGTGCCGGTGGTACGGCGGGGCAGGATCTTGGAACGCTCAGAGACAAAACGACGCAGCTTGGCGGCGTCCTTGTAATCGATCTGCTCGCACTTCTCAGCGCAGAACTGGCAGACCTTGCGGCGCTTGCCACGGTTCATGGGGCGAGCGGGCCGGTTTTCACGATCCATAGGCATGGATAAGTTCCTCCTTCAAAGAATTTGACGTGCTGCAGCGCACGTTAGAACGGCAGTTCGCCGTCCTGTTCGCCGAGCTCGGCGAAGTCGGAGTGCCCATCCGAAGCCATCGGCGCGCTGCCGCGGCCATAGGCGGGGGCACTGTAGGCGGGAGCATAGCCGCCGTCAGAGGCGGAGTCCCGCTTGGAATCACCGAAGTAGACGTTGTCGGCGATAACCTCGGCGGAGCGGCGCTTGCCGCCGTCCCGATCGGTCCAGTCACGGATCTGCAGCCGCCCCTCCACCACGGCCATGCGGCCCTTGGTGAAGTACTTGCTGACGAATTCCGCGGTGTTGCGCCAGGCAACGATGTCAATGAAATCCGTCTCCTTCTCGCCGCTCTGGGACTTAAAATCCCGGTCCACGGCCAGGGAGAAGGAAGTCACCGCCGTGCCGCTCTGTGTGCGGCGCAGCTCGGGATCCCGGGTCAGACGACCCATCAGGATGATCTTGTTCAGCATGAGCCGCTCCTTACTCGCCCTTGCAGACGATCAGGGAACGCATGATGCCGTCGGTAATGCCGAGGATACGGTCCAGCTCTCTGGGGAAAGCGGGCTGGCTGCTGAAGCTCATGAGAACATAGTAGCCGTCTTCTTTGAAGTTGATGGGATAGGCCAGCTTGCGAGTGCCCCACTCCTCGACCTCCACGGCGGAGCCGTTCTGCTCAGCGAGAGTCTTGAACTTTGCCACCAGAGCGGCAATGCCCTCCTCACCCTGTGCAGGGTCGATGATGTAGACGACCTCATAATTGGCGGAAACCTTAGCCATTTGTGCACCTCCTTTTGGACTGATGGCCCCCATTCTCAGATGGGAGCAAGGATTTGCCTGCAAAATACAAGCTTTATTATTATATCGAAATCCCCGGAAAAGTCAAGAAAGATTTGCAAAAAATCCAGAAACGGGCAAAAAAACCGGAGAGCGGGCCGCTCTCCGGTGAAAAGCAGATGGATTTACGCAAGCCGGCTGGGATCCATATACTGCCGCAGGCTCCGGATCTGGGGCAGATAGTGCAGCAGCAGGCCTCCCAGCACATAGCAGGCGATAGCCTCGCCGATGCCCACGGTGACGGCGTTATAGGCGAAGGCGGCCCAGAAGGCGCCGGTGAAGCCCGTCTCATAGAAGGCGATCACGCCGCCCACCAGCACCATGTTGCAGAGCACCGGGGGCAGGGGGGCCATCCACTTGTGGCGCACCCGCTGGGTCCACAGGGCCGCCAGCAGGGTGGCAAGAGAGCCAAAGACGATGTCGAGCACACCGTAGGGGCTCAGCAGATTGGCAACCAGACAGCCGATGAACAGGCCGGGCGTGGCCTCGGGAAAGAAAAAGGGCAGGACGCACAGCGCCTCGGAGAAGCGGCACTGAATGGGGCCGTAGGCAACGCCGAAGACGGACGCGAAATACGCCATCACCGCGTACAGAGCGGCGATGATGCCGGATAGGGCCAGCTGGTGGACGGAAAAACGGGATTTGGACATGAAAAAAGACCTCCTTTTGAAATTGGGAGGCCCTGTGACGCACAGAAAAAAGCCCGGGAAAAGGCCCGTGCAGCCTCCATTTTTTGTTTAGAGAACGGCAAATGTCCATGTTGCCGAACGAACGCCGCAGGTGCGGCGCTTGGACAGGGGGTGTGGAAACCTGTCGGAAAGCAGAATACCACAGATCCGGGACAAATGTAAAGAGGGAAAATCGCGGTTTTGCGATTTTCCCTCTTTGACTGGATCGGCACTTATTCCACTGTCACAATCAAATAGCACAGATCGGGGCCTGCTTCCTCATTCTGCTGGATGTCAAACTGGACGCCTTCGTCCTTTAGGGCGGCGGCCACAGCGTCAAACGCCTCTGCTGTCAGTGAGTAGCGGACCGTCCCGTCCGGCTGAGCCTCGGCCTCGTAGTCCCCCAGCAGCCGCGCCTGCTGCTCTGCCGTCAGGGACACCTGGGCCCGACGGCCATACGCTTGCGTGGAAGCGGCAGAGACCGTGGGAGTCTCCGGCGCTATTTCCTTGCCGGCCTGGCCGTCTGCCTGATGAGCCGAATCGGAGATGGTGGCCTCCTGGGAATTTTCTGAAGCGCTATCCTGGGAGGAAAAGACGGTCATCGACCGCTTTTCATCAGACACCTGGACGGAGTCCTCCACGGGCTCACCTTTCTCCTCCGTGACCCGATTGAATCGGCTGGAAGTTTCTGTTTCCCCGGCGCTCTCCTCAGTCGATGCTTGGTACTGGGCAGCGGCTGTTTCGGCCGCATCGGAGCCGCCGCCTATCCGGGGTAGCTGACCAGCCGCCACCACAATGGCCAAACAGGCGGCCATGGGCAGCAGCACCTTCTTCCAAGGGACAGGCTTCTTTTGGGGCGCGGCTTTCGTCTGGGAGACAGCTTCCGCCTGAATGGCGGACATGACGCGGCCGGCACAGCCCTCCGGCACGTCGGTGTCCTCGGCGTTGGGGAAGCCCTCCCGCATGGTCAGGGCGGCATCCACATAGGACCGGCAGCCGTCGCAGACCGTCAGGTGCGCCCGGACGTGGGCTGCCTCCTCCGGAGACAGCTCTCCATCTACAAAGGAATCCAGCAGGGCCGCGTATTCTTCACAGTATTTCATTGGCAGCCCTCCTTTCCTGTCCCTTTAGACGAAGGCGGCGGAGAAAAGTTCCCGTTTTCCAGCAGGAATTTTTTCAGCAGCTTTCGCCCCCGGTTGATACGGGATTTCACCGTGCCCAGATCCACATCCGCGGCCTGAGCAATCTCGTCATAGGACAGCTGGTGCAGTTCCCGCAAAATCAGCGCCGTCCGGTAGTCGGGGGGCAGGGTCTGCAGCCCCGCTTCAATGGCCCGGCGCAGATCCATTCGCTCCGCTGCTTCCTGAGGGCTTTCCCGGGGGTCCGGGGCGTCCATGTTCAGCGCTTCGTCGTCCAGGGAGAGGCAGGCCGAGCCGCGCCGCTCCCGGCGCAGCAGATCCATGCAGGTGTTGCTGGTCAGGCGATAGAGCCAGGTGGAAAAGCTGGCGTCGCCCCGGAAAAAGGCAAGGCCCCGCCAGGCGGCCAAAAACGCCTCCTGGGCAGCCTCCTCAGCATCCTCCGGATTGCCGCACAGACGCAGGGTCAGGGCAAAGACCCGCTTTTCATAGGCACGGACCAGGGCTTCAAAGGCGTCCTGGTCGCCGCCTTTGGCGGCGTCGATCCAGGCCCGCTCCTGCTCCGGCGAGATGGCGTTAGGCGGCTTCATCGCAAGTCCCTCTTGATGCCCTTGGTGATTTCGTAAACATCCTCCAGCGTATTCATCTGGACAATTTTTTCCTTATAATATCCGGCGTGGGACACGCCTTTCAGATACCAGCAATACTGCTTCCGGGCCTCCAGCACCGCGATCCGCTCCCCGTGCTGCCGGACCGCCAGCTCGATCTGCCGCACGGCGGTGTCGCACCGCTCACTCAGCGGCGGCAGCGGCGGCACGGGCCGCCCCTCCAGCACGGCCTTCGCCTGCTGGAACAGCCAGGGGTTGCCGAAGCAGCCCCGGCCGATCATGGCCATGTCCGCCTTGGTGTGCTGCAGGATGCGAGCGGCGTCCTCCGGGGCGAAGATATCGCCGTTGGCGATGACGGGGATGGACACCGCCTCCTTCACCGCCCGGATGCAGTTCCAGTCCGCCCTGCCGCCATACATCTGGGCCCGGGTGCGGCCATGGACGGCAATGGCGGACAGGCCCGCCTGTTCCAGTATTTGGGCCAATTCCACGCAGTTGCAGCTGCCCATGTCCCAGCCCCGGCGGATCTTGGCCGTCACCGGCACGGGAGAGGTCTTCACCACGGCCTCCACAATGCGTCCGGCCTTCTCTGGGTCCTTCATCAGTGCCGAGCCGTCCCCGTTATTGACGATTTTCCCCATGGGGCAGCCCATGTTGATGTCCAGCACGTCGGCACCGGACAGCTCCACGGCGATCTGGGCCGCCTCCGCCATGCATACCGGGTCGCTGCCGAAAATCTGGACGGCGAAGGGGTGCTCCCCGGGGAAGGGCATCAGGAGTGTCCGGGTCTTTTTGTCCTGGTACACCAGCGCCTTGGAGGAGATCAGCTCCGTGCAGGTGTAGCCCGCCCCCAGCTCCCAGCAGATCTGCCGGAAGGCGGCGTCAGTGACCCCGGCCATGGGGGCAAGAGCCAATTTGGAGTTGATGGTGACAGAACCGATTTGCATGGAGGCGACCTCGTCTTTTCTCAGAATCAATACACACAGTTTGCCATAGGAACAAGTTCCGTTAAACTTTTCGCCGCTTAGGGCGGCGGTTCCTTAAGTGGAGCTATTGTACCACAGGGCCGGAAAAAAAGAAAGAGTGGGGATTTTAATGTGTGCAGGCTTGACAAATCTCCTCTTGTTGTCTAATATATAGATAATCGATATATAGGAGGCCGATATATTATGGTGGATAAAAGCCTAATGGCGGGCAGCACGGGAATGCTGCTGCTGAAGCTGCTGGAGGGGGAGGATTTGTACGGCTATCAGATGATCGAGGAGCTGCGCCGCCGGTCCGACCACACCTTCGATCTGAAGGCGGGAACCCTGTACCCCCTGCTCCACGGCCTGGAGGAGAAGGGCCTGATCACCTCCTGGGTGGAGGGGACGGAGGGAAACCGACCCCGGAAGTACTACCACCTGACGGAGGCCGGCCGGGCGGCCCTGGCGGAGAAGGAGGCGGAGTGGCGGACCTTTTCCGGCGCGGTGAACCGGGTTTTGAGGGGAGGGACCTGCCTTGCCTGACAAGCTGACGGAATATCTGGAGCAGGTCATGGCGCAGATCTGTTGGAGGCGGGCCCGCCCGGCCCTGCGGGGGGAGCTGCGGAGCCATCTGCTCTGTCAGTTGGAGGACTGCCGGGCGGCAGGCATGGATGAGGAGGATGCGGCGGAGGAGACGGTGCGGCAGATGGGGGACCCGGCGGAGGCCGGAGCGGCCCTGAACGCAATCCACCGCCCGGTACCCCAGTGGGGGCTGCTGGCGCTGACACTGGCCATTGTCTTGACCGGGGGATTTCTCCGGGTGTGGCTGACGGCGGGATGGGGGTATGACGCGGTGGACCCTGGCCGGACAGTCCTGACCCTGTGCCTGGGGACGGTATGCCTGCTGGTGGCCTATTTTTCCGATTATACCGCCCTGTGCCGCCACGGAAAGGCGGTGTACCTCGGGATGCTTCTGCTGTCCCTCGTTTCCCTGGCCTTGTCACCTGATATCAACAACGCCTCTTACTATACCCGGTATCTGACAGAGCTCTACCCGCTGGTGTATGCCCTGTGGATCTGCGCCTGGCGTGGAAAGGGGTGGAGCGGGCTGGCGGCGTCCCTGCTGGGCGGGGCGCTCCTGGCGGCCCTGTCGATGCTGGCACCCGGCATGTGGGGGCTGCTTCTGCTGCTGACAACGGGCTGCTTCCTGTTGGTTGCCGCCGTCTGTCAGGGATGGTTCACGGTGCCGAAGCGGCAGGCTCTGGCCCTGACATTCGGCACGGCGGCCATCCTGACCGGCGCCGGACTTCGGCTGGTTCTGTTGGGCTATGGGCAGAACCGTCTGCTGACGGCAATCCATCCGGAGCGGGAGCCCTTGGGCGGCGGCTATCAGTCCCTGGTGGTACGGCGGGCCGTCAGCGGGGCGCAATGGCTGGGGGAGGGGACCATGGGTGCCGCCTGCAGCGGCTATGCCTATGAGGAGATCGTGCCGGAAGCGGGAAAGGACTTCCTGCTGACCACGGTGATCCACAAGCTGGGCTGGCTGCCTGGTTTACTGCTGCTGGCTGCCACGGCGGCGTTGGTGATCTGGCTGTTTCTCCGCTGCCGAAGGCTGAAAGACCCCCTGGGCCGGACTGTGGTACAGGCGGCGGTACTGTCCCTGGGATTGGAGACGGCCATGGCCTCGGCGCTGAATCTGGGCTTTGTGCTGTACAGCGTTCACTTCCCCCTGCTGGTGGGCAATCTCCATACCGCGATGGATATGGCGCTGATCGGCATGGCCCTGTCCGCGTTCCGGGAGGCCCATCTGCCCGCCTGGCAGCCCTGTCCGGCGGCGGTGTCCGCTTCGGCGGAGACAGTGAGTGCGGAATCCAAATAAAAGAGGAACGTCCGGCTATTAGGCCGGGCGCTCCTCTTTGACTCATTTCCCAAACTGGAGTTTGGAGAAAGAAAGGAGAAACGCAGGAGAAAATTTGACCGGTCAGTGATTCTGCATTATAATCAACGCAGAAAGAATACAGATCCGAGCACAGAAAGGAGCTGTTATGATGCTGTTCGATGACCACCGCGTGCAGATGCTGCGGGAGGAGAACCCATTCCTGCCTGCGTCGGAGCTGGCCTATCAAATGTTGATGGAGGGGCTGCTGGACGGACATCTGAACCCCGGGGTCCATCTGAATCAAAACGATCTGGCGGAACAGCTGAACATGAGCCGATCCCCTGTGCGGGATGCCCTGCTGCGCTTGGCGGAGGAGGGATTTGTGCTCCATGATGCACGAGGCTTCCAGGTTCCGCAGCTGGATGGAAAGAAATTTGCTGACTTCATGGAGTTTCGTACGGAGATTGAGTGTGCTTCCGCACGCTTGGCCACGCATTACGCCACACAAGAACAGCTGGACGATATGCAACGGAACTTGGCGGCTTATCGGGAAGCGATCGAACAGAATGACCGTCCAACTGCCACACAGCTGGATTCCATGTTTCATGAACTGGTGGCCGTAGCTACTCAAAATGCGCATCTGCGGCAGATCAGCCGGCAGGTGATTCAGGAGGCCCGGTTCTATCTGATTCGCTTGGTGCCGCATCAAGTGGTGGAGCGGAGCCTGAAACGGCATTGGGCCATCTGGCGGGCCATCGCCTGCAGAGATGAGGCTGCGGCGGAGCAGGCCATACGGGCACATATGACCGATGCTATGCGGGCAGCTCTGCGGGTACAGGCGGATCAAAACAACAAGTAAACAAAGATCTTTGTATCTCAATATGTACGGAGAGGGCCTTGCCTGTTCAAGACTTGAAACACGGACAATCCTCCGCTATAGTGGGTTAAAGGAGGAAATGGCGATGATGAAGACACTGATCTCACAGCTGCTGCAGCTGCAGGGAATGACGCTTCTGATGATGGCGGCTGGATTGTTTTTGGCAAAACGAGGGGTAATTGACGCTGCCGGACGGCAAACACTGACCAATGTGACAATTCGGATATTGATTCCCTGCAATATTTTTAAATCCTTCCTGTCAGGACTGGGATCAGAGGCTCTGCGCTCTTGCTGGGTGCTTCTGGTACTGGCTGCGGGGCTGGAGGTTTTATGCATGGTGCTCAACCGGATTCTTTACCGCCGCTATGCGCCGGAACGCCGAAAAATCCTGCAGTACACCACGCTGTCGTCCAATGCTGGCTTTCTGGGTATGGCAATTTCCGAGGGACTCTATGGGGACCAGGGCCTGCTGTACAACACCGTTTTTCTCATTCCTATGCGGATTTTTATGTGGTCGGTGGGCTTGTCCTACTTCACCACGCCTCCGGGAAAACGGGAAGTGGCGCGGAAAGCGCTCTGCCACCCCTGTCTGGTGGCAATGTATTTGGGAATTTTTTTCATGCTGACATCCTTGCCCCTGCCTGCTGTGCTGGACCGCACAGTGCGGAGTCTGGCGGGCTGCACGACGCCCATGGTTATGCTCATCACCGGCTGTATTTTGGCAGACATGAATCCCAGACAGCTCTTTGACCGGGATTCCCTCTATTTCAGCCTGATCCGGTTGGTGGGGCTGCCGCTGATTACATGGCTGTGCTGTCGGGTTTTGCCCATGGAGAATGCGGCGAAAGGCGTGGCGGTCCTGATGACCGGAATGCCGGGAGCCAGTACCACGGTGTTGTTTGCGGCCCAATACCACAGTGACGCGCCATTCGCCACCAAGTGCGTGGTGGTGACGATTTTACTGTCCCTGATCACGATTCCAGCGTGGACCCTGCTGCTGGGGTAATGCGCGGAGAGACGAAGAGCGCCGGTCAACCGACCGGCGCTCTTGGCGTTGATGGGAGATCCTTATTGGCAAATGGCATAGACTACGCCGCCCACGGAGATGCTCTCCAGCTCCTCCAGAGGGATGATCTGATCAAAGACGCCGCCCTTGGAGCAGACGGTGATGCCGCTCCCCGGCTTGACGCTGCCGCCGGAGCTGGACAGGTTCAGAACCGTGCCATCGGTTTTCGTCAGAAGGATCTCCACATTTTCAAAATACCGCTGCATCTGGAGACTGTCCGCCTCTGATTCCCGGCCGCTGGGGGCATTGCTCCACTGAACCTGGCTGTCCACGGTGTAGTCCACCTTGACAGCTATGGGGGAGACGGAGACAGTGTCCACGGTGAAGGTCATGCCGTCCTGGGTGAAGGTTTCGCCGCCGCCTAGGGTGATGGAGCTGTCCTCATAGTCCACGTCAAAGCGGAACTTCCACTTGCCCTCCACTACGGGGACGGACGCCCCGGCCTCGTCGTCCCAAACGCACAGGTTTTCAAACTCCGCCGTGGCGGTACAGTGGGAGATGGGGGCGTCGGCGGTAATGGTCTGCACCATTTGAATGGCGCTGGAGTCGGCCTCATCCGGCATGAACCAGGAGCTGCCGTGGCTTCCGCCCCGGACGGGCAGGTCCGTCCAGCCGAAGCCGCCCATCAGCAGGGAGCGGGCGTCGGTGCCCTCCGGCAGCAGGGCTGTGCCGTCGTCCCGGCGGATGGTGTAGACGATGGCGGCGTTGTACGCGTCACCGATGATGGCGTCAGCAGTAATGGTGACGCCGTTGTCGGTGTCCGAGGCGCCGATGGGATGGCCGATCTTGTCGATGACCTCTGTCTGAGCGGCGCTGCCGCCGAAAATAGGGGCGAAGGTCTCTCCGGGGGACTTCAACATGGCGGTGGCCCCGGCGCCCACCGCCAGCACCAGTACCACCGCCGCGGCCAGTACCGCCATCCGGCAGATGGAGCGGCGGCGCGTGGGCGAGGTATGCTCCGCCGCCCCGGTGGCCACCCGGGCCGTCAAAATCCGCTTCTGCTCATCGGTAAAACGCAGGGCGTCCATGTCCCGCTGATATTCAAACTGTCTGCTGTCCATATTCCGTTCCTCCCAGATCCAGTTTCAGTTTCGCCCGGCCCCTTGAAAGCCGGGTGTTGACGGTGGCGGTAGGGATCCCCAAAATCTGTCCGATCTCCGCCGCCCGGTAGCCCTCATAGTAGTAGAGGTAGATCACCGCCCGGTAGCGGGACGGCAGAGCGTTTACCGCCGCCAGAACGGAGCCGTCCTCCACTTCCGGGGCGGGAACTTCCATGCACTCCTCCAAAGCGCAGGTCCGCTTCCGCCATGGGCTTTTCAGCAGGTCCTTGCAGGCGTTGGCGGTGACCCGCAGCACCCAGGCCCTCTCATGCTCCGGGGAGTCAAAGGCCCGCTCCTCCAGCAGGAGCTTGATCAGCACGTTCTGACAGATATCCTGGGCGTCCTGGGTGTTTTTCAGATAGGTGTAGCTCAGACGGAGAATGGTGTCGGCATACCGCTCCACCATCCGCTGGGCCTGTTCGTTTTGATTCAAGTTGGTCACTCCTTCGAGAGCCATGGCCTGTGGGAGGAAAGCCGGGCCATGTTCGGCACCGCCCATCTGTCGCTCTCACCCAGAATACGATTGAGAGAGGAAAAAACTTTCACGGGCTCGCGAAAAAAGCCACGGCTCGTTTTTCGAACCGGTGGGGCGCTTTTCAGGCTTTTTGGCGGCTTGCTCTTGCAATTGCGGAACCCATCGGTTAAAATTTCAGCATTGCGGCGGCGTCCCCGCGGCAATTATTTATGAAATGGGGACAGCGCTCTTTGAATCGCGCCGCGGCTCCGTTTGAAAGCGGCTTTGCCGCTCGCCGGAAAAGGAAAGCGGCAGATTCCCACCCGTGAAAAATATGGATCGGATAATTGGAGGAGGTCTCAGTATGATCAGACTGGAACGAGTCACAAAACAGACTCCGGAGCTGGATCGTATCAAATCACTCTACCAGAGCGCGTTTCCGGAAAATGAGAGAAAGCCGCTGGGACTTTTTCTGGAGGAGGCGGATTGCTGCGACTTTGTGGCATTTTATGAGGGCAATCTGTACTGCGGGTTTGCGATTTTGCTGACATGGAAAGACATTACCCATATCCTCTATTTTGCTGTTGAAAATACGCTGCGGGACAGGAGATACGGAGCACAGGCTCTGAAGCTGCTCCGGTCGCTCCGCCCAGGCAACCGTTTTATTGCCGATATCGAGGTGGATGATATACATTCTTCGAACCACGGACAACGGCAAAAAAGAAAGCAATTCTATCTTCGCAATGGATACCAGGAATCCGGCGTGACCTATGAATGGCAGAATGAAAATTACGAAATATTGGTTTCCGGCGGTACAGTGACGCTGCAGGAGGACGACGATTTCTGGGAGTATTTTGAACCGGTATACGGTGACTGAATTCCTTGAAAAAAGCAGGCAGCGACAAAATATCCCCTGATGCAGGAAAACGAAAGGACTGCATCAGGGGGTAAAACTATGGTAAAACAAGTCCTGCAGCCGCCATTGCATTCAGTTGAAAACCGGAGCGGCACCGCTTGCGCAGCGTCACTCCGGTTAAAACGCGGCAATTTCACATAATTGTTGGGCACAGCCGCTCTTTTATTCCGTGACGATGAGGGCGATAAGCTCCACCGTCTCCTGGGACCGGTTTTCCAGGCTGTGGCCCTCGCCATAGCCGGTGGCGCCGATATCCCCGGCGTGGAGAAGAACCTCCTTGCCGTTGTCGCTGAACACCGCCTCGCCCTTGAGCATGTAATAGAACTCTGTCTCATGGGTGTGGGTGTGATAGCCGATGGAGCAGCCGGGCTCCAGGACGATATGGGAGAACAGACGGACATGATCGTACATCTGCTCCTTGGCGGCAAGATCCTTCAGCTTGACCAGGCCCTTGCCGTTCTGGATGCAGGTCTCCCGCCGGGGGCAGTTTTCAGACAGTGTGTACATGATACAACGCTCCTTTTTCCATTCCGCCCGGGGCCTTGCGCGGGCCTGGGGGAAGTGATAAAATAAATTGAAACCATTGTAACAAACCCTGACGGAAAAGTCCACAGCGGAAGCCGCGGGGCGTTGAAAAATAAGGAGAAGCCTATGAAAAAGCGCATTCTGCCCCTCTTGCTGCTGCTGCCGGTGCTGCTGTCCGGCTGCGGGGAAAGACATTCTCCGGCGGCATCTTCATCCGCTTCCTCTGGGGATGTCTCCGTGCCGGAGTCAGAGACGCTGGTGATGGAATCGCTGGCGGTGGAGCTGCCCCGGGAGCTGGATACCTCCGCCGCCCGGCAGGCCATGGAGCGGCTGCCGGAGCTGATGGAACCGGCGGGGGTGGAGATTGGGGAGGTGCGCGTCACCTTCGGTACCTCCTACGCCGCCACCGCGTCGGCTCTGGAGCAGGGCGGCGTGGATCTGGCGTTCCTGCCGGCGGCGGACTTTGTGGATTTCTGTCAGGAGGCCGTGGCTATCCTGGGGGATGCCAGGCAAGACACGGAAAGTGAATGGACGGCGGGCACCTCCGCCCTGATCTGCGCCGGACCGTCGGAGTACGGGGCACGGCTGGCGGAGCTGCGGCAGCGCCGGAGTCTGACCTGGGATGAGCTGGACCATGCCCGGTGGGGCGTGCTGGGGGAGGACTCCCAAGCGGGGCGGCAGTGCCTGGAGCTATGGCTGGAGGATCAATACGGGGGAAACGGATGGGCGGACCTGTCCGACGTCACGGTCTATGACAGCTGGGAGGATCTGCTGCGGGCCGCCGCCCGGGAGGAGATCGACCTGCTCCCCCTGGGGCGGGAGCAGCTGACGGCCTGCGCCGCCCTGTGGACCACGGCGGAGACCCGCACCGGCCCCAGCGGCGCCCGGGGCTTTGGCCGGGAGAACCCGATAGAGGCGGAGATCCGGATCCTGGACGAGACGGAGCGGCTGTTTGCCTTTGTGGCGGCGGTGACGCCGGGAAACGAGACGGTGAACACGGAGCGATTTCAAACGGCCCTGTCCGACGCCCTGCTCCAGGCATTTGACGGTCCTGCGGAGTCCAGGGCTGCCATTGGAGCCGACGGCTATCTCCCCATCGTGCCGGAGGACCTGGACGGCCTGCGCCGCCTGCGGTTCGGCACCTGAGCGCTCTGCCGCTGACAGAGAAAAACCGTGTCCGACGGCCATTGAGGCCATCGGGCACGGTTCCTTTTTGTGGAATAAAAAGGTTTGAAAAGAGGACGGGACGGGCCATACTCAGACAGGGGGGAACCAGCCTCAGTCCATGTGCCGGAAAATGTCCCGCAGGATGCGGGCGGTGATGCCCCAGATCACATGGCCCTCGTATTGCCACACCGGCACCTCCACCTCTCCGGCACCCCAGGGATAGTCCGGGGCGATGCCCACGGTCTCATAGGGAAAGTCCTCCGGCACCTGGGGGGCGAGGGCATAGCGGTAGAGTGCGGGCTCTGTGGCGCGGAAGAACTCCACCGGCACGGTGAAGGTCTCCGTCACCTCGGCGGGGGAGGGACTCAGGGCCGACAGACCTGCCGGATGGATCAGGCCGATAACCGGCTGGAGCAGGAAGCCCCGCTGGTGAACCAGAAAATCCGGTTTGCCCAGCAGCGTAATCTCCGACGGGGGAATGGACAGCTCCTCAAAGGTCTCCCGCAGGGCACAGTCCTCCGCTGTTTCTCCCTTCTCCGCCCGGCCGCCGGGAAAGCAGACTTCTCCCGGCTGCTTCAGCTTGGGAGAGCGGACCTCAAACAGCAGCCGCAGGCCGCCGCCGTCCTCCAGCAGGGGAACCAGCACGGCGAACCACCGTCGGGCGCCCATCAGGCCGGGCACATGGCCGCCCCAGCGGACGGCAAAATCCCGGGCCGTCATCACAGCAAAATCCGCAGGGCGCCCTGGTGGTTGGAGATCTCCACCCGCTGGGCGCTGGGAGCGTACTCCCCGTCCAAGGACCAGGGCAGGTCCTCCTCCGGCTCCACGGAGACCTGGGAGACGTGGCGGAAGATCAGTCCTTCCGCGTCGTACTGCTGGTTCAGCAGCGCTTTCATCAGGTTCTGCAGGTCCATGGCGGTCTGGGGGCTGGGGATCAGCAGCAGTTCGAACTTGCCGTCGTCCAGCACCACCCGCTCCGGATTCAGCTTCATCAGCCCGCCGATGGAGGTGGAATTGCACACCGCGCCGAACAGGTAATCCCCGTCCAGCACCTCCCCGTCGGCAGTGAGCTTGACCTTATAGGGCCTCAGGGTGTTCAGATCCTTCATGCCCTCCAGAATATAGGCTAAGTGACCCAGGGCGTTCTTGGCGCTCTGGGGGGCGGCGTAGGAACTGCGGGTAAAGGCGCCGAAGGACGCCACATAGACGAAGTAGCGGTCATTCCACTGGCCCACGTCCAGCACCCGGCTGTTCTGCTGGGTGATGGTGATGGCGGCCTTCACCGGATTGGAGGACAGATGGAGGCTGGCGGCGAAGTCATTGGTGCTGCCCCGGGGCAAATAGCCCAGCAAGGGCCGCCTCTCCAGACGCATCAGACCGGTGATGGTCTCGTTCAAGGTGCCGTCTCCGCCGCAGCAGACCACCACGTCATACCGTTTTCCCTCCTTGGCGACCAGATCTGTGGCATCGCCCCGGTTGGTGGTGTTGTGAACCCGCACCAGGTAGCCGGCCTCGGAAAAGACGGAGACCGCGTCAAACAGCGGGCCACGGGACTGCTTTTTTCCCGCAGTGGGATTGACGATGAAAAGAAGCTTCTTCGACATGATAAAACCCCTCGAAAATAATGCAAAATTGGCGTTAAGAAATCTTTTGCTGTAGTATAGCACGGCAAATACGGGATTGCAATTCCAACCGGCGGCGTGTAGAATAAAACCATGAATTTAAAGCGGCTTCCAAACAGGGAGACGGGAAAGAGGGACGCAGTTGAAGCGGGGTAATTTCTACTGGAAGGAAGGTGTCACCGTGTTTTTGACGGTGGCCGCCATCCTGCTGTTTTACGACACAATGTTCGGACAGCGGGTGGCCCAGTCCTTTTTCGGTACGCTGGCCGGCGCGCTGTCTCCCATTGTTTACGGCGCCATGATCGCCTATCTGCTGGCCCCCATCATTGATTTTTGGGAGCGGCTGCTCTTCCGGGAGCAGGTGCGTCAGGCCCAGGCAGAGGGGAAGCTCTGCGCCTCCGGCCCCAGGGCGGTGAGCCTGCTGCTGACCTGGATTTTGATCTGCGTGGCCGCCTGGCTGCTGCTTAGTGTGCTGCTGCCGGAGTTGTACCGCAGCATTGCCCAGCTGATCGGCAACATTGAAAACTACTACAACACCATCCGAATGTGGATTGAGCATCTGCTGGAGACAAACCCGGAGCTGGAGGGCTGGGTCACCACCCAGATGAATACCTACTACAAGGAGATGACCAACTGGCTGACCAAGGAGGCCCTTCCCCAGGCGCAGACGCTGATGTTCGCCGTGTCCGGCGGCATTTTCCAGGCGGTGAGCTTTTTGAGCGATCTGGTGGTGGGTATCATTGTGTCCATCTATCTCCTGGGCACCAAGGAGCGCTGCGCTGCCCACTGCCGGAAGCTGGTCTACGGTTTCCTTCCCCGGGAAAAGACCAAGTGGCTCTTCCGAGGCGTCCACAAGGTGGACAGCATCTTCTCCGGCTTTGTCCGGGGCAAGCTGCTGGACTCCCTGATTATCGGTATCATCTGCTTCGCCGGGTGCCAGCTTTTGAAAATTCCCTATACGCCGCTGGTGTCCGTCATTGTGGGTGCCACCAATATTATTCCCTTTTTTGGCCCCTTTTTGGGCGCCATCCCCAGCGTGTTCCTGATTTTGCTGGCCGCGCCCATCAAGGCGGTGTACTTCCTCATCTTTGTCATCTGTCTCCAGCAGCTGGACGGCAACATCATCGGACCCAAGATCCTCGGAGACAAGACGGGACTTTCCAGCCTGTGGGTCATCATCGCCATTCTGGTGGGCGGCAGCTTCTTCGGCATCCGTGGAATGTTCTTCGGCGTGCCTGTGTTTGGCTGCCTGTACGCGTTCGTGCTGTTTTTGACCCAGACCCGCCTGCGGGAGCGGGGACTGCCGGAGGAGACGGCGGCCTACTGTACCGATATCCCCAAAACGGAAGCGGAGGACAAGGACGAAAAGAACGGACAATTTGGGAAATAGGGCTTGTATTTTCTGAGGGATTCGTGTAAAATGTCGCCTTGCGGAACAGTCATATGGCGTGGCTGGGTCCGTGGGGCGGCATTTTGCCGTGCCCGGCTGTATCACGGAGAAAGGCGAGATCACCCGTGAAGCCGCTTTTTACAAGTGAATAGAGCCGAAATTCTGTCGGGCCGACCTATCATGGCGGCCACGAAATGTAAGGAGAAAGAAGCATGAAAAAGCGTATTTCAGCACTCCTGCTTCTTCTGATCCTCCTGTGCACTGTACTCAGCGGATGCGGAGACGGCAGCGCGGCAGGATCCGGAGAGGCGACTCAGAGCAGCGGCTCTGCCGGCGCGGAGACCACGGCCAACGAGATTACCGTGGGCATCGCGCAAGACCTGGACGATAGTCTTGACCCCCACAAAGCGGTGGCGGCAGGAACTAAAGAAGTCATGTTCAATGTGTTTGAGGGCTTGGTGAAGCCCACTTCCAACGGAGATTTGACACCTGCCATTGCCGAGAGCTATACGGTCTCTGAGGACCGTCTGACTTACACCTTTACCCTGCGGGAGGGTGTGAAGTTCCACAACGGGGACACGGTGACGGCAGAGGATGTGGTATATTCCCTTCAGCGCTGCGCCGACGCCACGGAGACCGGAGTTCTCCAGGTGGAGGCGTTTTCCATTATTCAGAGCATTGAGACCCCGGATGACAACACCGTCGTCATCACCATTTCCGAACCCAGCAACGAATTCATTTCCTATCTGACCACCGCCATTCTGCCGGCGGACTATGACCAGCAGGATACCGCCCCCGTGGGCACCGGCCCCTTCAAGTTCGTCTCCCGGACCGCCCAGGACTCCGTCGTCCTGGAGAAGTTTGACGAGTACTGGGGGACCCCGGCCTATCTGGACAAGGTCACCCTGAAGATCATCGAGAACGCCGACAGCCTGATGATGAGCCTGCAGAGCGGGGCCATCGACCTGTGCGCCCACCTGACCAGCACCCAGATCGCCCAGCTGGGCGACGGCTTCAACGTGGCGGAGGGCACCATGAACCTGGTGCAGGCGCTGTATCTGAACAACGCCGAGAAGCCCTTTGACGATGTCCGGGTGCGGCAGGCCCTGTGCTACGCCGTGGACAAGCAGGAGATCATCGACCTGGCCTTTGACGGCTACGGCAGCCCCATCGGCTCCAGCATGTACCCTGCCTTCGGCAAGTATTTTGACGACAGCCTGACGAATTACTACACCAAGGATGTGGCCAAGGCCAAGGAGCTGCTGGCCGAGGCCGGCTATTCCAACGGCTTTGCCATGACCATCACCGTTCCCTCCAACTATACGCCCCACGTCAACACCGCCGAGGTGCTGGTGGAGCAGCTGAAGGAGATCGGCGTCACCGCTGAGATCCAGCTGGTGGAGTGGGAGAGCTGGGTGTCCGATGTGTACGCCGGACGGCAGTTCCAGTCCACCGTGGTGGGCGTGGACGCCTCCACCATGACCGCGCGGGCTTTGCTGGAGCGGTTTACTTCCGACTACAGCAAGAACTTCATCAACTACAACAGCCCGGAGTATGACCAGCTGTTCCAGCAGGCGCTGACCACCTACGACGACGGGGAGCAGACCGCCATCTACAAGCAGATGGAGGCCAACCTGACGGAGAACGCCGCCAACGTCTATCTCCAGGACCTGGCCGATCTGGTGGCCGTCCGGAAGGGACTGGAGGGCGTGACCTTCTATCCCATTTACGTGCTGGACCTGTCCACAGTCCGCTACGCCCAGTAACATGATAAAGAGCGGCCGCTTTTACGCCGCTTGCCCGAAAGGGGGACGAAGACTATGAAGTACGCGGCAAAGCGCATCGCCATGCTGCTGGTCACCATGGTCATCGTCTCCCTTTTGGCGTTTGTGGCCTTTGACCTGATCTCCGGGGACCCCGCCACCGCCATGCTGGGCACCGAGGCCACCGCGGAGAAGGTGGCCGCCCTGCGGGAGGAGCTGGGCTTGAACCGCCCTCTGCTGGTGCGGTACGGCGAGTGGCTGGCGGGCTTTTTCACCGGAGATTTGGGCACTTCCTACAACTATAGTCAGCCGGTGTGGGAGCTGATTGCCCCCAAGGTGCTGGTGACGCTGTGTCTCAGCGTGCTGAGCTTTCTGCTGATTACCGCGGTGTCCATCCCCATGGGGCTGTGGTCCGTTCGGTTGGACGGCCGGTCCGGTCCGCTCTGGCGGGTGCTGGACGGTTTCCGCACGGCCTTCAACCAGCTGTGCATGGCGGTGCCGCCCTTTTTTACCGGCATCCTGCTGACCTATCTGTTCAGCACGGTGCTGCGGTGGTTTGTCCACGGGCAGTTCCCGTCCCTGACGGAGGACTTCGGCGGCGCCGTCAGGTATCTGTTCTTCGCCGCCGTCACCCTGGCCATCCCCCGCATCGCCATGACGGTGCGGATGCTCCGCAGCACCATTTTGGGCGAGATGCAGCGGGACTATGTGCGCACCGCCATCTCCCGGGGCAATGACCGTGGCGGGGTGCTGCGGGGCCATGTGCTGAAAAACAGCCTGGTTCCGGTGGTCACCTTCCTGGCCCAGACCATGGCGGAGATCGTGGCGGGCAGCATCGTGGTGGAGCAGGTCTTCGCCATCCCCGGTCTGGGGCGGATGCTGGTGGCCTCTATCTCCAACCGGGACTACCCCGTGGTGCAGGCCATTGTGGTCATTCTGGCCTTCTGGGTGGTGCTGGCGGGCACGGTGGCGGACATCATCAACCAGCGGATTGACCCCCGCCTGCGGTTGGGAGGCGGCGCATGAAGCAGAGAAAGATGAACGGCTATCTGCAGGCGGGACTGCTGCTGACCGGGCTTCTGGCGGCGCTGATCCTGCTGGGCTTTTTCTGGACGCCCTACGACCCCTCCGCCATGAGCGGCGGAGAGAAGTTTCTGGGGCCCTCCCTCCACCATCTGATGGGCACCGATAAATTCGGCCGGGACATCTTCAGCCGGGTGCTCCAGGGGGCGGGGACGACCTTCACCATCGCTCTTTGCACCGTGGCCATCGGCGCGGTGTGCGGCACCGCCATCGGCGCCCTGACCGGCTATTTCGGCGGCCTGGCGGACGAGGTGCTCATGCGCCTCAACGACGCCCTGACAGCCTTCCCCAGCATTCTGCTGGCCCTGGTGGTGATCTCCATTCTGGGCCCCGGCAAGAAGACCAACGTGATCCTGGCCCTGGGGCTGGTGTTCATCCCCAGCTTCGCCCGGGTGACCCGCACGGCCTTCGCAGCATTGCGGGACGTGAACTATGTGAAAAGCGCCCGGCTCATGGGCGCCTCCAGCGGGCGCATCCTGCTGGTCCATATCCTGCCCAATACCATGCAGGTGCTGCTGCCCGCCATCACCATCGGCTTCAACAACGCCGTGCTGGCGGAGGCCTCCATGAGCTTCCTGGGCATCGGCGTCACCCCGCCGGACGCCTCTTTGGGCTATATGCTGTCCGAGGCGCAGAGTATGTTTGTGTCGGCGCCTTGGTATGCCATTGGCACGGGATTGACCATTGTGCTGCTGGTATTCAGTGTGGGCCTTATCGGCGAGGGATTGCAGCGCCGGGACAAGGGGGTGGCCTGATGCTGGAGATTCGGGATTTACACGTGAAATTCCACACCCGGGACCGGGAGGCCGTGGCCGGCGTGTCCCTGACCATCGGCGACGGTGAGATTGTGGGCCTGGTGGGGGAGTCCGGCTCCGGAAAATCCGTCACCGCCATGAGTGTGGCGGGGCTGCTGCCCCGGAAGCAGTGTGACTACTCTGGTCAGATCCTGCTGGACGGCGCGGAGCTGCTCCATGCGGACCGGGCTGTCCTGCGGAAAATCCAGGGAAAGGACATCGGCGTGGTGTTCCAGGAACCCATGAGCTGTATGGACCCGCTGATGAAGATCGGCCGGCAGGTGGAGGAAGTGCTGCGCATCCACACCAAGCTGAGCCGGGAGGAGCGGAAGACGCTGGCACTGGAGGCTCTCCGGGCCGTGGAGCTGCCGGACCCGGAGGGGGTCTACGAAAAATATCCCCATGAGCTGTCCGGCGGCATGCTGCAGCGGGCTATGATCGCCGCGGCTATTGTGGCGAGACCCAGGCTGCTGCTGCTGGATGAGCCCACCACCGCCCTGGATGTGACCATCCAGGCTCAGATTCTGGATCTTTTGAAAAAGCTGAACCGGGAGCATGGGATGTCCATGCTGTTCATCTCACACAACCTGAACGTGGTGCGGAAGCTCTGCGCCCGGGTGGCGGTGATGCAGCGGGGCGTTCTGGTGGAGGAGGGCCTGACAGAGAACGTCTGGAGCAATCCCCGGCACTCCTATACCCAGCGGCTGATCGCCGCCATTCCCACCCGAAACCGGAAGGAGGGGGAGACCCATGGCTGAGGATTTGGTGCTGTCTGTTCAGCATGTGACCAGCGGCTATCAGGAGGGCGGCCTCTTTGGCAAAAAGACCTACCGGGAGGTTCTGCACGACGTGTCCTTCGACATACACCACCGGGAGATTCTGGGCCTGGTGGGAGAGTCCGGAACCGGCAAATCCACCCTGGCCCGCACCATTCTGGGAATGCTTCAGCCGGACTCCGGCCAGGTGATCCACTACACCAAACGGCCCCAGATGATCTTTCAGGACCCTTACAGCTCCCTGAATCCAGCCTATCCCGTGTCCTGGATTCTGGAGGAGCCCCTGCGGATCTACGGAAAATACGACGCCCCGGAGCGAAAGCGCCGGGTGCGGGAGATGTTGGAACGGGTGGAGCTGCCTGCGGAGTGCCTGGAGGCCAAACCGGCGGAGCTGTCCGGCGGCCAGCGCCAGCGGGTCAGCATCGCCGCCGCCCTGATCCGGCGGCCCCGGTTCCTCATTGCCGACGAGCCGGTCAGCGCCCTGGACGTAACCATCCAGGCTCAGATTCTGGAACTGCTGAAAAACCTGCGGGACGAGCTGGAGCTGAGCTACCTGTTCATCTCCCACGACCTGAACGTGGTCTATCAGCTGTGCGACCGGGTGCTGGTGATGAAGGACGGCCGGGTAGTGGAGACCGGCACGGTGGATGAGATTTTTGACCATCCAAAAGCTGACTACACGAAGCAGCTGCTGGTAGCGGCGGAGTAAATGAAAACACAGGAGATTTTTTTGAGAGCCTTTTTTCTGAGACATAAAAAACTGCATCTGTGGCTGCTGGCGGACCTTTGCCTGCTGGCAGCCTTCCTGGTCCTGAGGGAAAACCACCCTGCCATGACCGCCCTGGCCGCCGCCATGGGCGCGGTGCGCCGGGGGGTGGGAAAGGTCTGCTATCTCACCACGGTGTCTGTCATGGAGGTGCTGTGCGCCCTTCTGGTGGTGTTGGCGGCGGCATATGCAATCGGGAGCGTCGTTGCCGTGGCCAGGCGGGGAGAGAGACTCCGGCCGGAGTCCGCGGCGGTGAAGCTGACCATAGGCATGGCGGCGGTCATGTCGCTGGTGCTGTGCGGCTTCATGTTGCTGGCCTGCCTGGTATCAGGCACCGGCATTCACGGGGGCATGGTTCTTCGGGCGGCGGCTCCGCCATGGCTGCTGGCAGCGGCGGTGTGGCTGCTGATCGGTGTGCTGAGCAGCCGGGAACGACGGCGGCGGGCATACAGTGCCCTTCTGGGCGGCATCTGCGCGAGTCTGACCATCTACGCCGGATTCTGCTATCTCTGGGGCGTCAACTACTATGTGGACAGCTTCCAGGATCAGTCCGGCATCTACGCCCAAAAGGTGGCGGCGGAGGATCTGGCGGCGGTGACATGGTACTTTGCCGACCGGCTGAACGAGACCGCCGGACAGGTGGAGCGGGATGAGAACGGCCTGTTCGCCGTGCCCCGGCAGGAGATTTTTGACCAAAGCGTCCATGTCTACGATGAGACGGCGAAGCGGTTTCCATTCCTGGACTTTGAGGATCAGCCGCCCAAGGCTGTCCGTTTTTCCCGGCTGATGAGCCGGATGGATTTCACCGGCGTCTACTGTCCCTTTACCGGGGAGTCCAATGTGAACGTGGATTCTCCCGCCTGCCTGCTGCCCTCCACCATTGCCCATGAGTTGGCCCATCAGCGGGGAATCGCCTCGGAGCAGGAGTGCAACTTCCTGGCCATTTTGTCCAGCACCACCTGCGGCGACGCGGCCTACGCCTACTCCGGCTGGCTGCTGGGATACATCTATCTGGGCAACGCCCTGTACGGGGAGGATCCGAATCTGTGGGAGCCGGTGTACCAGTCCCTGCCGGAGGCGGTGCGCCTGGATCTGTCGGACAATAACGCCTACTGGCGCCAGTTCCAGGACAGCGCGGTGAAGCAGGCCTCCAACAAGGTCTATGACAGCTTCCTCAAGGGCTACGGTGAGGAGCAGGGCTTGAAGTCCTACGGTACCGTGGTGGATCTGCTGGTGGTGTATTATAAGGATCTGATCTGACCCGTGACAACCGGATAAAAGGAGAACGCTTATTGATGAAGGCATATGTTTTTGGGGTTATCATGAATTTTGTGGCCGCGGTTGCCTTGCTTTTCGCCGGCGCGTCGGAGATGAACAATTTAGGGACGAGTATTCCGGCAATCCTCTGTCTGACAGCGGGAGTTTTAGGAGTAATTCAGATTAGAAATAGGACAAAAAAATAGCAGAAAAGGATAGAATATTGTCTTTTCTGCTTAAAACGGGGCCGGACTGCTGCCAGTCCGGCCCCAATCCGTATTTTGCGGGAAATCAGATATCCTGCCGGCCCGCCAAGGCCCGCATCAGAGTGGCGTCGTCGGCAAACTCCAGATGACCGCCCACGGGGATGCCGTAGGCCAGCCGGGTTACCCGAACCTCAAAGGGCCGCAGCAGCCGGGCGATATACATGGCGGTGGCCTCCCCCTCGGTATCGGGGTTGGTGGCCATAATGACCTCCTTCACGCCGCCCTGTGCCACCCGCTCCACCAGGGATTTGATGGCCAGATCATCCGGCCCCACATGGTTCATGGGAGAGATGACGCCGTGGAGAACGTGATAGTGACCGTTGAATTCCCGGCTGCGCTCAATGGCCACCACGTCCCGGGGGTCCGCTACCACGCAGATGACGGAGCTGTCCCGCTTGGGAGAGGAGCAGATGGGGCACAGGCCGCCGGCGGTGAAGTTCTGACACACCGGGCAGCAGGTGACGCTGCGCTTGGCATCCAGAATGGCGTCAGCGAACTCCTGAGCCTCCGCCTCCGGCAGGCCCAGCACATAAAAGGCCAGGCGCTGGGCGGATTTGCCGCCGATGCCCGGCAGCTTGGCGAATTGCTCCACCAGCTTTTCGAGAGGTGCGGGAAAGTATTCCATAACGTGTGGCTCCTTGCTGTTGAAGTGTCCGGTGATTCCGCGGGGATGGGGGACGGGAACCCGCCTCCAGACCGGGGATTAGCCCCGCAGCTCCGCGATACGGGCGGGGATGTCCGCCGCCTTGTACACGGCGCTGCCGGCCACCAGCACATTGGCTCCGGCGGCGATGCAGGTCTTGCAGGTGACGGGGTCCACGCCGCCGTCCACCTCCAGCTCGCAGGCGGGATTCTTCTCGTCGATCAGCTTCCGAATGGCGGTGACCTTGGGCATCATATCCGCCATGAAGCTCTGGCCGCCGAAGCCCGGCTCCACGGTCATCACCAGAATCAGCTCCACCTTCTCCAAAAATGGCAGAACCGCTTCGGCGGGAGTCTTGGGCTTCACCACCACGCCGGCCTTTTTGCCCTTGGCGTGGATCTTGTCAATGGCGGCGTGGATGTTCTCCTCGGTGTCGGACTCCACATGAACCGTCACCAGATCGGCACCGGCGTCGCAGAACTGCTCCACATACCGCACCGGCTCCACAATCATCAGATGCACATCCAGGGGCAGCTGGGTGGTGGGACGGATGGACTTCACCACAGGGATGCCGATGGAGATATTGGGGACAAACAGACCGTCCATCACGTCCACATGGACATAATCCGCCGTGCTGATGCGCCGGATATCCCGCTCCAAATTTGCAAAATCGGCGGAGAGGATGGAGGGGGCAATTTTAATCATGAGAAAGACCTCTTTTCCTTTCTTTAATGGGGGAAAATCACATAGGACAGGCGGAGACGGCCCGGTGCCGGTTGCCCTGCCCGGGGCATATACTGCACTGAGCGGAATCGTGCGCCCGTGCAGTTCTTCCCGCGGCCCGTACACGCCCCACCGGGCGCTGCCGCTTTTTTGAATAGGGGCCGGGGGGAACCCCGGCCCCGTCTGCTGTGCCGGATACGGAAGTTTCAATGCCATTGTAGCAAACCGGGCAAACAAAAGCAATCCAAAAAGCGGACAAGCCGGAAAAACCAAGAGAAAGCTGGAAAACTGTTGCAAATACTACTTGATGATTGAGAATATCATGATATTCTAAAACTATAAAACCACAGAGAAAGCGGTGAACAGATGGGAAACCGGATAAACTATGAGGAGCAGGCGTCAGTGCTGAAGGCCCTGGCCAACCCGGTGCGGCTGCAGATTGTCCACGGCCTGCTGCAGACAGGCTGCCATAATGTGAGCTGCATCGAGCGGGGGACGGGAATGTCCCAGTCCTGCATCTCCCAGCACCTGCAGAAGCTGCGGGCGGCTGGAATATTGACGGCGGACCGTCAGGGAAACGAGGTCTACTACCGGGTGTCCTCCCGGGAGACGGCAGGCCTGGTAGCCGCTTTATTCGGAGAGGAGGAGACGGCCTATGTCCTGTGACGTACTGGTGATCGGCGGCGGGCCGGCGGGACTCAGCGCGGCCATCAATGTCCGGGCCCGTGGAAAGACGGTGTTGGTGGTGTCCAACCCTCTGGAGGAAAATCCTTTGTGGAAGTCGGAGCGGGTGGACAACTACCTGGGCCTGTCCGACGTCAGCGGCGCGGAGTTGCTGAAGGCCTTTCAGGCCCACGCGGAGGCTGCCGGAGTGGAATTCCTTACCGGCAAGGCACTGAACACGGCCATGGCCGGAGACCGCTGGTATGTCAGCGTGGGCAGCGATGTCCAGACCGCCGGAGCCCTGGTGCTGGCGGCGGGGGTGTCCCGCGGCCGGAAATTCCCGGGAGAGGAAGCATTTCTGGGGCGTGGGGTCAGCTACTGCGCCACCTGTGATGGGATGCTCTACCGGGGAAGGAGCGTGGCGGTGCTGGGCTATACCGATACCGCTCGGCAGGAGGCGGAGTTCCTGGAGGAGATCGGCTGCCGTGTGACCTATTTCCACCGGCCCCGCGCCTGTCAGATCACCGGCGGAGCCGCCGTGGAGACAATTACCTGCGACGGCCGGACGGAGGCGGTGGAGGGCGTGTTTATTCTCCGGCCAACCATGGCCCCCACCGACCTGTTTCCCGGTCTGGCGGTGGAGGGCGGCTATGTGACTGTAGACCGGCGGATGGCCACCAATCTGCCGGGGCTTTTTGCGGCGGGGGACTGCACCGGCGGGCCGCTGCAGGTTTCCAAGGCCGCGGGCGAGGGCTTGATCGCCGGACAGAGCGCCGCCAAATGGATCGACGCCCACGGCAAAAAAGAACAATAAAATGATAAAAGATAAAAGGAGAGCAAACAATGGCAATGCAGCATTTTACAACCTCTGATTTCAGCGCCGCCGTGGAGGCGGCTCCCCTGGCAATGGTGGACTTCTGGGCGGCCTGGTGCGGTCCCTGCAAGATGCTGGGCCCCACCATCGAGGAGCTGGCGCAGCAGTATGACGGAAAGGTCCTCATCGGCAAGGTCAACGTGGACGAGGAACCGGAGCTGGCCCGGGCCTTCGGCGTTATGAGCATCCCCACGGTGGTGTTCCTGAAGAACGGCCGGGAGTTTGACCGCAAGGTGGGCCTGATGCCCGCCGGCGCCTATACTGAGGTGCTGGACGCCAATCTGTAAAAAAGCGGGGCGGAAACTTCCGCCCCGCTTTGGTGCTCCTCCAAAAGAGAAGCAACCGACCTCCCAATTGAAAAGAAGAAGCAACCGACCTCCCAATTGAAAAGAATCGCGGACACTGAGCTGTCCGCGATTCTTTTTGTTTACTTCATCAGCAATTCGCACACCAGGTCGGTGTAGCCGGAGGGATCCTCCAGGGGCAGTCCGGCGATGAGCAGCGCCTGATCATACAGCAGCGCGGCGTACTTCTTGGCCTGCTCGGCGTCGTCGGTGACGGCCTTCTCCAGGGCGGCGAAGGCCGGGTGCTGGGTGTTCAGCTCCAGAATGCGGTCCGCCTTGATGCCGGAATCCGGCTGCACGGACTGGAAGTACTTCTCCATCTCGAAGCTCAATCCCTCGCCGGCGGTGAGGCAGACGGGGTGGGACTTCAGGCGCTGGGAGGCCTTGACCTCCTTCACCTGATCGCCCAGGGCCTCTTTGACAAAGTCAAAGGTGGCCTTGTGGGGATCGTCTGCGGGCTTGTCCTCCTGGTCGGCGTCTTTCTTTTCCTCCACCTCACCGTCCAGCACGGAGCGGAACTCCTTATCCTGATAAGCGTGCATCATCTGGGCGGCGAACTCGTCCACGTCCTCGGTGAAGTAGAGGATCTCCACGCCGTCGTCCTTCAGCCCCTCAATCTGGGGAAGCTTGTCGATGGTGTTCACATTGTCGCCGGCGGCATAGTAGATGACCTTCTGGTCCTCTTTCATCCGGGAGACGTACTCGTCCAGGCTGACCAGCTTCTTCTCCGTGGAGGAGTAGAACAGCATCAGGTCCTGAAGCTGGTCCTTGTGGGCACCATAGTCGGATACCAGGCCGTATTTCAGCTGGCGGCCGAAGTTCTTCCAGAAGGTTTCGTAGCCGGGACGGTCGTCCTTCATCATCTTGACCAGTTCGGCTTTGATCTTCTTCTCAATGTTGGAGGCCATGACCTTCAGCTGCCTGTCGTGCTGCAGCAGCTCCCGGGAGATGTTCAGGCTCAGATCGGGGGAGTCCACCACGCCCCGGACGAAGCGGAAGTGCTCCGGCAGCAGGTCGGCGCATTTGTCCATGATCAGCACGCCGTTGGAATAGAGCTGCAGGCCCTTCTCATAGTCCTTGGAGTAGAAGTCGAAGGGGGTGGCGCCGGGGATGAACAGCAGGGCTTTGTAGGTGACGGCACCCTCGGCGGACACGGTGATGACGCTCTGGGGGGCGGTATAGTCGCTGAACTTGTCCCGGTAGAACTTGTCGTACTCCTCCTTCTTCACCTTGGACTTGGGACGCTGCCAAATGGGCACCATGGAGTTCAGGGTCTCCACCTCGCGGTAGGTCTCATACTCCGGCTTGTCTTCGGGAGAATCTTCCTTCTTGCGGGTTTTGCTGACCTCCATGCGGATGGGGAAGCGGATATAGTCGGAGTAGCGGCGCACCAGATCCTGAAGCTTCCAGTCCTGGAGGAACTCGCTGTAGTTCTCGTCGTCGGTATCCTCCTTGATGTGCATGATGATATCCGTGCCCACGCCCTCTTTGTCACATTCGGCGATGGTGTAGCCGTCGGCACCGGAGGACTGCCACTCATAGGCGGTATCGGCGCCGTACTTCCGGCTGCGGACGGTGATATGGTCGGAGACCATGAAGGCGGAGTAGAAGCCTACGCCGAACTGGCCGATGACGTCGGTGTTCTTGGCGTCGTCCCCCACCTCCTGCTTGAACTTGAAGGAGCCGGAGGAGGCGATGACGCCCAGATTGTTCTCCAGGTCCTCCTTGTCCATGCCGATGCCGTTGTCGCTGACGGTGATGGTGCGCTCGCCCTTGTCCACCGTCAGGTCGATGCGGAAGTCCTTCCGCTTCAGCTTGATGCTGTCGTCCGTCAGGGACTGGTAGCACAGCTTGTCACAGGCGTCGCTGGCGTTGGAGATGATCTCCCGCAGGAAGATCTCCTTGTGGGTGTAGATGGAGTTGACCATCAGATCCAGCAGCCGTTTGGATTCTGCTTTGAATTGCTTTTTTGCCATGAAAATCGCACTCCTTTGTTCTTTTTTTGATAACGGGGAGCATTATAGCACTTTGAACAAAACAAAGAAATGTCCAATTTGTAAATTTCTTGGAAAACCGGTTGCCGAGGGAAAGGTTTGCGTGTAAAATACAGTCATCCGGCGGGGGTCCGCCGCTTTTCGTAAAAGGAGTCTTGCGTCGTGAACTTTTTCCGCAGAATCGGGAACGCCATCGCCCGGTTTATGTATGGCCGTAACGGAGTGGATCAGCTGAACATCGCCCTGGTCTGGATCTGCCTCATTCTGGAGCTGGTGTCCTCGTTTGTGTCCGGCAAATGGGCCCTGGTGGGCGCCATTCTCTATTATTTCAGCTTGGCGCTGTGGGTCTGGGTGCTGTTCCGCACCTTCTCCAAAAATCTCTACAAGCGCCGGGAGGAGAACCAGAAATGGCTGAACGTCTGGTGGAAGATTAAGGGAAAGGGCAGCGGAGCCCGGGCCCGCCACGCCGACAAGGATCACAAATACTTCACCTGCAAGAGCTGCGGGGCCATCTGCCGCGTGCCGGTGGGACAGGGAAATATCATCATCACCTGCCCCAAGTGCGGCGCCCAGATCCGGGCCAAGAGTTAACAGAATCAAAGACGGAACACAACCCCTCTGGAAGGCGGCAGGCTTCCCGGAGGGGCGCTTTTTCTCTGCGCGGTTGCTTTTTGTGCCGCTATAGTGATGTTTTCCAAATCATTTGTCAAAATCCATAAGAACAGGCAGCCGCCTGAAAATTTGCTGAAGCGGCGACTGCCCGACAGGTATTAATGATTCTGTTTTTCAATCTTCTGGGCGAAATCATCAATCAGTTGATTCACCAGCTGTGGTTCATCCGTATTCGAATTATGCCCCGCGTTTTTCAGCCATTGGATCGGGATTCCTGTCTGCCTGTGCCATGCTTTGTTATAACGCTTACAGGAGCCGGCCCGATCCTTTTCTCCGCATATCAGAAGTGACGGACAATTCAGTTTGTATGGCAAATCTGCTTCCATAGCCTCCGCCAAGATTCTGAATCCGTGTCCGGAAATTTGCGCATAGCGTTTCTGATCGCCATCATATGTCATCATCATGTCGTGCATCAAGCTTCGCCCGTACTCCGTTGTCGCGATGCCCTTTGTACCGGAAATCAACAGCCTTTTCCAGGGATAGTGAAGATATACAGGTTCCATTCTTTTCAAAAGCCACAGTTCCGCACCTGTCACATATCTGCGCTGAAGAGGTGCGGAATCAATCGATACAAAGCCTTTCAGCTTCTCCGGGTATAACTCCGAATAGGCCTGACCGACATATCCGCCCATAGATTGCCCAATAATTACCGGCTTGCTTAAATTTTCCGCGTGAATGATTTCGTCTGCCCATTTTGCCTGATCCATGAGACTGAAAGAAAACTCGAACGGCCAGGAAGCGGCGTGTCCGGGCGCGTCCCACACAATCACATTATATTTGTTTTCAAAGTATTCCACTTGCTTGTCAAATAATCTGTGATCTGCGGTCAAACCCGGCAAAAAAATCAGAGTCAGCTTACTGTCATCAGTTTTGTCGCTAATCCAATAGTGAATCGTACCGCACGATGTCTCCCATGTTTTCTCAATCATCTGGTCACCCTCACAAATTCCAATGGATTGATTTGATTGTATCATACAATCGAGCCGATCTCAACATGGATTGTTGGTGTGACCGACAGAGCTGAGCCACATCAACACTTGAGACAAAAGGGCGCTTTTTCTCCGGGAGATTGCAAACGGCTTCAAAAACTGCTATAGTGTAGAAAAACGAATCCGGCGGAGCATGTCCGGCGGAAATTTATGGAATTTGACGAGGTGCTGGTTATGCAGGAACTTGAGAAGCAATATCACATCCACTGCGCCCCCGGCGATGTGGGACGCTACTGCATCCTGCCCGGCGATCCGGGCCGGGTGCCCGCCATCGCCGCGCTGTTTGACGACGCGCATCCCGTGGCCCAGAACCGGGAGTACAACGTGTGGACGGGCACGCTGCTGGGAGAGAAGGTGACGGCCTGCTCCACCGGCATCGGCGGTCCCTCCGCCTCCATCGCCATGGAGGAGCTGGTGAAGTGCGGCGCGGACACCTTCATCCGCACCGGCACCTGCGGCGGCATCGACCTGAATGTCCAGGCGGGAGACATTGTGGTGGCCACCGGCGCCATCCGCTATGAACACACCAGCCTGGAGTACGCCCCTATCGAGTTCCCCGCCGTGCCGGATCTGGGGATCACCAACTGCCTGGCGGAGGTGTCCCGGGCCCTGGGCTATCCAACCCACACCGGCGTGGTCCAGTGCAAGGACAGCTTTTACGGCCAGCACGACCCGTCGGCCTCCCCGGTGTATTATGAATTGCAGCAAAAGTGGGAAAGCTGGAAGCGGCTGGGCGTGAAGGCCAGTGAGATGGAATCCGCCGCCCTGTTCGTGGTGGCCGCCGCCCTCCACGCACGCTGCGGCTCCTGCTTCCATGTGGTGTGGAATCAGGAGCGGGAGGCTGCCGGCCTGGATCAAAAGATGACTGAGGACACCACTGCTTCCGTCAAGGTGGCCGTGGAGGCGCTGAAGTTAGTCATTGAGCGGGACCGGAGCGGGAAATAAAGCGGGCCGCAGTCCGCCCGCGGAAACGAGGAATATCCCATGGGGAAGCTGCCCAGAAAAGACCAGATTTTTGTTGGAATCACCCTGTTTTCTATGTTTTTTGGGGCGGGAAATCTGATTTTCCCGCCCTACCTGGGGCTGTCCGCCGGAACCGCCGTGGTGCCGGCGTTCCTGGGCTTCGCCCTCAGCGCCGTGGGCCTGCCCATCTTAGGCGTTATTGCCGTGGCCCGATCCGGAGACTTGCCCACATTAGCGGGCCGGGTGGGGAAGCGGTTCGCTCCGGTGTTCACTATGCTGATCTACCTGTCCATCGGCCCCTGTCTGGCCATCCCCCGCACCGCCAGCACCTCCTTTGAGATGGCGGTGACGCCGTTCCTCTCCCAGGAGGCACCCACGGCCCTGTTCCAGGCGGCCTATTCCGTGGTGTTCTTCGGCGTGGCCCTGGCACTGGCCCTGCGGCCCTCCGGACTGGTGGACTGGCTGGGAAAACGGCTGGCGCCCACGCTGCTGCTGCTGATCTGCGCCTTGTTCGTGGGCTGTCTGTTCCACAGCGGCACCTCCCCGGCCTCCCCTGCGCCGTCTTACGCATCATCCCCCGTGGGACAGGGTTTCCTGGACGGCTACCAGACCATGGACGCCATCGCCGCTCTGATCTTTGGCATCGTACTGACGGTCAACATCCGGGCGAGGGGAGTCACGGAGGACCGGGCCGTGGTGAAAACCATTGTCCGGGCCAGCTGGCTGGCGGCGGCACTGTTCCTGGCGGTATATGGAGCCCTGGCCTATATCGGCGCCGCCCATGGCAGCCCCGCCGCCCAGAACGGCGCCCAGCTCCTCAGCCGCGTGGCCCGGGAGCTGTTCGGCAGCGCCGGAGGCGTGATTCTGGCGGCCATCTTTGTCATCGCCTGCCTGAACACCTGTATCAGCCTGATCTGCTGCTGCGGAGAGTATTTCTCCAGCCTGTTTCCCCGGCTCTCCTACCGGGCCTGGGCCTGCGTGTTCGCCCTGGTCAGCGCCGTCATTTCCAACGCCGGACTGAACCTGATTCTGAAGCTGTCCGTGCCCATTCTGAACTGCCTGTACCCGGCGGCCATCGCACTTATCGCCCTGGCCTTCCTGCCGGAGAAGCTGCAGCGCCGGCGGCTGCTCTATCCCCTGACCGTGGGGCTGGCCGCCGTGTTCGGTGTCCTGTACGCCCTGGATCAGGCTGGGCTGGCCATTCCCGGCCTGACGGCGGCCGCGGCCACGCTGCCCCTGTATGAGGCGGGCCTGGGCTGGCTGCTGCCGGCCCTGGCCGGCGCCGTCATCGGCCTGGCGGTAAAGGCGGAACGGGCCTGATTTCCGGAGAATATCAAGCATCCGCCGTCCAAATGCCGGGGCGGCGGATGTTAATATTGACAACTCCGTCCTGATTTTTTATGATAGGATCAATTTTACAAACATAAGGAGGCTCAGTTTATGGCCAATCTTACAGAGGCCCTGTCCCAGGTGAAGCTGCAGCCGCTGAATCTCAGCGGTTTTATCTATCTGGTGCTGACAGTGGTCATTGGCCTGTTCGTCATCAAGATTCTGCAGAAGGTAGTCCGCCGCCTGCTGTCTAACACCAAGCTGGATATCCGCATCCAGAAGTATCTGCTCTCCGGATTGAAGACGGTGCTGTATGTGATACTGATCATCGCCGTTCTGGAGCGGTTGGGGCTGAATTCCAGCTCTCTGGTGGCGCTGCTGTCCGTGGCCGCCCTGGGACTGACCCTGGCGGCGGAGGATATCCTGGGCAACATGGCCGGCGGGCTGGTGATCCTGACCGCCCGGCCCTTCATCATCGGGGACTATATTGAGGTGGACGGCACCGCCGGAACGGTGGAGGAGATCTCCCTGAACCACACCAAGCTCATCACCCCGGACGGCCTGACGGCGCTGATCCCCAACAGGACCCTGTCCGCCGCCAAGGTGACCAACTACACGGCCCTGGGCCGCCGCCGGGTGGCTTGGAAGGTGACAGCCTCCTACGACGCCCCCACGGAGGCGGTGAGGGCCGCCTGCCGGAGTGCCCTGGAGCGGACAGAGCATCTGCTGGCGGACCCGGCCCCGTCCGTGTATCTCTCCAGCTACGGCTCCAGCTCCATTGAGTACAGTATTTACTGCTGGACCGCGCCGGAGCACTACTGGGACGCCTATTACCAGTTGGCGGAGAGCCTGCGCGCCGCCTTCGCGGAGGCCGGGGTGGAGATGACCTATGACCATCTGAATGTCCACATTGTGGAAAACAGGGAATAAGGCCGGTATTTCCGTGTTGACAAGGCGAAAAAAGCATCTTATAATAAAAAATTACAAAGGCGATGACGAAGAGGGACGGAGACAGGCGTCCGCAGAGAGCCGGCGGGCGGTGTAAGCCGGCGGCAAGGGTCTCCTGGTCCTATGGCTTCCGAGCCGGGTGTTCGAGGGCGGAAACGTCGTTAGGGCACCCCGCGTACGCTGCGTCAGTGCGAAAGGGGCTGCTGGGCCCTAAAGGGGTGTCCTGCCGAGAGGCGGGCGCAATTTGAGTGGTACCGCGGAAGTTTTTTCAGGCTTTCGTCTCAAAGAACGCTTTGGGACGAAAGCCTTTTTTCGTTCCCACAGAAATGGAAAGGAAGGATACAGACATGAGCAATTACGATCTTGAGACCAGATGTGTCCAGGGGGGCTACACCCCCGGAAACGGCGAGCCCCGGCAGATCCCCATCGTCCAGTCCACCACCTTCAAGTACGCAACCTCTGAGGACATGGGCAAGCTGTTTGACCTGGAGGCCAGCGGCTATTTCTACACCCGGCTCCAGAACCCCACCAACGACTATGTGGCGGCCAAAATCGCCGAGCTGGAGGGCGGAACCGCCGCCATGCTGACCTCCTCCGGCCAGGCGGCCAATTTCTTTGCCCTGTTCAACATCTGCTCCTGTGGAGACCACATCGTGTCCTCCTCCAGCATTTACGGCGGCACCTTCAACCTGATCTCCGTCACCATGGCCAAGATGGGCATTGAGGTGACCTTCGTGGCCCCGGACTGCACGGAGGAGGAGCTGAACGATGCCTTCCGTCCCAACACCAAGTGCGTCTTCGGCGAGACCATCGCCAACCCGGCCTTGACGGTGCTGGACATTGAGAAGTTCGCCCAGGCGGCCCACGCCCACGGCGTGCCCCTGATCGTGGACAACACCTTCGCCACCCCCATCAACTGCCGGCCCTTTGAGTGGGGTGCCGACATCGTCACCCACTCCACCACCAAGTACATGGACGGCCATGGCGCGGCGGTGGGCGGCGCCATCGTGGACAGCGGCAAGTTTGACTGGATGGCCCACGCGGACAAGTTCCCCGGCCTGTGCACCCCGGACGACAGCTACCACGGCGTCACCTACGCTGAGAAGTTCGGCAGGGAGGGTGCCTTCATCACCAAGTGCACCGCCCAGCTCATGCGGGACTTCGGCTCCATCCAGTCCCCCCAGAACGCCTTCTATCTGAACCTGGGTTTGGAGAGCCTCCACGTCCGGATGAAGCGCCACTGTGAGAACGGTCAGGCGGTGGCGGAGTTCCTGAACAGCCATCCCAAGGTGGAGCGGGTCAGCTACTGCGGCCTGCCCGGAGACCCCTATCACGCCGTGGCCCAGAAGTACCTGCCCAATGGCTCCTGCGGCGTGGTGTCCTTCGAGCTGAAGGGCGGACGGGAGGCCGCCGGCACCTTTATGAAGCATCTGAAGCTGGCCGCCATTGAAACCCATGTGGCCGATGCCCGGACCTGCTGCCTGAATCCCGCCAGCTCCACCCACCGTCAGATGACCGACGAGCAGCTGGCCGCCGCCGGCGTCCCCGCCGGCCTGGTGCGGATGAGCTGCGGCCTGGAGAGCAGCGCCGACTTGATCGCCGACATCAGCCAGGCCCTGGACCAGGTGGATTGAGAGGCGGACCACCATGCCCATTAAGATTCCCAACAACCTTCCCGCGGTGGAAACCCTCCACCGGGAGAACATCTTTGTTATGACGGAGGACCAGGCTGTCACCCAGGATATCCGCCCCCTGCAGATCCTGTTGGTGAACCTGATGCCCAAGAAAATCCAGACGGAGACCCAGCTCAGCCGCCTGCTGGGCAACACTCCCCTGCAGATCGAGCTGGAGCTGGTGGCTCCCAAGAGCCATGAGCCCACCAACACCCCGCCGGAACACCTCCACGCCTTCTACAAGACCTTTGACGAGGTGAAGGAGCGGAACTTCGACGGCTGTATCATCACCGGTGCGCCGGTGGAGCTGATGCCCTTTGAGGAGGTGGACTACTGGCAGGAACTGTGCGAGATCATGGAGTGGACGAAAACCCATGTCCACAGCACCTTCCACATCTGCTGGGGCGCACAGGCCGGGCTGTACTACCACTACGGCATCCAGAAGCGGGAGCTGCCGGAAAAGCTGTTCGGCGTGTTCCGCCACAGCGTGGAGTACAAGCAGTCCATTCTGTTCCGGGGCTTTGACGACACGTTCTATGTGCCTCATTCCCGCCACACCACCGTCAACCGGGCGGACATCGAGGCGGTGCCGGAGCTGCGCATCCTGGCCTCCTCGGCGGAGGCGGGGGTCTACGCCGTGTTCACCAAGGGCGGCAAGCAGATCTTCATCATGGGCCACTCGGAATACGATGGCGACACCCTGAAGCAGGAGTATCTCCGGGACGTGGCGGCAGGGAAGCCCATTGCCCTGCCCAAGAATTACTTCCCCTTTGACGACCCCCATCAGGAGCCCATGGTATCCTGGCGGGCCCACGCCAACCTGCTGTACAGCAACTGGCTGAACTACTTCGTCTACCAGACCACGCCCTACGACATCCAGGACATCCGCTACGGCAAGCGGACGGACCGGGAGGCGTGAGAAAAGGTCTTTTATAGCAGACAGCGGGGCTGTGCGAAAAGCACAGCTCCGCTGTTTTTCCAAGTATCCGCTATCCAATAAATCCGCCGTCCACAGTCAGGATCTGGCCGGTGATGAAGGAGGCCCTATCCGAGGCCAGGAAAGCCACGGCGTAGGCGATGTCCTCCGGCTGACCCAGGCGGCCCAGGGGCGTCTCCTCAATGAGCTGCCGGACGGTCTCCTGCCCCAGCACCCGGACCATGTCCGTCTCAATGCACCCGGGGGCCACGGCGTTGACCCGGATGTGGGAGGGGGCCAGCTCCAGAGCCAAAGAGCGGGTCAGAGCCACGATGCCCGCCTTGGAGCAGGCGTAGGCCACCTCGCAGGAGGCCCCCCGCAGGCCCCAGATGGAGGAGATATTCACAATGGCGCCGGATTTCGCATGGAGCATATGGGGCAGCACGGCCTGAACCATGTTCCGGGCACCGGTGAGATTCACCGCCAGACAGCGGTTCCAGTCCTCCTCGCTGAGATCCTGAAACAGACCGGCGTAGGAGATTCCGGCGTTGTTCACCAGCAGCTCCACGGGGCCCAGTGCCGCCTCCGTCCGCTGAACCATGGCCCGGCAGGCGGCGCTGTCCGCCACGTCCGCCTGGACCGTCAGACAGGGGCAGCCAGCTGCCGTCAGCTCCGCTGCCAAGGACTCCGCCTCGGCTCGGTGCTCGATATAGTTGATGCACAGGCGGTAGCCTTCACGGGCCAGCTCCTTTGCCACCGCACGGCCAATCCCACGGGCGGCTCCCGTCACCAGCGCTGTCTTTGCCATGGAATATATCTCTCCCGAAACCAAGTTTCCGCCACAGAATAAAAAACGTCCGAACCCAAGGGTTCGGACGTTTATCTGGTGGACGATACAGGACTCGAACCTGTGACCCCCTGCACGTCAAGCAGGTGCTCTAGCCAGCTGAGCTAATCGTCCGAAGCGGAACAGGTATAGGATACACGAAGTTCCCCGTTTTGTCAACAGGTTTTTTCAGATTTCTTTTCATTTATAGGTTTATTTTTTGTTCGCGCCCCGGACGTCTTAACGGGGAGACAAAAAATGGTTTTCAGGATGCCGCAATCGCTTTTTACGATTTGTTCACGGAATACGCCTTGACACCCCGGAGTCGCGTGCTATAATGTTCGCTATCGAACAATTAGGGAGGGGGCGAAGGATATGCCTGAGCCGGGATATGTGGCCCATGAGCTGAAGATTGTCATCAACAAGGTCAACCGCTGCGCGGAGGCCTCCGTGCCCCGGGAGCTGCGGCGCCTGGTGACGGAGGGACAGGGCCGGGTTATCGGCTTTCTGTACCAGAACCGGGACCGGGACGTCTTTCAGAGGGATGTGGAGGCGGAGTTCTCCATCACCAGGGCCACCGCCTCCAAGATGCTGTCCTCCATGGAGCAGAGCGGGCTGATTACCCGGTCCGGCGTGGCCGGGGACGCCCGGCTGAAAAAGCTGGCGCTTACGGAAAAGTCCATCGCCTGCATCAACAAGCTCCAGCCGGGGATGCGGCAGTTCGAGAGCATGCTGACACGGGACATGACGGAGGAGGAGCAGGAGACGCTGATCCGCCTGCTGCGGAAGATCCAGAGGAACGTGGACAGCGCCACACCCATGTATCGAACGGGAAAGGAGAAATAAACCCATGCTGAAAACCCTTGGGGCTCAGATCGGAGTGTATCGGAAGGAATCCATTCTGGCCCCTCTTTTCACGGTGCTGGAGGGTGTACTGGAGACCATGATCCCCCTGGTCATGGCCTCTATCATCGACGACGGCATCGAGGCGGGCGACATCCGCCACGTCTACCAATACGGTGTCCTGATGGTGGCTCTGGCGGCCCTGGCGCTGCTCTGCGGCATCCTGGCGGGAAAATTGGCCGCCAAGGCCTCCACGGGCTTCGCTGCCAACCTGCGGGCGGGAATGTTCCGGAACATCCAGAACTTCAGTTTCACCAATATCGACAAATACAGCACGGCGGGTCTGGTAACCCGTTTGACCACGGATGTGACGAATCTGCAGAACGCCTTCCAGATGATTCTGCGGATGTGCGTCCGGGCGCCGGTGACCATGATCTGCGCCATTGTCATGGCCGTGTCCGTGAGCCCACGCTTGAGCGCAGTGTTCCTGGTGGCCATGGTGTTTCTGCTGGTGGTGCTGCCCAACATCCTGATTCCCACAAGCCGGATGTTCCGTAAGGTGTTCCGCAGATACGATGATCTGAACGCCAGCGTTCAGGAGAATGTGTCCGCCATCCGGGTGGTGAAGAGCTTCGTCCGGGAGGACTTTGAGAACAGCAAGTTCCGGAAAGCGGCCCAGGCCCTTTACGATCTGTCTGTCAAGGCGGAGAGCCGGATCTCTTTCAGTTTCCCGTCTATGATGATCGCGGTGTATGGCTGCAATCTGGCCCTGAGCTGGTTCGGCGCCCATATGATCGTGGGCGGCAGCCTCACCACCGGCGAGCTGTCCATGATGTTTTCCTATGTGATGAACATCCTGATGGGACTGATGATGCTGTCCATGGTGTTTGTCATGATCACCATGTCCGTGGCCAGCGCCCAGCGGATCGCCGAGGTACTCAATGAGAGGAGCGACCTGACCTCCCCGGAGAACGCCGACCGGGATATCCCCGACGGCAGCGTGGATTTCGACCATGTGGATTTCGCCTACCAGTCCGGCAGCGGCAAGCCCGTGCTGCAGGATATCGATTTCCATGTGAAGTCCGGTGAGACCATCGGCATCATCGGCGGCACCGGCAGCGCCAAGAGCAGCCTGGTGAACCTGATCTCCCGGCTCTACGACGTGACAGCGGGCACCGTCCGTGTGGGCGGAAAGGATGTCCGCTCCTATGATCTGGATACCCTGCGCAATCAGGTGTCCGTGGTGTTGCAGAAGAACGTGCTGTTCTCCGGCAGCATCTATGAAAACCTGCGCTGGGGCGACAAAAACGCCACGGATGAGGAGTGCCGCCGGGCCTGCCGGCTGGCCTGCGCCGACGAGTTCATCAGCCGGCTCCCCGAGGGCTACAACACTTATATCGAGCAGGGCGGCACCAATGTCTCCGGCGGACAGAAGCAGCGGCTGTGCATTGCCCGTGCCCTGCTGAAAAAGCCCAGAATTCTGATTCTGGACGACTCCACTTCCGCGGTGGACACCGCCACGGACGCTAAAATCCGCCGGGCGTTCCGTGAGGAGATTCCGGACATCACCAAATTCATCATTGCCCAACGGGTCTCCAGCGTCCAGGACGCGGACCGCATCCTGGTGCTGGACAATGGACGGATCAGCGGTTTCGGCACCCATGAGGAGCTGCTGAAAACCAACGCCATCTATCAGGAGGTCTACGAGAGTCAGACCAAGGGCAGCGGAGACTTCGACGGGAACGGAGGTGAGGACTGATGGCGGAGCAAAGACCGGTGAGACCCATGCGCGGACCCGGCGGACACGGCCCCAGAGGTCCCCGGCCCAAGGTGGAAAACCCCGGAAAGATCATCAAGCGCCTGTTCGGCATCATTTTCCGCAACTACGCGTTCCATTTCGCCGTGGTACTGGTGTGCATCATCGGCAGCGCCCTGGCCACCGTCCGGGGTGCGCTGTTTTTGCGGGAACTCATTGACGACTATATCCAGCCCATGGTTCTCTCCGGCGGAGGGGACTACTCCAGCCTGGCGGGAGCGCTGCTGCGCCTGGCTCTGGTTTATGGCGCCGGTGTCCTGTGTTCCTGGAGCTATAACCGGATCATGGTCAATGTCTCGCAGGGCACCATGCGGGATCTGCGTGACCAGGTGTTCCGGCATATGGAGATCCTGCCCATTTCCTATTTCGACCAACACGCCCACGGTGACATCATGTCCGTCTATACCAACGATATCGACACCCTGCGGCAGATGATTTCTCAGAGCCTGCCCCAGCTGGTGAACAGCTCCGTCACCATTGTCAGCGTGTTTGCCAGTATGGTCGCGCTGAACATTCCCCTGACCGTCCTGACCTGCGCCATGATCGTGGTGATTCTGAACGTCAGCAAGCGCCTGGCGGCAAAGTCCTCCAAATACTTTGTGGAGCAGCAACGGAATCTGGGCGCTGTCAACGGCTATATTGAGGAGATGATGGGAGGCCAGAAGGTGGTCAAGGTCTTCTGCCATGAGCAGGAGAGCCTGGAGAACTTCCTGGAGCTGAATGAGAAGCTGCGGGTCAGCGCCAACAACGCCAACAAGTTCGCCAACATTATGATGCCCACCGTGGCTCAGATGGGAAACTGCAGCTATGCCCTGTGCGCAGTACTGGGAGCGGCCATGGCGGTGAACGGCTACGGCGGCATCACCCTGGGTACACTGGTGTCCTTCCTGACCCTGAACAAGAACTTTACCCAGCCCTTTGCCCAGGTCAGTCAGCAGGCCAACAGCGTGGTTATGGCTCTGGCTGGCGCCCAGCGGGTCTTTGCCCTGCTGGATGAGAAGCCGGAGACGGATGACGGCTATGTGACCCTGGTGAACGCCACCTATGACCATGACGGCCAGCTGGTGGAGACAGACCGGCGCACCGGCACCTGGGCCTGGCGGCATCCCCACAAGGCCGACGGTACCGTCACCTACACGGAGGTCAAGGGCGATATCGTCTTTGACAACGTGGACTTCGGCTATGTGCCCGAGAAGACCGTCCTCCACAACATCGAGCTCTACGGCCGGCCGGGACAGAAGATCGCCTTTGTGGGCTCCACCGGCGCCGGCAAGACCACCATTACCAACCTGATCAACCGGTTCTACGACATCCAGGACGGCAAGATCCGCTATGATGGCATCAACATCAACAAGATCAAAAAGGAGGATCTGCGGCGGTCCCTGGGCATCGTGCTTCAGGACACCCACCTGTTCACCGGCACGGTGATGGAGAACATCCGGTACGGCCGTCTGGACGCCACCGACGAGGAGTGTGTGGCAGCGGCCCAGCTGGCCAACGCCCACGGCTTTATCTCCCGCCTGCCGGATGGATATCAGACCATGCTCACCGGCGACGGCGCCAACCTGTCCCAGGGTCAGCGGCAGCTTATCGCCATTGCCCGGGCCGCCGTGGCGGACCCGCCGGTGCTGATTCTGGATGAGGCCACCAGCTCCATTGACACCCGCACGGAGGCGCTGGTACAGCAGGGCATGGACGGCCTGATGTACGGCCGAACCACATTTGTCATCGCCCACCGGCTGTCCACCGTCCGCAACGCGGACTGCATCATGGTGCTGGAGCAGGGCCGCATCATCGAGCGGGGCACCCACGACGAGCTCATCGCCCAGAAGGGGCGGTACTACCAGCTCTACACCGGCAGCAAGCCGGAGACCCAGGCGGGATAATCAAAAACAGCAGATGGAAAGAAGCCATGGAAACAGGAAATCCCTGTTTCCATGGCTTCTTCATGGTAAAAGAGGACTATGCCGCCTCATGCTGCCGCCGCAGCCGCCTCATGGCCCAGAGGAAGCAGATCAGATGGGCCAGGAGAGTGGTGGTCCAGGAGACGGGATAGGACCAGTAGACACCGGCGGGAGTATGAAAGGCGGGGAGCTGGAAAAGCGTGGCGATCCAGACCAGCCGCAACCCGCAGGCGCCCACCAGAGAGACCAGCATGGGCATGACCGAATAGCCGATGCCCCGCAGGGAGCCCACCATGACGTCCATCATACCGCAGAGGAAATAGGGCAGGCAGACGATGACCAGGCGGTTCATACCCGCGTCAATGACGGCGGGACTGTCGGAGTAGATGGAGAGCAGCTGGGGGGCGAACAGGACGGCAAGCCCGCCCAGCAGCAGGCCCACCGCGATGACGCAGCCCTGGGCCCGCAGAAGGATGGGGCGAATCCGGTCCAGCCGGCCGGCACCCAGATTCTGACTGGTGAAGGAGATATTGGCCTGGTAGAAGGCGTTCATGGAGGCGTAGACGAAGGACTCAATGTTGGCGGAGGCCGCGTTGCCCGCCATGACGATCTCCCCGAAGGAGTTGACGGAGGACTGGATGACCACGTTGGACAGGGCGAACAGGATGCCCTGGAAGCCGGCGGGAAGGCCCACCTGCAAAATCTGCCGGAGCTTGACAGGCCAGATGCGCAGCTGCCGCAGCTCCAGATGGACGCCGCCGGTGTCCCGCGTCATGCACCGCACCACCAGGAAGGCGGACAGGCACTGGGAGATGACGGTGGCCATGGCCACACCGGCCACATCCAGTCGGCAGACGATGACAAACAGCAGATTCAGCACCACATTGATGACGCCGGCAGTGAACAGATAGTACAGTGGCCGCTGGGTGTCACCCTGGGCCCGCAGCAGAGCGGCGCCGAAGTTATACAGCATGTTGACGGGCATCCCCAGGAAATAGATGCGCAGATAGAGGGCGGCCAGGTCCAGAACCTCCGGCGGCGCCTGCATCCAGATCAGAATGGTTTTGGCGCCCGCCACGCCCACCACGGTCAAAAAGCAGCCGCTGACCAGGCCCAGCAGCATGGAGGTGTGGACGGTCTGACGCAGTCCCTCCCGGTCCCCGGCGCCGAAGTGCCTGGCCGCCAGAATATTGGCGCCCACCGACAGGCCAATGAACAGATTCACCAGCAGGTTGATCAGGGAGGTGTTGGAGCCCACCGCCGCAAGGGAGTTGTCCCCGGCGAAGCGCCCCACCACAATGATATCCGCGGCGTTGAACAGCAGCTGCAGAATACTGGAGCACATCAGCGGCAGAGCAAACCGCAGCAGCTTGGGCAAAATGGCCCCGCTGCACATATCCATCTCATAGTGTTTCCCCTGTCTCCCCGCCATGGATTCCCGCCGCCTCCTTGCGCCGTTTGATTGTTTCAGAGCGTACCGGACCCTGGCTTTCCCGCACAGGGGGGAAGGCCGGGGTTCACGCAATCTGATTTCCGGGCCATTATAGCATGGCCTCAGGTCATTTTCCAGTGAGATTCTGCAAAAATAAACTGATTCTTCCGAAAAAAGGAGGTTGATTGTAAAATCAAGTTGGACACTTGAGTAAAAAATCCATAGTGATTTTTCTCCCCGTGGTAGAATGAAGTTACCACACAACTTCTACAGAGGGAGGGCAATCACTATGGACT
>Ga0129307_1000651_pt1 | contig 49670 bp, 33 predicted proteins | sample P1105metagenome_FD_94437 | JGI IMG/M metagenome (GOLD analysis project Ga0129307, IMG submission 94437) | Capybara group fecal microbial communities from Wisconsin, USA - P1105 metagenome | ecosystem: Host-associated > Mammals > Digestive system > Large intestine > Fecal | place: USA: Wisconsin... | reverse complement strand
TGTAGGTTTCGCCAAAGTCAACAATGCGAAGCGCGATCAGATGTCCGACTTTATCCGTGAATACGTCGAAAAGTGCAAGGACCTCAAGGGACTCATCTACCTCGTAGATATCCGCCACGGAGGGACGCCCATCGACATCGAGACAGTCGAGAGCATCCGTGCGACGGGTTGCCCCGTCCTGATTGTCGCCAGCAAACGTGACAAGGCGAACCAATCCGAACTTGCCAAAGGGCTCAGGGACATCCAACAGCGTTTGGAACTGGACCACAAGCCGCTATGCGTAAGTTCGCTGAAAAAATTTGGACTCGACGAACTCTGGACGGAAATTCTGGAAGCAATACATAGCGATGCAAGAGAAGCAACTTAAGAACTGGCAAAAGATGACCCCGATCGGGCGGATTTTCCACTCGCTCGGCATCTTTATCCTGAAGCGAAAGGTAGGGCAACAACTCGCCCTGTTCTTCCGCACTATAGCTTCGCTCTTTGCAAGCAACCACAATTTTAGGAACGATTCCCGAAACATCATCTTGCAGACGTTCTTTACGGGTATCGAAATATTCCCGCCACTCTTCGTTGTCGCCACATTATTCGGAACCGTCACCATCATCGAAGTTATCTCCCTCACAGGCAAGATGGGCATGTCAGACTTTGTCGGTAACCTCATGGTGGTCCTCCTCATCCGTGAAATGGGCCCTATCCTTACGGCGTTCCTCATCGCAGGACGTACCGGGTCTTCGCTCACCACGTACATCGGCGGCATGGTCATCAATTCCGAAGTCGATGCCCTTGCAACCATGGGCATCAACCCTATCCGTTACCTTGTCATGCCCAGCGTCATCGGCGGAACGATTGCGACCATCATCATGAACATCATCTTCAGTGCGAGCGCTGTCGGAGCCGGATTCTTGGTCACGAAGGGAATCATATTCATTACCGGAAACGCTCCCAACGTGCAGATTACCTGGGGATACCTCTCCGCCGAAATTCTAAAAGCGCTCACCCTCCCGGATTTCGTTTTCGCCATCGTAAAGCCGCTCGTCTTCGGTATCATCATTACCATTAACGCCTGCTACCAGGCCCTGAACATCCAGAGGGATATCCGCCAAGTTCCCAAGGCGACATCCCGTTCCGTTGTCACGTCCTTCCTCTTCATTGTCCTTGCCGATGTGGTGATGTCCTTGTTCTACTTTATCAGTTACATGCAAAACCTTTCGATGATGATTTAAGGCGGCACCATGCTAGACGAAGCGTTGAGACTTGATGATGTCTATCTTTCGACAAGCGAACTTTCGGGAACGCCGTTTTCGGTCCCAAGGGCCGTAAATTATTTTGAAAATATAAAGGCAAGCGAAAATAACGAAGACAGGCTGCTCCTTGCCGGCATGAACCTCACGTTAAAACTGGGCGAAACGATTTGCATCGGGGGACCGTCCGGCAAAGGCAAGAGCGCCATTCTCCGCATGATTGCAGGCCTCGCCCGCCCACTCAAGGGCCACATCTATTACTTTGGCGAATACCTCCCAGTAGAACGGTTAACCGCCCTCGAAGTCGCCAAAAGACAAGTCGGGTACGTCCTCCAGAACGCGGCGCTCATCTCGAACTTGAGAGTTGTAGATAACATCGCGCTCCCGCTCCGCTACCACAGAGTCGGAACCGAAGCGGAAATCCAGAAAAAGGTCAAAATGGCCATGGACTTGATGCGCGTCCGCAATTTTGCGACAATGTTCCCGCACCAGTTGAGCGTGGGCATGCAAAAGCGTGTCGCCATCGCTAGATCTTGGGCGATGGACCCGAAGCTGCTCCTGATGGACGAACCTACCGCCGGTCTCGACAACTACAACCGCCGAAACCTGCTGCCGCTTATCGACAACATGCGAACCATGTTCAAGACCTCCATCATCATCGTCACGCACGACCTCATGATTGCAAAGGAACTCGACTGCAACCTCGTGTTTCTCGACGACAAGAAACTCACCGAACCGCATTCCTTTGACTACTGGCTCCATTCGGACAACGAAATTTCGAAGGACCAGTTCCGCGACCTCCAAGCCAATTCAATGAACATCTAACCATTATTGACAAAATGTTTCTTCCTTTACCCGACGATTTCCATGCCCATTTGCGCCAGGGCGAACTCATGCCCGGTTATGTCCGCGATTTAGTCAGCCAGTTTGGCCGCGCCATCATCATGCCGAACACCGTCCCCGCGATGACGAGCGCCAAGGCGATTGCAGACTACAAAAAACAGATTCTCGAAGCCGCCGCCCCCGTGCGCCCCGACTTTGAACCGCTCATGACGTTCAAGCTGAACCCGAACTACACGGAACAGGACTTGAAAGACATGATGGACGTTGGAGTCGTCGCCGGAAAATACTACCCCGCAGGCGTCACGACGAACAGCGCGGACGGCATCAGCGACTTTGAAGCAGTTTTCCCCGTCGTCGCCATGATGGAAAAACTCGGACTCGTGCTATGCGTCCACGGCGAAGAACCCGGCGAATTCTGCCTCGACCGCGAACCCGCATTCATCAAGCGCGTGGAAACGCTCGCCGAAAAGTTCCCGAAGCTCCGCATCGTCTTTGAGCACCTGAGCAGCGCCAAGTCCGTCGAAGCCGTGAAGCGACTCCCAGCAAACGTTGCCGCCACATTCACAGTGCACCACCTGATGATGACATTAGATGACATCGTCGGCGACGCGTTGCGCCCGCACCATTTCTGCAAGCCGCTCCCCAAGCGCCCCGAAGACCGCAAAGCCATCCGCGAAGCTGCCTTCAGCGGAAACCCCAAGTTCTTCCTCGGAACGGATTCCGCCCCGCACCAGCAAGGCAAAAAGGAATGCCCGTGCGGAGCCGCCGGCGTCTATAGCGCCCCCGTTGCCATCCCGCTTTTGGTGCAGGAATTCGAGCGCGCAGGCGCCCTCGACAAACTCCCCGCCTTTATCGCTGGCTTTGGCGCCGACTTCTACCGCCTCCCGCGCACCACAAAAAAAATCGAAGTTGTCCAAGAAAAGTGGACCGTCCCCGCAATTGTAAACGGAGTCGTGCCGCTCGCCGCAGGTCAAACCCTCGATTGGAAGCTAAAATAAGGCTTTTTCGTTTAAATTCAAGTTTTCATACAAAAATTCGTCCTAAAAAACGAATTTTTTTTATACAAATAAAAAAAAATTTCCTTATTTGCTTTTTTTACTTATATTAAAAAAGCAATTCTACAGATTTGCGTTAAACGCATACACCATTCAACTCGGAGGTTTTAATAATGAGTTTGGTAAAAACAATCGGTCGTTTCCTTCCGGTAGCCCTCAGCCTCGCAGTCCTCGTGGCCTGCGGTGACAAGAAAGAAGACAAGCCAGCTCCGGTCAAGCAGGCAGAACCCGCCAAGGTCGAAGAACCGGCACCGGAACAAGAACAGCCTGCCCCGTTTGACTTCTCCAAGTTCGCCGCCATCAAGAACAACTCCCCGGTTTACTTGACCACCCGCGCCGAAGTGGAAGCATTCCTCAAGGACGCATTCGAAAAAGTCGAAAAGGGCGAAACCAACGCAATTATGTTCCCGAATGTGAGCAGCCTCTTCGAACTCGCCAGTGCTGAACTCAGCAGCGAAGGCCGCGCCATTATCGCCGAACTCGCTCCCAAGTACGCCCAGACCAACCAGGAAGCAACCTTCCTCGTCGAAGGCTACACCTGCGACATCGGCGGAGTTGCTTACAACGATGAACTCTCCCAGCGCCGCGCCGAAAACGTCAAGGCCGAAATCGCGAAGTACATCCCGGCTTCGAAGATTACCGCCAAGTGGTACGGCAAGCGCATGTTCAAGAAGTTCAAATTCGGCACCAAGGAAGAATACCGCCGCGTGAACATCCGCATCCAGTAATTCGGATAAACGCATAAGTGTTTAAAAAGCCCCGCTGAAAAGCGGGGTGTTTTTTTGCGTTTGGGTGAAAGCTATAGACGAAATTTTGAAATATCAATTTTTTTGTTCCGGCGGCATAAGCGAAAACAACATTCGCCTGATTTCTTGCATTCTCGTTTCTCTAGGATCTACAAATTCTTTTGTCAAATCGACTTCTACACCATCCTTGCAAGCACATGGATCAAATAAAAATTTTCTGATTACACTACTTTCATGCGGAACTTCATTCCACAATATATAACACGACTCGCCAACAACACATAAATGATAAACATAATTATCATCCCAATGGACAATAAATTCGTCTTCAAGCCTATATTCAGGTTTTTCGTGAAACGCCTTCGAAAGATTAAAACGAGTCAATTTTTTCACCCCATGCGCTATACCCATAAGATCAAACACCATATTGCTAGGCCATCCGCCAGAATGGTGATAATAGCTCAAAACGTTATCTTCGTTGATCCAAACTTTAACTTGACATCTTGTCGACATAAATTTCCTTTTTAGGATTATAGTTTTCAGATGTTTCTAATATACTTTCACCACTATTACACACGCAAGGGGGCTAGCTATGTAGTGCAATTATGTGTAGATAACAAAGCGAAAAAACTCCACCAATCTGGTGGAGAATTTGCCGTCAAAAATTTCATACACAAAAGCGGCAGATAAAGTCTGCCGTTTTATATTTACACTACCTTAAATTCACTTTTCGAGATTGACTTCCGATTCGGACCATGTAAACTCCAGCCTGTGGCATAGCAATGTTAAAGTTTGCCGATTCCACACGCCCTTTTTTCAGTACGCGACCACGCAAATCCGTGATAGCATACACCGAGCCAATTGGAGCAGCAGAGATTTGAATAACACGGGCAGCAGTTTTTACGGATACGCCCAAATCAGCATAACGATTCTCAATGATACCCGTCAATTTCGTACTATCGAAGACCGCCGTATAAGTTGCAGCTTTTGTTACCGCCACAATTTTCGGCGACCACTCCTTAAACTTATATGAATATGTTTTTGAAGATTTTTTTGTAGGTGTTTTTCCTTTATATTTCGGGGTAACCCCATAAGAAAGCGTATCTTTCTGCAACACAGTCGTACCATTAAAGAATGTTACAACATACGATTGAAGAACGCTATCATAAACAGCCTGATACTGCGTATTACCTGTAATAGCAGCAACCTTGGGATTCCATCCAACAAAATTATATCTGTATTTTTCGGTACTCTTCTTAGTCGGTTTTCCTGTATATTCTGGAACCTTCCCATATTCAACGGTCATCGTTGATAAAACCGATTCTCCATTCATAAATGTTACCGTATAACTACGAATAGTGCTATCATATACAGCTTTGTATTCAGCATTTTCGGTTACAGTAGCAATTTGAGGAGACCACCCCTTAAATTTATATGAATAGCCCTCGCTCATTTTTTTCTTCGGATTAGAAGACTTTAACGAAGGAGTCTCGCCATATTCATATTTCGAAGATTGAAGAAGGCTATCATCACTAAAGAAACTGATAGTGTATTTTTGAAGCGTGCTATCGAAAACAGCTTCATAAGAATCCCATCCCGTCGCACCAACAATTTTGGGAGACCAAGTTTTAAAAGTATAAATATATTGAGCAGTCACTTTCCTTGATATATCCCCGTCAAATTGAGGAATTTCACCATACATCAAGGAATCCACTTGCAACGTATCTTTACCATAAGTAAATACAACAACGCATTTCTTTACAGTCAAATGAATTGTATCTTTAACAACTAGATAATTATTCATATCTGATGGCGTAAACATGATTTCATAGCCCTTATTTTCTGGTTCGGGAATAACATCTGATTTGGACCAAGTAAATGAACCATCTACGCTAGCAACGCCTTCTTTTAGTATTGAATTTTTAAGAGTTTGACCATAATAAATATCCTGAGCCGTTGGCAGTGTTTTAATAATAGGCTTAGCTTTTTCTATAACAAAATTCGTCTTTGCAGAACCAGAAAAATTTCCTGTAAGAGTTACTTGGACAGAAGCCTTACCAGCATTGACATTATTGGAGTATGTCAAGCGATAACTTGACAAACCAACCACAGTATCCGCCACAATCACAGAAATACCTGGTCTTATGGAGTCGCCACTATAGATTTGGTTATCAATCGCAGCAATGGAAGGTTTAGCTGCAACCGGAGAAATATTGAACGAAACAATCTTGCAACCAGAGTATTCGCCATTTCCACACACATTGATCGAAGCAGTTCCTGCATTAACATTGCCTTGATAAGAAATTGTATAATCCGTTTCAGCATCCAAAACAGAGCCATACAATTTTACCGATTTTACAGCAGGAGTCTTTTCTTTGCCATCATAGACAAAACCACTAAGCGAAGCTGTTTCTATAACAGCTTCAGCAAGTGAACTAGAATACCACTGTAATTTCGGATAAGATTCATCAATATTTTTCCATGTGTCTATAAAATCCCAATTTTCATATGTCGAAACAGTCTGCATTGCTGCTGACGTTTGAGCCGGAGTATTGGAAATTGTCGCTATTCCGGTTTTACCTTCAAACGGAAGATTGCATTTTTCACTATCAAAATAAGAATCTGTTATTTCCATAGAACCATTTACATAGCCTACAATACATCCCGTATAAACGGGACCTTCTTCAATACCCTTAACCGAACCGCTTACGTATGTTTCAGAAATAGAGCCCTTTCCATAACCAATTAAGCCTCCGATATAGAAATTTCCCACTTCATCGATAGGGTCTCCATAAAATGATCCCGTAACATTACCTTGAGCATAACTCTGAGAAATTCCTATTCCATCAAATCGTCCAACAAGTCCTCCCAATTTTGTCGTTCCACTAACATCGCCCGTAGCCAAAGACTTTGAAATAGAGCCTTTATAAGCGTAACCAACAAGACCTCCTAAGTTGTCGTTACCTGCACTAGAATTATTTACATCACCAATCACGTTACCAGTAGCATAAGAATATGAGATATCTCCGTAAGAACTTCCTATCAAACCACCTACATTATCATCGCCCTTAACATTTGCAATCGAATAAGAAGAATCTACATTACCATTAGCGACACCGACAAGACCTCCCACTTGATAGATACCTGTAACAGAATCGCCGACAAAATAGGAATTTGTTACGGAAGAGCCTACAGACCCTACTAAACCTCCGACAATATTGTTTCCTCTAACATAAGATGCAATTACATGTGAATTTTTTACAAATGAAGCTCGGCCTGCAAGGCCCCCAATGATAGAGTCCTTTGCGGCAACAGAACTGTTGACGTAAGATTCTATAATGGTATCCGTATAGCCTGCTATGCCGCCAACTTCACTAACTCCTTCTACAAGTCCGTTTGAATGGGACGAATAAGAAATTGAGCCAATAGAATTTCCGGCAATTCCTCCAACTGAGTTAGAATCGCCTGTTACATTTCCATCAGAATGCAGACACTTGTATATTTGAAATTTGACGTAATCCAAATAGTATCCCGCAGGAATTGATTTTCCGACAATTCCTCCAACAAAATTTACCCCTTGTACACTTCCTTTAGAAGTGCTATTAGCAATTGTTACAATTAGTGGATTCTGTACTTCTTGATAATTACTAATATATGTTGGTTTTGAATCTTTGTAGGCAGAATCAATTCCAACTATTCCGCCTACAAAATTTTTTCCCTCGACCACTCCCTCAAAAGTTGAATTTGAAATTATTTTTTCGCTAGCTCTGTTGACAAAAACAACACTTCCTATTAAGCCTCCGATATAATCGCCATTGCCTTGAATAACCCCATTTACATGAGAGTGAGAAACGCCATTCAACAAAGCGATACTAGGAGCAACAGATGAGCCATGTTCGGTATATTCATCACGAAAATTTTTCATTTTTCCAACAAGGCCTCCGACAAAATCAAAACCTCTTATATTCCCTTCAACGAAAGAACTATCAATTAAGCCTAAGGCAAATCCAGTTAAACCACCAACATAGGAGAATCCTACAATATCGCCTTTTTCATAAAAAGAATTCTTTATTGTGTTTAAAGAGTCGAACCCAACCAAGCCACCAACATAATTACCTTTCCCAACAACATTTCCATCAGTATGATATGAAGAATCTATTGTAGAAACAACTGTATAAGGCAAATTTCTAGAATCCTTCGGAAGATCATTTCGTTGCGATGCTCCAATTATGCCTCCAACAAAAACGTTTCCAGATACATTTCCTTTCGAAAAAATATTTAGTACATTTCTTGTAATAGTTTCACTTTTGTCGGAACTGATCAATTTCGTATGATTAATATAATCTTGACCAATCACACCTCCTACATAATTTTTTCCGATTACATTTCCAATGGAATGGGATTTTGATATTGATGTTATGGTATATGGACTGTAGCTTTGGGCGCTAAGATACGATTGTCCAATTAAGCCCCCAACAAAGTTTTCTCCTTCAACATCGGCTTCAGAAAAAATATTTTCAACGGAACCTGAATTTTTACCGATAGCTCCTCCAACATAAGAAGTTCCTTTTACCATTCCATTCTTGTGATATGAACCGTTTATACTTTCCCAAACGGAACCCGCAATGCCGCCAACATAGTTTAAACCTTGAACAATGCCATTTACATGATATACAGAATCAATAATATTGGCGCTACCTGTAACACCTCCAATATTAGACGAATTGCCTTCAATAGTTCCTTTCGAATTTGATTTTTTTATAATCTTAACCCATCCTGATACGCCTCCAACATAAGAAGTTCCTTTAACATACCCTTCAAAGGTTGAATTAGTAATTGAGGAATCTTTACCGGATATTCCTCCAACATAATTGTTTCCTTTAATAGATGCGATAACCGATGCATCGTTTATCTCATGGCCGCAACCAGCAATGCCACCAACGGTATCTTTGCCAACGACATTTAATTCGCTATGAATGTTTTCGATTGAACCGTTAAACGAGTTTCCTACCAACGAACCTGCATAATTTTTCCCGTCCACGTATCCGACCAACAAATCCAAATTACTAATTTTTACTCCATTCGTATATCCAAATAATCCCACATAATTCTTAGTAGTATCATTTATATACAATCCGTATATTTTGCGATTCTTTTTTCCCGCAAGTCCATCAAATTCTCCTTTAAAAGGATTTGATAGCGTTCCAATAGGAGTCCACATACGTTTTCCGCTTGTACTCCAAGTTCCCTTACCGGCACCTGTTGTGTCATTCAAGAAAATGTCTGCACCCAAGGTAATCGTCTTTCCTTGGAAGGTTGTTCCGTTATTCACAAGATATGCGAGGCCAGCCAATTCTTCAGCAGTTGTCAAATTGAATGCCTGAGCACTTTCTGCATACCAGGTTGTGTCCTTGCCGCCGGTCCATATCGATGGCGCGGCGACTGATACCGTAGCCCATGCAGCAACGAAAAACGCAAGCATGGAAACAGACATTCCATGCAGATTTTCATTCAGAGATTCTTTCTTCATCCAACACCTCTCTTTTATCAAGTCCTCTGCCAAGACATATCTTACAATGTTCCTTGACAAAGAAAACCCATAAAAAAAGACGTGGGTCGTATTTGTATTTACCTAACTCGAGGTTCAGCAAAACCTTTACCTGATAAACACAAACAACCCACGCCCATTGCTGGACGTGAGCGTTCGCATCCTTTTCTCAGGTATTTGAAATTTGCTGATTTCGAGTTAGAGAACAAGGAGCAAAGCTCAAGAAATGTCTAAAAGTCCGTTACCTTATAAAAAGCCTCTTTTTATACAAAAATTTTTAGTCAGCAATCGCAAACCATTCCAACATAAAAATAGCTCAAAAAAGAGATATGTGCGCAAAAAAAATTACGCTAGAAAGCGATTTTCGGGAGAAAATCACATACTGAACGCACTTAAAAGCGTGATTCCCGACAAAAACTGCTCATTTTTTTCATTCAATGACTACAAACAGATTGTCATATAAGGAGGAATGCAAATTGTCCCATCGTTTTTGACGGAGTAATTTTTTGGATGAATGATATACGACCTGACAATCCGCCTTTTATATAGGCGATTAAAATCCGTCAATGAAGTTGTGGTGTAATTTTTAGAAGACTTGACTTCTATGGGTATAATTTTACCACTCGGGGAATCCATATCGCTCAGCAAGAAATCTATTTCTAAATCATTTCTGTGTAAAGTCTGATTGTAGCGCGTGTAAAAAAACAGCTTATGTCCAGCAGCAACAAGCATCTGAGCAATTACATTTTCGTACAGCATACCCTTATTTATTGCAAGCTTATCGTTCATAATTTGCTTATAGAGTTGCTCATTCATGATAGTATTTTCGCTGAAAGCATGCGAAAAAAGGAGACCGGTATCGCCCATGTAACACTTGATGGCTGAATCATCACTGTTCAAAGACAAACCAATATTTGGATCAGAACACCTGAGACAATTATTCGTTATCATAGAATTGCCGAGCCACATAAAAGTATTTTCGTATGTATTCTCAGTGTTAATCCCATTCATGATTTTAGAAAATGTCACACGTTTTTCGTGCTTTGAAAGAAATGCTGGAATTTGTTCGAAAGTAGAAAGAACCTTAGAACGATACGCACCCTTGATTTTCTGAATATCCTTTTTATACAAACTAATTATACTGCGTTTACGTCGATCACTATATTCAAAACTAAAAGAGTGCTCTAGGTATTCTGCAATAGATTGCGGCATCCCGCCAATAAGCATATACAGTCTAAACAGCTGCATGGCATCGTTATGCAGGTCTCGTTCAAGTGGTTTACCTTCAGTAAAACACTCCCGGATATATTCGCAAATTTTGGGTTTACTAAGAGCCGCACAAAATTCCTCAAAGTCCATCGGGAACATCTGGATGGAGATTTCTTCTGACGGAATAGTAATGTCTTTTACATTCTCGTTTATAGAGATGAGTGAACCCGTTTCAATGTAGTCGAAACGACCATCCTTAACTAGTTTCTTAATGCTCTGGCGTGCCTTGGGAAATCTCTGCACCTCGTCAAAAATGATTAACGAATTACGTGGGTGTAGTGTAACTCCGTATGTGTAAGAGAGAACAGTGAAGAAACTGTCCAGATCGTTCATCTTGTCAAAGGCCTTTTTGACAGAGGGTTCACAATCGTTAAAATCAATGAGGATGTAAGACTTGTATTCGCGTTGAGCAAAAACTTCTACAATAGTACTTTTGCCAATACGACGTGCCCCCTCAATGAGAAGGGCTTCGCTGCCCTGCGATTCCGCTTTCCATTGTAGCAGTTTCTGGTAAATTTTGCGCTCAAAAGTAATCATTTTATGGTCTCCGCTTATAGAATATACAAAAAAATTGACAAAAGCGCAAGGTACGAAATACTAAAAAGTTACCAAAAGCGCAGGGTATTAAATGTCAAAATATTGCCAAAAGCGCAAAGTACGAATTATTAGAGATTGTAGCGTCCCCTTACAGGGGCGTCGCAATGACGTAACCTACCCGTTCATGATGTATTCGGCGTTTTCGAGGATGTGCGAATCTTTTGTTCGGGATTCTTCGGAGAGGCGGTCGAACGGGACGATGTCCTGGTGCGTGAAGGTTCTTTCGTCGGTGGGGCCGGAGCGGTAGCCCATCAAGAGCATGGACATCATCCAGCGGCGGTGTTCAGCTTCGCGGAACAGGTAATCGTCGTCGGTTACATCGAAGCAGCGTTTGCGGAGGGGAAGTGCGTTCGCGCAGTATATGGCGGCGGTTTTGTCGGCTTCGCTCAGGCGGTACCACATTTTTTCTTCGGTTTCGCGAGTCGCGGGGTTTGCGTTGCGTTCGCGGACGTAGTTCGCACGCTGACCGCGTTCGACGCGCGCAGAATGTACGAATTCCTTCATTTCGTCGATATCGCCCATGATGCGCACGTAACCGTACATTCCACTTTCGTTGATGTGCTTGATAATCTCGTCGTTCGCTTCGCGCCAATAGACGGCGATGTCCGCATTGTCATAGACGGCACGCGGCAAGTGCACGAGCGTCGAAATTGCCTTGGACGCATCTTCCTTACAAATGCACACGACGAGGCGTTCCTTAGGACTTGCGGCAATTCCAGCGATATAGTTTCGTGCCAAATCCGCTTCGCAGTAGGCATCCACAAAATTCCATTCAACATCAAGAAAATCGCCACGGGACGTTTCCGGTGCATGAGAGACTTTGTTCCCATTCGCATCGACATACGTGTATTTCGATAGTCTGAAAAGCCCCATGCGGGAAACGACTAAACGGTCAACCCATTTTTCGCAATCTTCTTCAACAAAGGTGATGCATGTTTTCAAATTCGTTCGTATGTAATTCGGGTAATGGCAAATGTTCGCCACGGCAAACGCCACGGCCTGCGCAATCGGGCCCGTGCCTATCAGCACCACATGCAAGCGCTGGTTGTCCGACTCGCGAATTGTCGGCAAAAAATCCGTGCCCACGAGCAACTGTTCCGACATGAACTCGTACTCGTTAAACACATCGACCAGCAAATGTCCGTTTTTCCGTTCCGGGGACTTCAAGTACCACAGGACTTCGGAGGTCGAGGGTTCGGTCAAAAGCAGATGGCAATGGATATCGCGGGGAGACTTTTCGCAAAGGCCGCGCAAGACCTCGATGCAATGCAAGTTGCGGGAATCGCGTTCAGGACCGTCTTCGCCAATCACGAGAATCTGGCTTGCCAAAAGCGCACCCGCAAAAAGCAAATCTTCTTCGCTTTCGTAGTCCTTCTTGTAATGGATAAAAGGGCCATCGATATCGCGACGGCTTACGACAACAACGGGGCGTTTGTCGCCCTTGAGCGCACGCAAAATACTCTTGAGCTGGTGACCCGCGCCAAGCACAAGTACGTGACCACGCACATCAACATGCTTTTTGCCTTCGCGCATAGATTCCGAAGTATTCTTGATGACGTTGATCATGACGCTGATGAACAGCACGGCAAAAACAACATACCCCGACAAGAAGCCCTTCCAACCCAGCGATTTTTCGCCAAGCACCCACGAGCCGAGGAAAACACCGATGACAAAAATAATCAGGGACAAGCCCAGCAAAATCAGGATCTTTTTTGCCAGTCCATTCGACCAAGCGCCTTTAATGATGCTTTTTACGTTCATGATATGCCCCTGAAATGTCTGATAATATTATAGTTATTTTTTCACACCGGCGCCGCTGAGGATGCTGCGTCCACCGCAAGGCGTGACTTCGATATGCGTGGGAAGTTCACTTTTGACCAAATCCACATGCGTGATGACGCCCAAGAGTTTACCCTTTTCTTGCTGCATTTTCTGGAGCACAATGACCGTCTCCTGGAGCATCTTGGAATCAAGCGTTCCAAAGCCTTCGTCGAGGAACATGGAATCAATGCGTACGTTTCGGCTTGCAAGCGTCGAAATTCCGAGCGCCAAGGAGAGACTCACAAGGAAGCCTTCGCCGCCGGAGATGTTGTCTATCGGGCGCACGGCATCGCTGTTGTCATGATCCACAAGCTGGATGTTGAGCGTATTCGGCTCGGTCACCATTTCATATCGCGGGAACATATCGCGCAGGTAGCCGTTCGCAATTTTCAACAAATTGCGGAGCGTAATCGTCTGGATGAACTTGACGAAAACATCGCCGTTGCCCGTTTCGAGCCTATTGCCGTTAAACCAGCGTTGCATCTGTTCCCAATCGGCACGCTTGGACTTGAGCGCAGAAAGTTCCGCCTGCATGTCGTTGAACTTTTGACGGAGCTGGGCATCGCTTTTGCGCTGTTCCGTCCAGGTAGCAAGATTTACGGTGCATTCGTTTAGCTGCGTCTTTACCGTGTCGCGATTTTGCTTTGCCACATCTTCGGATTCTTCGAAGTTGCGCTTTTGCTGGTGTTCCGCCAACTGGTCGTTAAAATTCTTGACCGACGTTTGCGCCGCTGTCAATTTTTCTTCTATGCGTTTTTGCGACTGTTGTAGCAACTTGCGCTCCGCTTCTGGGAGTTTCGCCGCCAAGAATTCCTGCTCATCTGCAAAATTTTTTGATGCCAAATTTTCGAGGAAAAGCGTTTGCAGTCCCGCAAGTTTCGGTTGAGTCTCGGCAATTCGGTTGTTTAAATCCGCAATGGAATTGTCAAGCGATATTTTCGTTTCGCGCATTTGCTGTTCTTTGCGGCGAGCGTCATTCGCCAAGCGTTCTGCGGTTTCGCGGCGGTCACGAGCATTTTTGCGTTCTTCGTCAACAGATTTATCGCCAAACAACTCTCTGCGCTTTGTTTCGAAAGCAGCAAGCGCATTCCGGGATTCATCGAGTTTGCACTTTATTTCATCGAGCCTTGACTGCGCCTGTACAAGATTGTCCTTGAGCTGCGCCGCTTTCGAACGATTCATTTCCAAATCACTTTCGACTTTTACTTTTTTGTCCTGCGCCTTTTTCCAGTAATCATTTTTCTTTTCCAGCTCGGCAAGCAGCGCATCAACATCGTCCATGCGGATATTCGAGAACCACGCCGCAAAAGTCGTTTCGATTTTCCGAGAAAGTTCCTGCGCCTTGATTTGCGTTTTTTGGAGACCTTGTTCGGCCACGTTCACATCTCCTGCAAGCTTTGCGCGGTTCACGGCGGCATTGGTAGCCTTATCCAGCAAACTATCGGCATTTTCCTTTTTCTGCAAGTACGTGGTCTTCAACGACAACAAGTTCTGCAAAACTTCACTCATCGTTTCAAAAGTTGCCGAAATTTTCCACGGTTCGAGTTTTGCATTCAAAAGTTCAAGAGCAGACGATTCTGCCGCAGTTTCGGTATTCCGTTTTTCCGCAAGTTCCCGAAGCACATCATTCAGGTTCTGCTCTTGCGATGTCAAACCGTCCAATTTGCGCTGAATTCGCTCCATTTCGCCATTGATTTCACGCAATTTATTAGCAAAATCGTTCAAGCAGTCGGCACCATTTTCAATTTTTGCCGATTCTTCGCACGATAGGTGTTCCAACGAGCCGCAAACAGGGCACGGCTTACCCGGTTTTAAACTACGCCGCAGTTCCGCGACAACAACAGGAATATCTTCCTGGATAATTATTTCTTTATCTTTCTGCAACGCACTCAAATTTGCCTGCGCCTGCTCGCGCTCACTTATTAAACTCGCAAGCTGATTCTGCTTCGATTCCATTTCACGCTGTAACCGCGCAGATTCCCTGTAATGACGTTCCGCATCGTTCGCATAGCCGTTCATTTCGGGCAAGAGATTCACAAGATTCGCATCGGCCCGATGTTCCGCCAAGTAATCCTGCAGCGCAATCAATTCCTGTTTTTGCTGTTCACACGATGCATCAAATTCTTGCAGCTCTTTTTTCTGAGATTCGAGCAATTGCGACGTCTCGACGATGGACGCATTTTCAGTTTTCCACTCCGCAATCTGCGATTTCAAAAGCGAGAGCAATCCATCAATCGATTCGTCTTTCTGATTGGCCGCAATATACTTTTCCACCTTTTCTAGCGAAAGTTCATTCTCAGAAATTTTCTTGCCAGTCTCGGCGATGTTGGACTGAATTGAAGACATTTCCGCAGTCGCCTTCGCAGCATCGATTTCCAAATTTTTCAGCTGCGTACGGGCATTTCGAATATCACCATCCATCGAAGATACTTGTTCCCAAATAGATTCGTTTGCAGTATAATCGGCCTTGCATTTTTCAAAAGCGGCCTGTTTTTCGCCATTCTCCTTAGCCGCATTTTCAAGATTCGATTCTGCTTCGGGGAGCTTCGCCTTGTTCGTTTCAAGTTGCGATTCCATGTCCGCAAAGTTTATACGAACCGAATTATATTCCGCATACGACGTTTCCACTTCTTGGGCGCGTAATGCACGTTCCAACTTTTCGCGGTTCGGTTCAAATTCAGCCTGTTCGCGTTCCGCAATTTTCAACTGATTTTTCGCCGTTTCTAGATGCGATTCAATCCCGTGCAAGTTCTCGAACCAAGCGCAAACATCACGAAAATGTTCCTCGTCATGAGCCAATTTTTCTTTTTGCGACGTTGCCTCGTCAATTTTCGTTTTCAAATCCGCAAGTTCTTCTTCGGTAAGCAAAGTTACTGCGCCAATCTTATTTTCGACATCCTCGACGGCCTTATTTGCACTCGCATACAAATCGTGTACGGCAACGGCAATTTTTCGATAAATACTGTCGCCAGTCAATTTTTCAAGGATTGCGGCACGTTCATTTTCACTGCATTTCAAGAACCTGTTGAATTCGCCCTGCGCAAGCATCATCGATTTCGTAAACTGTCCAAAGTCAAGCCCGATGATGCGCGTCATCGTCGCTTCGATTTCCGACTGTTTCGAGAAAGATGCTTCTACGTTTTGCGACATCTCGTTTGTCAGCACCCAGGAATATTTTTGGAGCCTGTTCGTTTTTGCAGAGCGATGTTGGTCCCAACGTGCCGAATATACAGTTCCGCCACATTCAAAAGTCACCTTTGCAAAGCAACTCTTGGCACCATAAGTCATCACCTCGTTCGTTTCACCCACAATGGCGCCCAAGCGCGGCGTTTTCCCGTAAAGTCCAAGGCAAATCGCATCGAGAATCGAAGTCTTTCCAGAGCCTGTCGGGCCCGAAATGCAGAACATGCCGCTATTCGCAAAATCCGGAGATTCAAAATCAATCATCCATTCATTCGCCAGGGAATTGATATTGCAGAATTCAATTTTCTTAATCTTCATCGTTCCCTCTTATGCGTTTTCATGCGCCTTGGCGACAGCTTCGTTAAACAAACTAATAAACTTGTCGTACTGATTTTTTACAACATCGGCACTTTCGTTTTCTTGAGCATTCGACGCGATAAGCATTCTAAAATAATCTTCTTTCGTATATTGCTTTGTGGATTCCACGCAATCGTCAAAACTATTCGCACCGCGTATAATGTCACGGGAAATGCGGTGTCGCTTGACCACAAAATGCTTTCCCGACTCCTCGGCTTCGAGAGCATCATTCAGACTCACAAAATTCCCCGAAGTCAATAACAAATCCACGTACGTTTCCATCGGATTTAAAAGTAGTTCCGTTTCGAGATTCTGCAAGTTCCGCTTGAGCGATTCGATATCGCCTTTGAACTGTTCGAACCGCACTGTCTTGGGAACTTCAACTTTGGCAACCGTCGGCTCCGCATTTGGCAAAACATCGACCGCGAGCACATAACGCTTGCAGTTGGCCTCATCAAATCCCATCACGAATGGCGAACCGGAATAACGCACCTTCGGATTTTTCGCGACCATGGAAGTGTAGTGAATATGTCCAAGCGCCACGTAATCCAGTTCGCTCGGGAACGTAGAAATATCGACATTGCCTAGTGTTCCGACAACTTCGCGAACTCCATCGTCAATAGCGTTCGCGACATTCTCAGCGGTCCCAGACTCAACACTTTCACTATCGCGGCCAGAGAGGTTCGAAGCATACAAATGTCCCGTCGCAATAATCGGAATATCCCGGTTGCCACGCAACTCGACAGCACGACGATACACATCCGCATAAAGATGTTTCAACAAATCTTCGTCGTTTGCGCCATCTTCGTCACCGTCGGAACTTTCACCAGCACCGTCGCCGACACTAGACTTGTAAAACTGTTCCAGTTCCATATCCCGCATGAACGGTACCGCACAGCAAAAGCCAATCGCCTGGCCATCGCCGTTTTTCAATTCGACAACCAAATCGTCTATACTGCGATTATTGATAGAGCCCACCACCTTGATATTCAGCGCTTCAAGGATTTCGGCAGGAGCATCGAGAAGTGAACCCGAATCGTGATTGCCCCCGATAACGACAACATTGGAACATTTCGTCGTAAGGAGCGAAGCCAAAAACTTGTAGTACTGCGTCTTCGCGATGTTCGACGGATTCACGACATCGAAGATATCACCTGCAATGACAAGCGCCTCGGCCCCAATGGCCGCGATTTCCGTTTTCAACCATTCCAAAAATGCGCCTGTTTCACGTGTGCGGTCAATATCGTGCATCGTATTGCCAAGATGCCAGTCCGCAGTATGGATAAATTTCATTATAAAAAGCCCTTGTTTTCGTTCTAATTACACCTTATTATTTATCGTTTTAAATATATAAAATGTAAATGTCTATTTATGACAAACCGAAAACTTTCAGCTTGACGACCTTTTATAATGCTAAAGTTAAATTTATGTGGGCGGGGTACTATAAACAATCCATATTTGGATATATTTCTTACTATTATTCTGTCATGGATTACGAATACAGTGTCATTGGTTCTATTTACTGTAATGCAGAAGTTCTCGCCACCATGGCGGCTTCCTCCGAATTTCTGCATAACGGCTACACGTTTTTACTCCGAAAATTCAACGGACAGCTCAGCGTGAGCCTCATCGGCAATGCAAGCGGAAACACAAGCGACAACAATATCCAGAACGTCTGCAAGAACATTCCCGAAGCCGATGTCACCGAGGTTTGCAAAATCCTATCCGAAAAGTTCGCCTGCAAAGTTTCCATACGCAAAGGCTACGAAGTCTATGGTAACGCAAACGTCTTTAACGGCGGCTCCGACTACGAAATCATCGAAGAAAAATGGTTTTCTGTCGAATTTGACAACGGATGCCAAAATATGACACAAACTAAAGATATATTATAGTCATGCTATACCTGAAATTTGCGTTAAATCTCGAAAATCTCGCCGACGAAATGATCGAAGCGGTTTCCAAAGCCTGGACAAATCCGTTCGAGGCGCCAGTCGTCTTGTTCCCTGATCCGAAATTGGAACAGTGGTTCAGACTGAAATGGGTGCAAAAAAAGGATTCGCTCGCAGGGTTCAATTCCATGATGATTGACCGTTTTTTGATGGAGATTCTCATTGGCGACGATCTGCACAAAAAAAAGCTGAACGCAGACATGCTCAGGAACGTGATTCTCGCCTACCTCGTCAAAGAAACGGACGGGGTCCCGAACTACATGAAAATGGACGAAGAAGTCCAGCGTTATCTAGTCATTGACGGCAATCTCGACGAAACGCACCTTTTTGATTTCGCAGGCAAGATGGCTTCGCTGTTCTTGGAATACGAAACAAGCAGGCCGCACGGATTCATTCGTGGCACCGACGGGAGCCCCGCTCCGGGCATTCTCGAAAAATGGAAACAGGGCCATCTCGACACATTCTTCGCCAAATCGAACAAAGAAATTTCAAATCGCGAAATTTGGCAGCGAGACCTCTACTCCGCTATTTTCCACGCCCATGACGGTAAGCAATCCCTATTGTCCGAAGTTTTCGAAAACGAGGCCAAGCGGAAGAACGGCGAGCGCACGGAATACATGACCATCCCGTACCTGTATTTCGCCTGCCACGACAAAGAAGGGAACGTACACTTCCACACAGAACGCATCGGCAACACGCCGCTCTTTATTTTCGGGCTTGGCGGCATGGGGCAATTCTATCGCGTCATCTTGCAAAAGTACGCCGAGACGCACGATGTCCACGCTTACATCCAGAATCCGTGCATGGAATTTTGGGAAGACACATCATCGATACACGCCCAAAACGCGACAATCCACAGAAATTGGGTATCGCGCAACGGACAGTGGCACGACAATAGCGGAAGCATCGAAAAGATCCGCGAAAAGATGTCCGTCAAAATCAAGAACGATTCACACGAAAACGATATCGATGACATTGTCGAATACACGGCCGAGGAAGCGAAATCCGAAAACACGTTACTCTGCAACTGGGGACGTTCCGGCCGCGACAACATCAAGCTTTGGTGCCAAGCCGTAAACTACGATTTCGATTTCAGCATGAGCGGTCGCGCAGGCGACGAGATGAGCGACGCGAGCGAGCTCCCGCACGATACGCTTTTGCACAAGGTGCAATATGCCATCGCAAACCGCAGCAACGTCTTGCCGGGCTTTACCGCAAACGATTGCAAGGCGCACGACTTTAGCCTGGACGTGACTGCCGCCCCCACCAAGATTCGCGAAATCGAAGCGCTCCACACATCCATCTGCAAGCTCATGCAGAAGGGTGCGCGCATAAGCGATATACTTGTCGTTTCCCCCAACTTGGACAGTTACCGCACCGCCATCAAGACGATTTTTGACCAGACGCCAGAAAAGAAGAAATATGCCGGCGACAACGCGAAAGAAGGATTTTTGCACATACCTTTTGCGATTGTCGATTCGCCCGCCAGAAGTTCGCAAACAGAAAACGCACTGGAAAATTTATTTGCAATACCCGAGCAGGGAACAATCACCCGCCCTGACTTTTTCTCGCTCATACGCAACCCCGTCGTGCAGCAGACCCGCCACATTACCGAAGACGATGTAAACAAATGGGAAAGCTGGATTGAAGGGACTAACGTCTATCGCGACCGCGAACACAAAAAGAAAGACTGGCTCGATGGAGTCAAGAGACTTCTACTCGCCAAGATGACGAAAAATCCGCTCCAGGTATCGGATGACGTGATTATGCCCTACTCCGACATGGCGACAAGCGACACCCATTCGCTTTGCAAGTTCGTAGAATGCATTGACTCGCTCGAAAAATGGATGGAATTCGGCGGATGCAAGAAACAAGCCGGAGAAAATCGCATTGCCGACATAGATAAGTTAAACGATTTTATCAATGAATGGATCTCGATGTCGAGTCCGCTAGAAGGTTTCGCAAGCGAATCCATCATCATCAACAACGTGACACAAGGCATCGAAGGGCTCCGTAATCAGATGGACGCTGGCCTCAAAAGCATATCGTGGAAAATTGTCAAGCAGACGCTCCTCACAGCGGCGCAATCTTCCGCTTACAGCTGCGGCAGCCTATTCGTCAACGGCATCACGTTCATGAATTTCATTCCGAACCGAATCATTCCGGTAAAGCACGTGTTCTTTATCGGCGGCGATTCCATGAACTTCCCCGGCGCCAAACAGCACAACACGCTGGATCTCCGCAAATCCTGCACACCGTGGCCGGGCGACGATTCGCCTATCGCCAAGCGCCGTTACGCATTCCTCTGCCAGCTCATGAGCACCAGCGAAAGTTTCCACATCAGCTACGTGAACCAAGACATCCGTAAAGATGCGGAACTTTACCCGACCTCCGTGGTAAACGATATCCGTAGATTCCTCATCAATTCTGTCTGCGACATTAGCCAAGCCGATGCATGGCCCGAAGAAAAAATTTCGCTGGATGAGACCCGCGATTTCGACGAACTGTTCACGCAAAAGAGCCTCCGTAGCAAACGCGCGTTCCTCAATATGATGCAAGACGGATTCGCCCATATCAATCCGCAAAAGGGCTCCACGCAGGACATAAGTCCAAACACCACTGTAAAATGCCCAGAACGTGTTCCGCTATACACGCTGAGCAACTTTTTAAAGGATCCCTTTGTATTCCGCATCGGCCAAATGCTCGCCGATTCCGATTCAGAGGATCCGGAAAAGGAAATGTTCGAGCCCATCCACTTTGACGCTTTGCAGAAAAGCGCACTGCTCAAGATGATGGTTGCCGCAGAACTATCGCATGAATCCGAAGAACTTGAAAGATTCAAAAAAGAATCGCAGTACAAAGGCAACATGCCCGACGGTATTTTCGGGCGTAGGCTCCTCGCCGAAACGGAAAACTGCAAGAACTTGATTTTGGCGCAAATGGGAGAACCGCTCGTCCATCAAATCAAGGAATCGTGGAGCTACAAATCCAAAATACAGGATATTCAATTCAATCGCAACAACAGCGAAAAATGGACTTTGTCAGGAACACTCGACTGGTGCGATAGTGACAACCCAGAAAAGATTACGCAAATGATTGCGGTTTCATCCTCTACAAACAAACCGTCTATAGAAAAGTTCCTGCCGTCTTATGTCAAATCGCTGGCAGTCATTGCGGAGCGTGCCAACGGAGATAACGCTCAAAAAACGCAAACCATCAATATTGCGATTTACAACAGCGACATCGCTAGCGAAGCCGCGACGGCAACAGTATCCATGACGCCCGTCAAGGCACAAGAAATATTGCAAGACATCTATACCGCCGCATTCGGCGATGAAACAAGCCGCCCCTTCTCCAAAGCGGTTCCCGCGTCCCTCCTGGATTCACCGAACATCAAGGACATCCGATCTTTCAAGGAACAACTTCTTAAAGGGCCTTGGGCATACTTCGAAAAGAAATCGCTTTTCGACCCCATCACAGACGTAGGCTTCGAAGCAACCCTTTTCCAAAATCAATGGAAAGAGGCTGTCGAAAAAATGCAATCGCTCATGCAAATTACAGTGAATGCGCCCAGCAAAAGCAAGCCTAGCGAAACAAGCAAAGTCACAAAGAAAAGGAAGGTATAGTCATGGAAAACTTCAGCCTTCGCAAATTCGACCCTTCCAAAAGCCTATTCATTGAAGCCTCGGCAGGCACGGGCAAAACATACACCATCCAGCTGATGGTGGCAAAACTCATAAGCCTCGGAACGCCTCTCAAAAAAATTCTCATCGTCACCTACACTGAAAAAGCGGCGGGCGAACTGAAAGACCGCATCCGCAAAAAGATTGACGAAGTCCTCGACAGCAAAAAACTGGACAAGACAGACGAAACGCAACCGGAAATCAACGATTCCACGCTGGCTTTATTCGCCAAAGCTTACCAGGATGTCGATAACGCCGCCATATTTACCATCCACTCGTTCTGCCAAAAAGCGCTCAAGGAATACGCCTACGATGCAGGCAGACCTTTTGACATGTCGATGATTGACGATTCGAAAGTCAGGGATTTAGTCGAACAATACATTCGCGACAAGTGGAGCGATGACACCCACTTTCAATTTCTACTCAAAAACGAATCTGCAAAATCTATTGCAAACAAAATCATTGAAGGACTCGAAAGCATCACCAATTCCTACAAAGGCAGCGAAGACGGTCATGAAATTATTCCGCTTGACAACGCCGAAGGAATAAACATTTGCGGGACAGTTTTAAGCAAAGAAGATAAATTTGCCTTGGCTGGCGCAAGGACTTTCGGAGACATTCTCACCATTCCCGCATTCAACAATGCTTATTCGATACTAGAAAACAATCCTTACGAAAAATTTGGTGAGAAATCAAAAAATACAATTACCGATTTTCTGAACACGCTCAAAACTTGGGAAAAAGGAAAATCTCTTTTCTCGGCGGTATCCTTCAAAGACAACGAGTATGTTCAAATTAACTGGCCTACAGATGTCTTTGAAGCGTTCATGGCGTTCAAGACTTTAAAGGATTATCTCGGTTCGATTAACAAGATTTTGATTAATGAATTTTTGGTGACGCAGGCGCCCGTCATTTTCGAAGAATGGCAGAACAAAAAAATCGAAATGAAGTGTCAATCGTTCAACGATATGATTCTCTCGGTACACCGCGCCGTTCTTGACAAAAGCAGCGGAGAATCGTCGCTTAAAAACAGACTCCGCGCGCAATACACATACGCCATCATCGATGAATTCCAGGACACGAACCAACTGCAGTGGGATATTTTCAGTTCTGTATTCGACAAGATTTTCGTCGTAGGCGACCCAAAACAATCTATTTACAGTTTTCAAAGCGCCGACGTGAACGTCTATCAAAAGGCGATTCACGAAATCAAAAACGGCATGTCGCTACAGACAAATTTCCGTTCAACAACAGGGATCATCGAAGGTTGCAACAAGCTTTTTGAAGGCGATTTTTTCACGCCCAACGAAGGCTCGACTAAACTCGTTGAATTTGAACCCTCCTACCCTCCGCAAAGTTCGAAGCAAGTCAAGGTTCCTCCGCAAATCAGAGGCAAAGAAATCGCCCCGATTTGGATTAGCAATGAAGATATTTCCGAAGTCGATTTTGCACGAACCGCCGTCAAAAAAATTGTAGAATGGTGTTCTTTTGTCGATGATAAAAAAACGGCCCTGCAAGTATTCGACAAAAAAGACTGCACCAAACTCAGGAACGTCACATTCAAGGATTTCGCCATTCTTGCCAGAAGCCGCAGTGAAATGGAATCCATCGAAGACGCCATGCGTTCTGCAGGTGTCCCGTTCAGTCGCTACAAAGACAGCAACCTTTTCAGCAGCCGCGAATGCGCCGAATGGATAGCCATTTTCAAGGCCATCGACGCACCCGATTTTTCCGCATGGAACAGGCGCCTTTTAAGCGAAGCCCTCATCACGGATTTTTTCAGAATCGCACGACAAGACATCCACACCGTCGAAAGCAATTCATTTGACGACCCGAACAATCCTGAACGCCAAAAACTGAATATTTGGCGCGACCTCGCACAAAAACGCCGCTACGCCGAAATGCTCGAACGCATTTACAGCGATACGCAAATCGAAGAGCGTTTGATGGAAATTTCCAAATTGCAGAACTTGGCAAAGCTCCGTCAAATCGGCAATTACTGCATCGAATATCTCTACAACCACAACTGTTCCGTTGAAGACCTTGTTCGCCATCTGGAAGCTCTCGCCTGCTATAACGACAGCGCCGACGACGAAGACGGCAACCTCGTCGAAAAGAGCACCGACTACGACGCCGTACAGGTCATGACGATTCACGCCTCCAAAGGCCTCGAATTTCCAGTCGTGATTTCCGTAGCCGGTGTCGCAGGCAAAAATCCAAACCCGACAGGGCCCTATTTCTATCACGAAAATGATGAATTACGCCTTGGATTCAGCGATTATGCCAAATCCATCCGCGATCGAGAAGAACTCGAAGAATGGAAGCGACTCTTTTATGTCGATTTCACACGAGCATCGTCCATTTTGATTTTGCCCCGCTATGAAAAATGGAAAAACACCAAAGGTGTCAAAAGGGAATTCCAGTTCCTCGAAAGCTCCATCCGAAAACTCGTTGATTCCCAAAGTTCATATACAACAACATTACAAACAATCGATGAGTGGAATCCGAAACAATTAAGCAAAGATGTTCGCACGAACATTCTCAAGCCGCTCAACGCCCTCTCCGGAGTCGGAAAAACATTAAGCCCTGACGAAATTTCAGACAACATTTTACAGCAAAGAAGTTGCATGTCCAACTTGCAAAAAAAACTCGCCGATGCAAGCATCATGCAATATTCTTACAGTTCGCTCTCCGGGAAAGCAGATTCGCTCGTTGATACGGACGATGGAGACCGACTCAACCCTGACGGTGCCGATTTTACAACAGCACGTACGCCAACAGTCCAGATTCGTGATATCGATACAGCCGCAGTCGATTGTTCCATTGCAGCCGACCCATCATTTGATTACCAAACGCACTTGAACGAAACGGCAAAAAAATTTCCACGCGGTTCACACGCCGGTAATGCGCTCCATCGCATTTTCGAACGTACAAAATTTCATCAGTTCGGTTTGGACCTCAAAACACTCGAAGACGCCCTCGCCGACTCGCAGACAAAGAACGTCATCGAAGAAGAATTCAAGCGGGAATCGCTCCCCATCTGGAATCACAAAGACGAATGGACAACGATTGCCACGCATTACGTTTGGAATACGCTGAACGCGAGACTGCCGGTAATCGCGGGTTCTTCCGTTGAAGAGACGCCGCAATCCAGCGTAAAAACGCCACAGACGTTTGCGCTCGTCGATATTCCGCTAAGCGACCACAAGCCCGAAGTGCAATTTAACCTAAACGCTACGGATTCGAACGATGAAAACGAAAGTTGCGCACCCAACGACATACTCAAACGATTCTGCAAGGGCTTTATCGACTTGATGTTCGTCCGCACCGTGAATGGGCAAAAATGTTACTCCATTCTCGACTGGAAATCGGACATGCTCGAAAACAACATCTACACACCCGAAGCAATCAAGGAAAAAGTCGATAACGATTATTCCATCCAACGTGTTCTATACAGTTACTGTTTGATTCAATGGCTCAAGCAGTTCTATGGCGAAGGCACAGCAGAGAACTTAGACGAAGCAAGCATTTTCGAAAAGCATTTCGGAGGCATTTATTACGCATTCATCCGTGGCACCGAAGCAGGCTCGCCCAAAGGCATTTACGCACAAACTTGGAACAGTTTTGCAGACCTCGAAAGCGCCTACCAAAAAATAAAGCAACTTATGACAAAGCCCTCCAGCAACAAGGAGGAAAATTAAAATGGACAAGAAAGTTCTCGCTACAGAATCGCTGGATGAGTTCATTGACGCGCTCATTGAAATGCACGGATTAAATCCGCTGAACAGATATTTGTTGAATTTGTTGTTTGAAATAAAAGATGACATTTCACTTCAAACACAAAAGTTCTTGACTCTCTGCTTGTCACTCCTCGATGACGGCAACACGCGCATATCGCTAGACGCGGTACAGTTCACCGCCATGTGGACGAAAAAATGGAACGGGCTCGTGACTCTCCGCATCAGCAGCACCGATGAAGAAATGAGCGAAAACGATTTTGCAACATCAGACGATTTTGCAGGAATCATCAACGACGGCGTTCAGGACATTTTAACGAACGACTTTTCGGCCATCATGGAAAATCGCGAAGCCGACACGACATCGGCAGAAAACGCATTCGGGAAACCATTCGTGCTCGCCAGGCGCCCGGGCGGAGCGCATCTTTACTTCACCAAACACTTCGACGCCAAATGCATCATCGAAGAATCGGCAAAAAATTTATTCAAAAACGGGCAAAAGCCGAGCAAAGACGAAATCGAACAATGCATCAATAAAGTAGCAAGCATCTGCAAGCCATTCGGCGACAAAAAATTTACCATCAAAGAACGCCAAGCCGAAGCCATTATTCGCGGACAAACAGAGAATCTCGTCATCACAGGTGGCCCTGGCACCGGCAAGACAACCGTTGTCCTCTACATTCTGTGGAACCTGCTCGAAAGCCATAGCGAAATGCTGGATTGGAACATTTACCTTGCGGCCCCAAGCGGCAAGGCTGCCGACCGCATGCGCGAAAGCCTCATCGACGGACTCTCGAGAATCCGTGACGAACAAAAGACCGGCGAAAACGCACGCATATTCCGCAAACTGAACGATCTCGAAAGCAGTACCATCCACCGATTGTTGCGATTCTCCAAAAGCAGAGGCGGATTCACGTTCAACCGCAACGAACAATTTCCGCAAAATTCCATCTTCGTCATTGACGAAGCCAGCATGATTGATATCGAAATGTTTGCGGCCCTTTTGGAAGCTATCCCCGCAGGCGCTCGACTTTTCATTCTCGGCGACCCGTTCCAGCTTCCCTCTGTCGAATCCGGAGCCGTCCTCGGCGAAATTCTCAAAGTGCAATCCGGTAAAAATTTTTCCGTCCAGTTGAACGAATCCAACCGCTTTGACGACAAATCGAACATAGGCAAACTCGCAAGCGAAATAAAGGAAGTCGCTGAAAACAAGGACAACGCAAAATTCGTTCCGCATAAATTCACAAGCGGTGACGCATCTGCCGACGGTTGCGACAAAAGCGCCACCGCCCCCGTCAATGATATCCCCGCGACTTTCAAGGACAAAGTTATCTACAAAAAACTCGAAACCGACTCTGCCCCGCTTTCGAAAAAAGAAGAAGACAAACGCATCGAAGCGCTCATTACCGAATGGTCCCGCGATTTCGCAAAACTCCCCGACCTTGCCGAAAGCATCCACCCGCAACGCACGGGCACCGAAGCAGACGACCCCGACCATCGTGAAACATCTCGCAGAAATGAAATTTGGCAATTATCCCTGACCAAACGCATCCTCTGCGCCGAACGCCGTGGCCTCCGCGGCATCGAAAACATCAACAAGAAAGTTTGTAGCAAAATAAAGAGCCTCTGGAAAGCGCAGAAAAAAGCCCAAGGCGAAACAGTCGAATGGAGCGATACCGGCTACTTCCCCGGCCAACTTCTCATCATCACCAAGAACCAGGAAATGTTCAAGCTCTACAACGGCGACACGGGAATCGTCGTTTTCGACGGCAACACCCCCTACATCATGCTCAAAAAAGCGCCGCCCCGTAACAGCAACGACGAGAGCGCCAAACGCCGCGACGACTTTATCTTTTATCCGCTTTCGGTACTCCCCGAAGACGCCATCACGACCGCATTCGCCATCACCATCCATAAGTCGCAGGGATCCGAATACAATCACGTCACCATGTTCCTGCCGACAAGAATCGGCCACCCGCTCCTCACGAACCAAATTCTTTACACAGGAATCACCCGCGCCAAAAAAAGCGTCACCATAATCGCAAATGACGACACTTTTAAAGCCGCCGTTACGACCGTTAGCGAGCGTGATACGGGAATTTTACTTTAGTTTACAACTTCATTGTTCCCATAGCCTCTTTTCTGTATATATTTAAGTAAGAAATAAATAAATAAAGGAAGAAACATGGCAACAATAAAAGAACTCAAAGCAAGTGGCGCCCCTCGTTTTAAAGTTCCGGGCAAAGAAGCAATTTACGACGCCTTCGACCAGTTTCTCGCAGAGAACTTCCTCGGCGAGACCGTTGAAGCGATAGCCCCCGCCCCGGCTGGCGAAAACGCCGAATTCGCACCGCAGGTTGTCAAGCTCTATGAACTCGCCAACACCACCAAGGGGAACGCAGGTCTCTGGAAAGCGGGCACCGGCACATCGTCCAAAAAATGGGACTTGAGTTTTTTGCAAGGCATTTTGAACCAGTTTTCGACTCTCCCTGCAGCCACACGCGGAAAAACCATCTCGGACATCAAGCTTCAGCTCGAAGACTTCGCCTCCAAGAAGTTTGCCAAGAACCCGGCCAACGCCCGTAACGGACTCCTACACCTTTGCAACCCGAACGAATACGCCGCCATCTACTCATTCGCGGACAAACTCGCCATCTGCAAAGAACATTCCCGCCTGCTCGAAGACTTTAGACTTTCGAACCGCTGGGATAGCGGCCTCTTGAAATTGAAGGTTTTCCGCAAGGACGGTTACATCGCCATCCACACGGACGAGCAGCTCTGCTGGATTTACGACAAACTCGCCAACATGCACAAAATCGAAGACGAAGAGTTTGACGTATTCATGAAAAACTACTTCACCGCTCCGAAAAAGACGGCTCCGAAAAAGAAGTAACTGACGTAACTGATGCAACGCCCCAAAGAAGATCATTTTTGGGGCGTTTTTTGTATAGCACGCAAACTGGCAATCGCAAAAACAAGTGAAATGGCTATCCCGATGTGCGGGAGATAAGATGGAGTTTGGATTTTTGCAGTTGACGCCAAGATAGCCGGGATGAGCCCAAAGAGCCCGCCGACAATCACGCCTGCATACCAAAGCGATTTTTTGATATTGAACTTTTTATGAGCGATAATGGCGACTGCGAGAGGAGCCACAATTCCAGGCGTATAGACGGAATATGCCATCATCAAAAGTCCAATGATATCCTTGCCTTGAAGCGCGAGGAATGTCGCGATGACGCCGACAGCGACAACAAGCAGACGCACGACAGAAATGCGGCGCGTATTCATGATGTCGCTGCCAAAAATGGCTGCGGAGTTGATGAGGCACGTGTCCGCCGACGAGAGCAACGCAGACAAAAGTCCAACGGACAAGAGCGCAGCAAGCGGGAGCGGAAGCACGCCGGAAGCAAGGCGGAACAGCGGATTCACGGCGCCGGCAGCATTGGAAGATGCAGTATCCGGGGCATAAGTGGCGGCCCACATGCCAAGCAAGACGATGACAACACTAAAAACGAGGATAGCAAAACTTCCTGCAACAACGGCCTTGCGTGCAGACGACGCATCCTTGGCGACAAGGTTACGCGAAATCACGTCAGGACCGAGAAAATACGCACCACCGACAGTGAACAACATCATCGCCAAATCTGCAAAGCCAAATTTTTCGTTCAAGAGATTGAAATTCCCGAAAGTCGCAAGCCCCGCGGATTCTACGGAATGCGCAGCGGTTCCCGCGACTATTTGCGCCACATTTTCAATTCCCGAAAATCCGCCGAACAGATAAACCGCAGCTGCAAAAAATCCAAGAGCCAAAATTCCAAATTGCAGAGCGTCGGTACGAACAACAGAAAGCTGACCGCCTAAAAGCGTATAGACAATGACAATTCCCGCCGTAATCAAAACAGATAGCGCCCCCGCATCGTGCCCCAGCACAAGCCCAATGAACCCAGCGACAGCAGCGAACTGCGCAGCGATAATCCCAATCCACGAAACGGCGATAATCAAAGCGACAAGCTTTCGCCCTGTTTTTCCGACCGTCTTTTCAGCGATTTCGGGGAGCGTGCGCACATCGAGATTGTGAACCGGTTTGCTCAAGAAAGCCGCTTGAAACCAGAATCCAATCGCACCAACAGCCAGCCACCAAAAGGCAGCAAAGCCGATGCTCTCGGCGCGGGCAGCAATGCCCACCGTTGCAGAAGCCCCAAGGACTGTCGCCATGAGGCTCATGAAAACGAACGGGCTGCTTTGTTTGCGACCTGCAACAACATAATCGTCAAAATTCTTGACTTTGAACAAGTCGCGAACGCAGATGAATCCAAGAACGAAAAAGTAAATGAGCAGGAGTTTCATGGCTGTAAAATAGCATTTTTACAGGTTGCCGTATTCTCCGACATCAGGGATGAGCGCGCCCGATTTCATATGGTATGTGCGATTACTGTAGCCGAGCACCGACTTGTCATGCGTAGCGACAATCACAGCAACACCCGTCCGCGCAAGTCGCGCAAAAAGGCTATAAACCTTACGACTATTTTCTTCGTCGAGATTGCTTGTCGGTTCATCCGCAATAATCAAGTCCGGCTTGTTGGCGAGTGCGCGAGCGATGGCAACGCGACGCAATTCTCCACCGGAAAGATTTTGCGGATGCTCATTCGCCAAATGAGCGATACCAAGCTTATCCAGCAACGCTTTGATATGTTCCTTATCTATCTTCTTGTTGTACAAGGTCGAAGATAAAGTAATGTTTTCTGCGATGGTGAATGCGGAAAGGCTCGCCGCATTTTGCGGAATGTATCCGATGCGTTCATTGCGTAAACGAGCAAGGTCTTCATCACCGAGCGAAAAAAGCGGTTGGCCATCTATTTCAACGTTTCCCGATGTAGGCTTGGTAACACCTGCAAGAGCATTCAACAGCGTACTTTTACCGCTTCCTGATTCGCCAAAGATGACTGTAAAATCACCCGACCAGGCAAAGAAATCTGCGTTATTGACCGCACTAAATTTTTCGCCGCGACGTGTATATTGTTTTGTTATGTTATTTCCATTAAGTATCATTAAGCATCCTCCTTCAAAGCAGTGTAAACATCGATGTTTCCAACTTTTTTAGCGATATGGTACGACGCTCCAATTCCAGCAATGGCGGGGATAAACAACGCACCGACAATCGTCAAAAGAATAATTGATATGTTCGGGAGTAAAAAAGGTATTTGCAGATTTTCTTGAATTAGAAAACGGAACGAGATGATGCCAACAGCACCAAAAAGCGTTCCTGCGAATGCTCCGCTTCCGCTTGCGATTAGCGATTCCCCAAGGACGATGTTCGCGAGCTTTTTACGTGTAGCCCCGATGATGAGGAGCGTTGCAAATTCACGTTTACGTTCGTTTGTTGAAACCGAAAATGCAATGGATACCGAGGCAATCACGATGAGCAAGAAAAATCCAGCGATAATCCAGACCGCGATTTTAAAGGATTTCGCCATCGCGATAACGCTATCGAACATATTCCTGCGCGAAATGACTTGCAAGTCGCCAAATTGTCCATGAATCGCTTGCGAAATCTTTTCGAAGTCAGCTCCTTTTTCGAGATTTGCTAGAATCGCAGAGGGTTCCCCTTCGACTATGAAGTTATAACCCTTGCTAGCAGCGGCCTGGCGGAGTAATTCAATCGTCTCGATGTCCGCAAATATCGCTTGATCCAGTTTATTTCCAAGAGGTTCAAGCGTTCCGACAACCGTAAATTCTTTGTCGAAGAATTTAATCTTTCCACCTTTTTCAACATCGATGTCGTTCCCAGCAATCACGTAACCTGGCTTGAATTCACTCTTGTAGGTCTTGCGAATCCATGGTTTGATGGTGAAATCCGTCTTGGAATCGAATCCGATGATGTTGACTTTTTTGTCGCAGCAACTTACGCTGAGCGTAGTGAAAAAGAATTGCGGTGATGCGACGCTTACTCCCGGCAGTTTTCGAGTGAACTCCAAAACTTCGCGAGGGAGCGTGCGATGACTCAAACCACCTTGCAAAAGAATAGATTGATCCTCGGCTTCGCCATCATACGGAGCGATAAGCACGTCTGCCCCCATGCGTGAAGAAAGTTGTTCAAAACCAGCATCAAGGCTTTTTGAAAAAATGACACTGGAAAGTAACGTAGCCGAAGCGATAGCCGTTAAAATGACAAGTCCGAGGCTTCGCACTGGATGGCTCCAAAAATTGGTGTATATAATCTTAAGCGTTGTATATTTCATTAGTAAAATTCTCCGATTCAAAGTTGCGACTTGCTAAAAAAGCGATGTTGGCGATTCCGAAAAGTGCAATCGCGATACCGATCAGTTGAAGGACTGGTGACGATATCGAATGACAATGCATATAAGGATGACGACAAACGCCTACGATAACCGTGGGAACAAGCGATACGAGGACGCCTAAGGCAATCACAGCATAAGACAACGCCTTGCGTGCTTTTGGTTGCAACAAGTACGCGATACCTGTAATTGCAATCGCGATGCCAACGAATCCATCAACAATAGAAGTGTAATGGCAACGCATAAAGACGCCATCCGCTGGTTCGCAAAACGGAAGTACAACAAACGAAAGTAAAGACTCGATGGTACCAACTAAAACTGTTATAGATCCAAAAAATAATCCATTAGTCATAAACGCCTCCTTGCTATTTGTTCGAAGCCAAATATAGAAGGCGTTTATGAGTTTGTCCAATACTTTGTTTTTAGGACGTTTTATAGAGAAAATCTATAACAGAGATTTTTGATAAATATCTTGCATCACAAGGCCGGCAATGGTAAAGCCGAATATGGCGACAGCGTGAGCCATTGTACCATTATAAGCGACCTTGTGAAATTCTGCGGGCGCTCCGTCATTTTCGGGAATGCCGCCAAGATTCTCCAAAAGTTCTTCACTATAAACGCACTGGATTTCTTTGGCCGGGCGGAGTTGACGCTTTTTGAACTTGTCACGGAGAGCGCGGGCAAGCGGACAGCCGTGAACTTTCCAAAATTCCGCAACATGAATTTTGGTGGGGTCCATTTTGAGCGCGGCACCCATTGACGAAAAAACTTTAGCGTTTGTCTGGCTCGCATGCAATAGCAGTTGCATTTTACTTTCGAGGCTATCTATTGCGTCAATGACATAATCATAGTTTTCGAGATGGAAACTGTCGTTGGACGCTTCGTCATAAAGTTCAGCGCGCGCTTCAATTTCAGCATCAGGATTGATTTCAAGCAGACGATTCTTTAAAACTTCAACTTTTACTTGCCCAACAGTTTTCGTTGTCGCCATCAATTGACGGTTCACGTTCGTAATGCTGACATTGTCAGAATCAACCATCGTCAAATGATGAATACCCGAACGCACAAGGCTTTCGGCACACCAACTGCCTACACCGCCTACACCAAAAATGATGATGCGCTTTTGTGCAATCGCATCCATGGTCTCGTTACCGACCAAACGGATAGTGCGATTAAATATTTCAGAATTGACGGGCATGTTGCCAAGTATAGAAAATCACTACACATTCGGATTATGCTCGGCAGTATATTCCTTCAAATATTCTTCCATCTCGCGGATGTAAATGCGGCAGATGGTGCTGAGCATAAAATTCTTTTTGGTGATATAGCCAATTTCCATCGAGCGGTCATCTTCGCCTTTGGCATCCTTGAAGGGCACGGCAACGTAATCGGAGCCGTTGATTTCTTCGCTGATGATACCGGAGCAGAGCGTGTAACCGTTGAGACCCACCATCAAGTTCAGCATTGTGGCACGGTCGTTCGCCTTAATCGTTTTGTGATATTCGTTTGTACTTAAAATTTCTTCAGCAAAGTAATAATTACCGCTTTCGCCTTGCTCAAAAGAAAGACACGGGTATTGCGAAAGATCTTCGAGATTGACGAACGGCTTATTGGCAAGCGGATTGTTCTTCCACATGTAGGCGTAAGCCTTGCAATCAATCAGTTTCTGGAAAACGAGATCGTGTTCCTTGAGCAAATACGTGATATACTTGCGGTTGAAATCACTCAAATAGATAATGCCGATTTCGCTGCGGAGGCTTGTCACATCGTCAATGACTTCTTTCGTCTTCGTTTCGCGGATGGCGAATTCGTAATCGTCGATGTTAAATTTCTTAGCCATGTTCACGAAGGACTTGACCGCAAAGGAATAGTGTTGCGTCGAAACAGCGAAGCGCTTCTTCTTTTGCTCTTCCTTGCTATAGCGTTCGAGAACGGATTCGTAATGGTTGTACAGTTCATTCGCGCGTGCAATGAACTCTTCGCCTTCGGGCGTGAGCGTCACGCCGCGGCTTGTGCGGTTGAAAATGGTGATACCGATTTCATCTTCGAGATCGTGGATCGCCGTAGTCAGTGAAGGTTGGGATATGAACAATGATTCGGCGGCCTTGTTGAAGGAGCCAACCTTTGCGATCCCGATGGCGTAACGTAATTGCTGTAATGTCATGGTTTGTTTATATCCCTTTTGGTTATTTGACAAATATAAAAATTTTAACGTTGTAATCCTACATGTACGATAGGAATATTAAAAAAAGAAGAACCCCCAGGTGGATTCTAAGCTTCCCAGGGGCTCTCGTTGCGCTTATTTGATAGAATCCAGCGCAACTTTTAATCTTTCGAGAGCCTCCACCAGCGTACTTCGTGGACACGAGAGATTTAGCCGTTGGAACCCTGCGCCCGCCTTTCCGAATTTCGTACCGCTGTTGAGCCAGAGCCGTGCTTTGTGGAGAACGAGGTCATCAACCTGTTCGGTCGTAAGCCCGGTGCCATTGAAGTCAAGCCACGCAAGATACGTCGCTTCCATCGGCACAAGCTTTACGCCTTTGAGGTTTTCGTGGACGAACCTTTCGGTATATTCGATATTGCCCTTGAGATACTTTAAAAGCGCATCAAGCCAAATGTCACCTTTGAAATAGGCAGCTTCAGCAGAGACAATTCCCTGAATGCTGACTTGACCATAACCTGTCGCGTTAATTTGGCGGCGAAGAGCTCGACGGAGCGTCGGATTTTTCACAAACGTGTGAGAAATCTGGACACCAGCCAAATTGAATGTTTTTGTCGGTGCGGTGACGACGACTGAAATGTCTGCAAGTTCTTCACTGAGGGAACCGAACACGGTATGCGTCCCTTCAAAGACAAAGTCGTTGTGGATTTCATCGCTTACGACAATAACGTGATGTTTTAAACAAATTTCGCCGAGACGCAAAAGTTCTTCGCGAGTCCAGACGCGGCAAACGGGATTGTGCGGACTGCAAAGCAAAAAAAGTTTGATGTTATTCTCGACAATTTTCTTTTCGAAATCCTCGAAGTCAATGTGATAGCGACCATCTTCGCCATACACAAGATCATTGCTGACAACTTCGCGTTCGTTATTTTCAATCACATCAACAAAGTGCATATAGACCGGCTGTTGAATCAGTACGGCATCGCCAACATTCGTGAACGCCTTTACAGCCATGGCGATTGCAAACATCACGCCGGGCGTTTTCAAAACCCAGCGAGGGCTTTCAATTTCGTAATTGTGGCGACGGCAATAGAAATCCTGAAGAATCCGAAAGTAATCTTCTTGCGTTTCGCTGTAACCGAAAATTCCATGTTCCGCCGAGCGGATCAAGGCATCCTGCACGAATGAACTTGTTTTAAAGTCCATATCAGCAATCCAAAGCGGAAGAATACCGTTTGAGTCATCACCATGTTTCGCAAGTCCGTATTTTACGAAAAAATCGTACTTGACACTTTTAGTATGGCGACGATCAATAACGGTATCAAAATCTAAATTTCTTTCTTCCGTATGAATATTGAGCATCGCGGTCAAATATAGAAGACCGCTATAGCTTTGTCCAATACTTTATTTCTAGCGCACTTTATAGTTTTTGCCTATAACCATCTTTTTACAGAACAACGTCATCCATCATTTATTCGATTAGTTTATATAAAAAACATCATTTTCCCCACTGCAATAGATTTTCACTGAACACTATTATAAAAAGTATCTATAACAAAGTCAAAAAAAAGAATTTTTAAGTCGAAAAGGGCTTAAAAAGTATTGGAAAGAGTTGACGCGTATTCTAAAATTGGTCAAACCCCAGTATTTCTGTAGGCTATTCAAACCTAAGGAGGCATATTTCTATGGCAAAAAAATTACGTCAAATCGCTATTTATGGAAAAGGCGGCATCGGCAAATCCACTACAACACAGAACTTGACCGCAGGACTTGTAGAACAAGGTAAACACGTTCTCGTCGTTGGATGCGACCCCAAGGCAGACTCTACGCGACTCCTGCTCGGCGGCCTCCATCAGAAAACCGTACTTGATACCATTCGCGACAACAAGACCGAAATTCAACTTTCCGACCTCGAAAAAGTCGGCTTCAAGGGCGTTCGCTGTGTGGAATCTGGTGGCCCGGAACCGGGCGTGGGTTGCGCAGGCCGCGGCATCATCACTTCTATCAGCATGCTCGAACAGCTCGGCGCTTATACCGAAGACCTCGACTACGTTTTCTACGACGTGCTCGGTGACGTTGTGTGCGGTGGCTTCGCCATGCCGATTCGCGAAGGCAAAGCAAAGGAAATCTACATCGTCGCTTCTGGCGAAATGATGGCCCTCTACGCAGCAAACAACATCTGTAAGGGTATCGCAAAATATGCCGAACGCGGCGAAGTTCGCCTCGGCGGTATCATCTGCAACAGCCGTAATGTTGATAATGAACTTGATTTGCTCCGCGCTTTCACCAAGGAACTCAACACGCAGCTCATTCAATATGTGCCGCGCAACAACATCGTGCAGCAGGCCGAAATCCGCAAGAAAACCGTGATTGACTTCGAACCGAATTGCAGCCAGGCCAACGTCTATCGTGAACTCGCGAAGAACATCGACAATAACGAACTCTTCACCATCCCGACTCCGATGACGCAAGACCGTTTGGAACAAATTCTCATTGACTACGGCATGATGGAAAAAGACTACTCCATTTAGCACGAACCGGCTGGAGGTAAAAATCTATGGCATCAACTAATATTAATTTAAACATGACCTCGGTCGAAAACCGCGAATATCGACTGGGTACGATTATCGGCTGGGACGGCAAGGCGAGCGACCTGATTAAGGAATCTGCCTATGACGAACGCAGCGCAAAAAAGCATGGTGGCTGTGCAGGCAAGGGTAGCGGCTGTAAGCTTTGCGAGCTAGCGTCCCCACTCAACCAAGAAACCATGTGCTCTAACGCTATTATCCAGTGCCAGGTAGGTAATTTGACGGACTGCGCCCTGATTGACCATTCTCCGATTGGCTGTAGCGGCGAAAACTCCAAATTCAACCTTTCGATGCACGTGGGCCTAAAGCGTCGTGGCAAACCTCTGCAAAATACTTTGAACATCAGCACTAACCTGAAAGAACAGGACATGGTGTTTGGTGCTTCTGAAAAACTTCGCCAAACGATTCTTGATGCGAAGGAACGTTACAATCCCAAGGCGATTTTCATTGGCATGGCTTGCGCTACCGCTATTATCGGTGAAGACATCGATTCCATCGCCGAAGAAATGGAACCGGAAGTTGGCGTGCCTATAATTCCGCTGCACTGCGAAGGTTTCCGTTCCAAGCATTGGTCAACCGGCTTCGACATTGCATTCCATGGCGTTCTTCGCCAGATTGTGGAACGTCACCCGACCAAGAAGCAGAATGACTTGATTAACATCGTTGCCCTTTGGGGAACGGACTATTTCTCTGAAATGCTTGCTCCGCTTGGCCTCCGCGTCAATTACCTCTTGGATACCGCATCCTTCGATGAAATTCGCCAGGCTTCTGAAGCTGTCGCGACCGCTACCTTCTGCGATACGTTGGGCGGTTACATGGCGACAGCACTTGAAGAATCCTTCGGCGTTCCGCAAATCGACGCTCCGCAGCCTTACGGCATCAAGGGTACTGACGAATGGCTCCGCGCTATTGCAAAAGTTGTCGGCAAAGAAAAAGAAGTCGAAGAATATATCGAAAGCGAACACAAGCGTATTGCTCCGAAGCTCGCCGAACTCCGCAAATTTTTCAAGGGCAAAAACGGCATCGTGATGACGGGTTCTGCTTATGCTCACGGCCTTATCAGCGTTCTTTCGGAGCTGGGAATTGGCCACGATGCAGCTCTCGTTTTCCATCACGACCCCATTTACGATGGTGCTGGAAAACATCAGGACACGTTGAAAGAGCTTGTGGAAACTTACGGCGACATTCCGCATTATACCGTAAGTAAGACCCGCGCCTTCCAGCTTCCGCAACTTTTGAAGCGTGCCAAGACGGACTTCTTGCTCATCCGCCATCCGGGTCTTGCCTCTGTTGCGGGCCACCTCGGATTCCCGACCCTCACCATGGGCGACGAGCATATTCCGGTGGGCTACGAAGGTATTCTCCGCATTGGCGAAATGCTCAAGGGCGTTCTTTCGCGTACAAAGTTCAACCAGGTTCTCAAGCGTAATGTAAAGCTCCCGTATTCTGATTGGTGGCTTGCTCAGGACGATCCGTTCTACCTGACACATCATCCAGAAACACTTAACGACCTTCCTGAACCGAGAAATCTCAAGTTCAGCAAAGATAAAGAATCTAATTCGGAAAACGCATAATAAGGGAGATTTCGAAAATGTCAGAAGCACTTAAAACAAAGAAAAAAAGCAATTCTATTTCGGACCCCCGCTATTCTTGTGCAGTTGGTGCGTCCAATACGGTTGTCGGCATCAAGGGTGCAGTTCCTATAGCAAACTGCTCTCCGGGTTGCCAGCTTAAGCAAACCGCATTCCTCACTTTTGAAAACGGTTTCCAGGGCAGCATTTTTGCTGGTGCCGGTAACATGCCGAGTGCAAACTCCACCGAAAATGACATCGTGTTTGGCGGTATCAAGACTTTGGATCAATTGATTAAATCAACGCTCAAAGTTTTCGATGGCGACCTCTATGTTGTTCTCACGGGATGCGTGGGCGGCCTCATTGGCGATGATGTCCCGAGCTTGGTGAATGAATATCGTGATTTGGGTTACCCGATTGTGGCTGTGGATACCGCAGGCTTCAAGGGCAATAACCTTTTCGGTCACGAAGAAGTGGTGAACGCCATTGTCGATCAGTTCGTGGGTGATTATAAGGGCGAACGCAAGAAGGGCCTTGTCAACCTTTGGTTTGAAGTTCCGTATTACAACCAGAACTGGCGTGGTGATTATCAGGAACTTGCCCGTATTCTCCGTGGCGCAGGCTTTGAGGTGAATGTGCTCTTTGGACCTGAAAATAACGGTGTCAAGGATTGGTTGCGCATTCCGGAAGCTCAGTTCAATCTGGTGGTTTCTCCGTGGGTTGGCGTGAGAAACGCTGAACACCTTGAGAAAAAATACGGTCAGCCGTTCCTCCACATTCCTGAAATTCCAATCGGTGCTGAAGCAACTGCTGCATTTATCCGCAAAGTTGTTGATTTTGCCGGAATCGATAAGGAACAGAGCGAAAAGTTCATTGAACAAGAAAATGGTATCTATTACTACTATCTGGAACACTTCTCTGAATTCTTTGCTGAATACTGGTATGGTATGCCGAGTGAATTTGCGATTACCGCTGATTCCGCTTACACGCTTGCCTACACAAAGTTCCTTGCCGACCAAATCGGCCTTATTCCGCGCAAGGTCATTATTTCGGATGATCCTCCGCAGAAATTCCGCAAGACCATCGAAGATGCTTTCCATAACATCAGCGAAGGTGTCGATGTTGAAGTTGAATTCGAAGAAGATGGCTACTTGATTGAAAAAGCAATTAAGGAAGTTGATTTCTCTTCTGGTAAGCCGTTAATTCTTGCTTCTTCTTGGGAAATCAATCTTGCTAACGATAAGGGCGCTTTGTTCTTCGAAATTACACCTCCGTCTAGCGAAACTTTGATTATCAATCGTAGTTTTGTTGGGTATAAGGGAGCGCTTAATTTGCTTGAAAAAATCTATAGTGCATCCGTTGGCGGAAAGTAATTTCAAAGTTTCTTCACCAACATCAACAAAAGTGCCGACTGATTCATCAGCCGGCATTTTTTATTGAAATACGCCCTATCTTGCAAGATTCAAAAAGTACTGGTGAATACTTGTATCGCTATTGAGTTCCGGATGGAACGACAGTGCAATTTGATTTTTGTATTTTACGGCAACAATTTGCTTGGAGGCGTTCGTGGCGTTTGCGTCAATGTTACTACTCGCTGTTCTTGAAAGAACTTCGACACCGTTACCAACAGATTCAAAGAACGGTGCGCGAATAAATGTTTGCGGAACTTTTCCAATATGCGCAACTTCGTTTTCGGTAAAGAAACTACCGAGTTGCCGTCCATAAGCGTTGCGACGGATGACAGCCGGAAGTGTCGCGAAGTGCGCCTTGTTTTCGCCTGCAATGTGTTCGGCAAGGAGAATTGCCCCTGCGCATGTCGCAAGCACGGGAAGCCCGTTTACAATTTTTTGACGCAATGGTTCGAATAGCCCCAAGTCGCGAAGGAGCTTGCCTTGTACGGTGCTTTCACCTCCGGGGAGTACAAGACCGTCTAAATGACGATCGAGATCACGCAATTGCCTAATTTCAAAGACTTCGACGCCAAGCGATTCAAGAATGCGTTCATGTTCAATGAACGCACCCTGCACCGCAAGCACGCCTATCTGCGGTTTTGCGTTGGACATTATTTCCCCCTTTCTGCCATAAGCAATGCGATTTCTTGTTCGTTGATACCGACCATGGCTTCGCCCAAGTCTTCGGAAAGTTTGGCGATAAGTTTTGCATCGGTGTAGTTCGTAACGGCTTGAACAATTGCGGCGGCACGCTTTGCGGGATTGCCCGACTTGAAAATGCCGGATCCCACGAATACGCCTTCTGCGCCAAGTTGCATCATGAGGGCAGCATCGGCGGGAGTGGCAACACCCCCAGCCGCAAAGTTCACGACCGGAAGTTTCTTGTGGTCGTGAACATAGCGCACCAGGTCGTACGACACTTGAAGTTCCTTGGCCCGGTTGAAAAGTTCGTCTTCACGCAAACTGGAAATGCGGGCGATTTCCTGATTCATCAGACGCATGTGTCGTACAGCTTGGACGATGTCGCCCGTGCCCGGCTCTCCCTTGGTACGAATCATGGACGCACCCTCTTCGATTCGACGTAACGCCTCGCCCAAATCTTTTGCGCCGCACACAAAGGGAACATTAAATTCACGCTTGTTGATGTGAAAAACATCATCGGCTGGAGAAAGCACTTCGCTTTCGTCAATGTAGTCGATTTCGATGGCCTGTAAAATCTGTGCTTCTGCAAAGTGCCCGATGCGGCATTTGGCCATCACAGGGATGGAAACGGCGTCCTGAATACCCTTGATCATCTTTGGATCACTCATTCTTGATACACCGCCAGCTGCGCGAATGTCGGCAGGAATGCGCTCTAATGCCATTACGGCAGCAGCACCTGCATCTTCTGCGATTTTGGCCTGTTCCGGTGTCGTTACATCCATGATGACGCCACCCTTGAGCATTTGGGCAAGATTCTTATTGAGTTCGTAACGGTTCTGTTCTGGCATGGTTGTCTCCTTTATTGTGAAAGGTTTTTTTTTCAAGGGGGAATTTAAAACATTCATTGGACTTGTTCAATATTCAGTTTTTTATTATTTTTATAAGGTCAGTTAAATGTCAGATTTGCATATTTAATAAGGTCAGGTTTATGTTTACTTACGATATGTCCAAGGCAGGTTCCAATAGCCTTTATCATTATCTTTACCAATGCATCAAAAAAGATATCGTAAGCGGGAAAATTTTAGCAGATGAACAGATTCCTTCCAAAAGAAGTCTTGCGCAAAATCTCGGCATTAGCGTGGTGACCATTGAAAATGCTTACGCACAACTTTTGGCCGAAGGCTTTATTTATTCTCTTCCGAAAAAAGGATTCTTTGTCGTTGATATAAATGCGAAAGCAACATCGCAAGTCCAATCGCGTCAAAAGACTTATCACTCACGCAGGCTTCGAGCCGAACTCCCCGAAGAATCTGAGCATACCAATCCAAAGTACATTGCCGATTTTGCAAGCAATGGTGCTGATATAGATGCATTCCCTTTTTCGACTTGGGCCAAGATAACCCGAGAAATTCTTTGCGAAAGGCAAAAGGACTTGTTGCAAGTCTCTCCTGGCATTGGCACATTAGAGCTTCGCCGCGCTATTGTGCGCATGCTCCGTGAATTCAGGAATATTCAGGTGACGCCTGAACAAATTGTTATCGGGGCGGGAACGGATTATCTCTATGGCTTGCTTGTTCAGCTGTTGGGATTTGATAAGTGCTATGCTGTCGAAGATCCTGGCTGGAGCAAGATTTCAAAAATCTACAGTCAATATGGCGTCAAGGTGAACCATGTCCCTGTTGAAGGCGACAACTTTGTAGATGCATTAAAGAAATCAAATGCCGATATCGTGCATATTTCTCCGGCGCATCATTTTCCAACCGGGAAGGTGATGCCTGTTGGTGAGCGTTATCGTTTGCTCAGCTGGGCGGCAGAATCGCCCAAGCGCTACATTGTCGAAGATGACTACGATAGCGAATTTCGCATGACCGGAAAACCGATTCCCGCATTGCAAAATATTGATGTAACTGAAAAGGTTGTCTATTTAAATACATTCTCCAAGACGATGACATCTGCCATTAGGCTCAGTTATATGGTTCTCCCTCCGCACCTTGCCGAAAAATTTCACAACGAACTTTCGTTTTATTCTTGTACTGTATCGACTCTTGACCAATATGTGATGGCTAAATTTATTGACCTCGGATATTACGAAACACACATCAACCGTATGCGCAATTTGTACAGAAGTAAACGAGATTCATTGCTTACGGCGATTGATAAAAGCAAGCTTTCAAAAGTAGCGCGTGTTTACGAAGAAAATGCCGGTTTGCACTTTATTCTTGAGGTGAATATAAATTGTTCTGATGCAGAATTCTGTAAACGCTTGCGTCAAAAAGGCATCAATGTCAAGGCTCTTTCGGAATACCATTTTGAGGCTCCGCCATCGGAACATAAATTTGTTATCAACTATTCTTCTGTTGAAAGAAATAAGGTGAAGAAAGCCGTGCAAATCATTGCCGACCTTTTCCCTCTCTAATCAAATATCAAGGCTATTCATAGTCTTTCGCTATTTGCGCATGATATTTATAAAAATATCTTATACGTAGAGTTTTCCCTTATATCAAGTGATAAAAATAAAGTATTTTACAAAGCGTTTTTTGTTTTCTAACTTAGGCATCGCAATCGAGAACGCAATGTTCCGACACATGAACAATTCAACACGAGGATACCTATATGTGTTGTAGCTGTAAATTCTTCAGTAAATAAGCCAACACCTTTTTGAAGGCTAATTGGCGATTCCAATTGCACGCAGAATGATGCTCTGCGTGGTTACTCAACTCATACAAAATTAGGAGATTTTCCATGAATTTCAACATTAAAAAAACTATAACTCAAGTTATCCTTTTGTCTTCATTTACTGCTTTTGCCGCAGAACCCATTGCGGTTATCACGAAATCTGGCGTAAGCGCAACGCTCTACGGTTTTGCATCTTTGAATGCAGCCTACGAAGACTCCAAAAGCAATAACGGCAACTTTGCGAACTTCGTAACCGCATCGGACTTAACAAATAAAAATGATGCAGGTTGGCATTTTACGCCGAACCTGACGCGAATCGGCCTCAATCTTTCGAGCGGTAACGATTCTACGTTCTTCAAGGCGAACGGCAAGATCGAAGTGGATTTCTATGGTGGCGGTTCCGGCAATGCTCCCACTCCGCGCCTCCGCCATGGTTACGGCGAAATAACTTTTGGCAAATCGGGTTTCTCCATTTTGGGTGGCCAAACTTGGGATTTGATTTCTCCGCTAGTGACTCCGACGCTCAACGCAGGCGTTCTCAACAACTCTGGCGATGCGGGCCTTCGCAGGGCACAGCTTAGAATTACCGAAAAAGTCCCCGTTGGCGAAGGATCCTTGGATTTTGCCGTAGCCCTTGTCCGCACTATCGGCGAAACGCAGCCGTACAACACCTCTTCTGCCTCAGAGACCGGTGTCGATGCAAATATTCCCACATTCCAAGGACGCATCGGCATTTCGGTTCCTCTGTGGGTAGAAGGTAAAAAGTTCGGTTTGGGCATTTCCGGTCACTACGGCCAGGAAGAAATTGACTTGGACGCCACCGGCGATACCAAGGAAATTCCCACATGGTCCTTCAATGTGGATTTGACTCTCCCCATTACAAGCAACTTTACCTTTTTAGGCGAATACTTTATTGGTGCTAATCTTGATACATACGCGGCAGGCATTGGACGCGGACTTGCGGCAAATACTGAAGATCCAGAAAGCGTAAAAAGCATTGGCGCTTATGGTGGCTGGCTCGCTTTGCAGGCCAAGTTTATCAAAAAATTGGCATTCAATGTGGGTGCCGGGCTTGACAAGTTGAAACGCAAAGACATCAGAAAAGTCGGTGGTCGCGAACAGAACTTCTCGTTCTTTGCAAACACGAGCTACAATCTAACAGACGCATTCTCGCTTGGATTTGAATACCTCCACATCCAAACAGATTATTTGACCGCAAATACAGTAAAAGAAGCCGACTTGAATCGCTACCAGCTTTCTGCAACTTACGCATTCTAACAAAGGAGAACTACATCATGACACAGAATAAATTGCATATTCGAATTGCATTGGCATTCCTTTTCACCTTCGCCTGCGCCGCATCTGCTTTTGCCGCAGACAAAATTTCCATCGGCTACCTTTCTTCTACGGGCCAGGGCAAGTTCTTTATCGCAAAAGATGCGGGTATTTTCGAGAAGAACGGACTCGACGTGACGTTGGTGGAATTCTCGAATTCCGGAGATGGCATTGCCGCAGTCCGAGCCGGGAAACTCGATGCAGGAGCATTTGGCTCTCTCGCTCCGCTCATCCATATTGCACAAGGCGCAGACATCCGCGTCATTGGCGGCATCATGGGCGGCGACCAGGCTGTCATTACCCGCAAGGAAAATGCCGGTTCCGTCAAAAAGTTGAGCGACCTCAAAGGCAAGAAAATCGCAACAATTCGATTGGGAACAGCCGACGCCATTGTTCGCGGTGGTTTGAAGAAAGAGGGTATCGATTGGCGTAAGGACGTTTCTATTGTGGAACTCAAGAATCCGCCTGCAGTCATCGAAGCTGTAAAGAACGGAAGCGTTTATGCAGGCGTTACTTGGGGTCCGCACGACCTCCGCGCCGAAGAAGCGGGTCTCTCCGTAGTACTTCGCAGCAAGGACATCAACCCAGGCCATATCTGCTGCCGCCTCATCGCATCGCTCCGCAAACTCGAAGGACGTGATGACGTTTACAAGCGTTTGGTCAAGTCGCTTTTGGAAGCCGAAAAACTTGTACAGAACGACCACAAAAAGAGCGTCGAAATTATTGCCAAGTGGATCAAGCTCGATACGGCTCTCGTCAACAAGGCGTTCTATAGCGGTCATGTCACGCAAGATACCGATCCGAACGTGAAGGGCGTCGAATTCTTCTGGGATTTCTTGAAGGATGCTGAATTCATCAAGTCCGACAAGAAAGTCTCTGAATACGTTGTCACGGACTACTATCGAAACGCGCTTGCCGAACTCCGCAAGCAACAGCCCAAATCTGAATTCTACGCCAAGGCCGAAACAATATTCAAATCTAGAAACTAGGATAAAATCAACATGAATCAAAAGCAAAGTGGTTTTGAAGCAACAAATCTCGGTTTTTCTTATGATGGCAAGCCCATCCTGAAAGACATCAACTTGAAAATCAACCAAGGAGATTTTGTTTGTTTACTGGGCGAAAGCGGCAGTGGCAAGACCACTTTGCTGAACCTTCTCGCCGGCCTAACAAAGCCAACCGAGGGGCATATTTATTGGAACGGGAAGGAAATTGAAAAACCTTCCTCAGAAAGGAGCGTAGTCTTTCAGGACTACACTCTTTTTCCTTGGCTCACCCTTCTCCAGAACGTTTCCCTCGCCATCAAAAAGACTCAAAAAGCCAAGGGAAATTATGCTAAAAAGTTGGCAGAAGATTATCTCAACTTGGTAGGACTTTCGGGGAGTCTTCACAAATACCCCTTTGAACTTTCGGGTGGAATGCGTCAACGCGGCGCCATTGCAAGAGCGTTGAGCGTTGGCGCTGACGCCCTTCTTTTAGATGAGCCCTTCGGTGCACTTGATCCCGTAAACCGCGCGAGTCTCCAGGATTTAATCCTTGAACTTTGCCGCGGATCCAAAGACAGGCCTATTACAACTTTATTTGTCACGCATGACATTCGCGAAGCCGTTTATCTTGCAAGCCGCATTATTGTATTGGGCTCGACACCGGGCCGCATCATTGCCGATATACCGCTAAATTTTTCAGCAAAGAAAAATCGCGATGAATGGTTCCGCAATAAACAAGTTCAAGAAACCATCAAATCCATTGAAGAAGCGTACCACAAAGATGTCCTTGAAAAACTGGGACATCTCGTACAGGGAGGTGCAAGCATATGAGAATTTTTATAAAGTATCTGTCTAAGTTTTCGGGAATTTTATTCCTGCTGTTTTTGCTCGGCATTTGGACATTTATCAGTAGCGGCCCAGAATGGAGCAGTCAATATTTGTTCCCGTCACCAAAAGCGATTGCAAACGCGCTCTTCAATTCACGCGAAGAACTTTTGCGAAGCGCCGGTGCATCGCTTCTGAAGCTTATTCCCGCTTACTTTGCGGCAGCCGTTGTCGGAATTTCTGTTGGAATTGTTTCTGGATCTGTTCCTTGGGTAGGCAATATGCTCAAACCCATTTCGCGGTTCGCAGCCCCCATCCCGCCGAACGTTTACATTCCCTATGCGATTGCAATTCTGCCGACATTTTACTTGTCTTCTACATTCATTATCTTCATCGCTGCATTCTGGCCCATTTATCTGAACACCGCCGCAGGCGCCGCAGAAATCCCTGAAAAATACAAACGGAACGCCGCCATCATCGGAATTGGACGCATTGAATACCTGTGGAGAATCGCTCTTATCGCAAGCCTCCCGTCCATATTCTCGGGGCTTTCCGTAGGCATGGGACTTTCGTTCATCATGCTCACCGTAGCAGAACTCTTCGGCGAAAATACAGGGCTCGGACATTTCGTGCAATTTTACGCGGACTACTCCGATTATCCCAATATGGTCGCCGGAATCCTTTGGACAGGCATTGTCGTTCTCGCAATTATGGAACTATTTGAATTTGTAAAGCGCAAGGTTTTGTTCTGGACGAAAGGGAATTGATTGATAAAATGAAATTGCCACAGTCTGGAGCTACAAAGACTATGCTTTGCATGACTGTCATTCCCGCGAAGGCGGGAATCTCCTTTTAAAGACTAAAGGATCTCGGCGGGAATGCTGAGGTCTTTGTCTATTCATGGGCATTCCTCATTGGCGTGGGGTGGGCTATTTCTTCTTTTTCAAGAATTCTGCACGTTTCTGCAGCCATTCATCCATCAAAGAGCGAAGTTCTTTTGTAGAAATTTCGCAAGTTGCCGGTTCCCCTTCAAGGAACAGGTTTTCAATAGTTGTAACCTCCTTTTGGAATACAACATTTGTAGAATTTCCCGTCATTTCTTCGCTTTTTGATTTACCGGCAAGGACATCATCTATCAATTGAAGAAATTGATCCTGAAACGCAGTAAAATCGCCATCCAAGAAGATAGAAAGAACTGCATTCTTCGGCTGAAAATCGAACACTAAGGTCGTTTCGTCTATAATTCTGATTGTGTAGTTCATTTTTTCTCCTTAATTGGATAAGCTGACTTGATTTTTCCTTCAGAATTTAGGTACATCTCTATTTGAAGTGTTCAGTATTTTTAGGTTTGAAAGCGTTTGCTTCTAAACCACATTGAAACTAATTTTCAATTTAATTCCTAAAATTTCACTTTGGGCAAACTTTTGACGATTTTCATGGTTTCGAGGCTGACGGTGATGATGCGGAGAACTAGGTTGAAAATGTATTTGGGGTCGTTATGCTCCAAAGCCCAGTCGTTTGGGTCGTTGACAATGCCGCTTGCTTTGTCGGTGGTGACAGCATAGCGTTCCATTATCCATTCGATGGCGGATTTGCCGTTGACGACATATTCGTATGCTTCGAGCGGTATTTTTGCAACCGTGATTTTATCGTTATAGACGATTCGGGTTTTGTCGTCTTCGGTTTTTAATTTACCGTTGCTTGCCTTGACTTGCATTTTCGCGAAACGCATTTGTCGAACTTTAAAAAGTGTTTCGGGAGCTTCGGCACTGAAGAAAGCTCGATTTTCACCAGCAGCCATACCAAACAAAGGCAAATCAGCTGAAGTGGATTTTGACGAGACTAAGAGACACCTGTAGGGTTCTGCGGTTTCATAGTTCAAATGTATTTCGGCGAGCTTGCGGCCAGCCTTGCTGAACGCCCAAAATTCGTTGGCTGTATCAACAAGCGGGATGCGCGGGAGCATCTTTTTGAGGTCGGCTGCAAACTCGGTGCGGTATTCTTCGGAATGGAGGAAACCGTAAACGTAGTAAAATATGTCTTCTTTCTTGATTTTGGGTTCGCTGTATTGGGTGCGGGCCTGTTTTAAAATGTAGTCGCTGATGGCTTCCTTGCGAACGTAATCACCTGAAGCAAATAAATCATTTCCTTCGGGCTTCTCATAATAATAGAGTGGGAAACACTGAGCTTTATCGACAACTTGCAAATCTGAGACGCCATTAGTTATAAAAGCACAGAAAGGTTTTTGTTGCCCAACTCCAGAGACGCATATCACTACATTTTCATATTCCTCCGAAGGGAATAATTGTGTCCACAAACCAGGTCGTTCAACAAAACCTCGGTTATAATATAGATTATGCTTACAAAAAGGACGATAACATTCTTCTACAAAGAACTTTTCATCAAATTTGTGTTTAACGCCTCGTTCAACATCTTTTTTTAGATTAACAGTCCAACTAATCTTTCTTGTATCTTGAGAAAGACTTTGCTCTTTTAATTGATCGTTATAGAAGGCGATCATCCCTTGCATTTTTTGCGAAACTTCTTTTTTGGAAAAGCCACTAACCCAAGCGTCTCTGTTTGTGACTACACCAATGACATTGGTATTGAACCAGCTCTTACTTGTGACATCGAACTTTTTGTCAGGTTCAATTTGGGTCCATTTGCCAAAAGCCGCATTTCGTTGGTTAATCCAGTCGCCATGTTCATTGGGGTGCAATACTACCATCTGCAAATGAGTTATACTTTCAGTTTCCTTGATTATCCTCAGTTTGTCTTCGCGGGTCAAATAATCGCCGATGTCATAGTATTTGATGACTGCTTTGTTTTTTACGTCATTCTGAGGCAAAGCCGAAGAATCCAGAGCTTTTTTGGAAACATCACTAGATCCTTCACTACGTTCAGGATGACGAGAAGAAGAAATGTTTTGACGATACCCTATTGGATGTTTGACAAGGATGGTGATGGAGACGGGGGTACGGCTGCCACTTCCGAAAATTTTGCCACCTTCTTTTCGAGAGAGTTCGCCGCTAGTGCGTTGGTTTCCACGTAGATTGAATACATATATCTTGCTGAACTCTCTTTCGAGGCATTTACGGAATCCGTCC
>Ga0129307_1000649_pt1 | contig 50111 bp, 42 predicted proteins | sample P1105metagenome_FD_94437 | JGI IMG/M metagenome (GOLD analysis project Ga0129307, IMG submission 94437) | Capybara group fecal microbial communities from Wisconsin, USA - P1105 metagenome | ecosystem: Host-associated > Mammals > Digestive system > Large intestine > Fecal | place: USA: Wisconsin... | reverse complement strand
TTCCGCTCTTTACTTGCTCTTGACTTCTTTGTACTGCTCTCCTTTGCAATCTCTGCTCTCTTGAATTTGAATAGGAATCCTAACATCTGTATTATGATTTATGTGATTAGCATGCAAAAATACAGCGTGAACCTTAAATGAGAAAGAAAGCCCGCCATCGAACAGTATCGTGTTCAACGGCGGGCAGCTTATGACATTCTATCATCTCTATGCCTTATTGTCTGCTCTTCATGGCAATCAAAGCTGTTGCACACTCCCTTCTTCAGAAGTGCGGGGCAGCATTGCCTTATACATCGCTTCCTGTATCCGTGTCCGAATGTTCAACTGCATCAGTTTGTTATTCCACACACTCGGATATATACGGTTGCAAAGGAACACATATACCAAATTATTCTCCGGATCTGCCCAAGCACAAGTACCCGTGAAGCCCGTATGCCCATAGACGGAAGCAGGTGCAGATTCCGCACAAGGGCTGTTCTGCGGATTGCGGGTATCCGGTTTATCAAAGCCTAAACCTCGACGGCTGATTTTTGAAACGGTTGTGGTGAAAAGCCTGCAAGTGGCTTTACTTAAATAGCGTTTTCCATCCAGCTCGCCGCCGTTCAGCAGCATCTGGTGAATCTTCGCCACTTCTCCGGCATTAGAAAACAAACCGGCATTGCCAGACACGCCGCCCAGAAAAGCCGCAGATTCATCATGTACAAAACCTTGCAGAGTTGTTTTCCGTAAAAACGGGTCGATGGAAGAAGGTACGATTTCGTCCTTGTTTAAGAAACGCAAAGGCAAGTAGCCCGTATGCTTCAGTCCCATAGGCATATAGAACTCCTTGGCAAGGAACTCACTCAATGCCATTCCCGTACGTGCTTCGACCAATTGCTGCAACAAAATGAAGCCCACACAACTGTAACAATACGCTTTCCTCTTCAGAGGTGCGTCAGCTATCTTTTGCAGATACTCTTCTTTGAAAGAACGATTCAGCCATAAACTGTCTGCCACCTGCATGGTGCACTCCGTTGTTTGCACTTTCGAGGTCAATCCTGCCCGGAAACGGAATTTCGGATTGGCCCACGTCCGGCTGCCAATGCGCAACGGATGGCGGGCATCCTGTTTTCCCCGGAACAGGCTGCCGGAATAACTCTTCGGATCGATGGCATCCTGATAGAATAACAAAGTGGAAGGCAAACCGGATTCGTGCAGCAGCAAATCGCGCACCGTGATGTCTTTCTTGTCCGTATTTCGCAAGAAAGGCAAATAATCGGCGACACAATCCGTCAAGCTGATACGTCCCTTATCATATAGTTTCATCACTGCCAGCAAAGTAGCCGTAGTCTTGCTCAACGAAGCGATATCGTATACATCCGTCTTCTGCACCTGTTGCGGACTATTTGTTGCCACCCCGCCTCTGGTATGCGTACCGAAAGCCTTATTATACATTTCTCTGCCGTCTTTCAGTATCACTACCTGGCAACCGGGATAAGCCCCTTCGCAAATGCCCTCTTCGGCTATCTCGTCTATCTTGGCCAGCAGGCGAGAGTCCATGCCATACTCTTCGGGGACAAAGCGCGGTACAGAATGAGGGCCTAAAACCTCTCCCATTCCGGCTGCAAACAATCCGCCTATCGCAGCAGAAAGACGTCCGTCTGCCCGGACGTCACCATACAGCACTCCGGCCACCTGTTGTTGAACCTCTTCATCGGCAGAGTGAGCCAGCACCACAGCCTCTGCCGCCGAGATGCCCCGATGTATTTGCAAGAGCTGTTTTCCGGGAATAAAGGAGAGGTAAACCACCGGCACTTCCGGTGCAAACTTGGCAAAGAACGCCTGATAAGCAGCCAACTTCTGCTCTGTGATACAAACCAATATGCGTTTGTAATGCACCAAACTGTCGCGCAACTGCCCATATTCCGCTTCCGGCAAATTCTCGCCCAATTGATGCACCACAGGATGAGTATATCGGGAAAGCTCTTTCAGGAAAGGTGCCACCGTCTTGGCATCACCCACATTAAGCACCGCCACATCCTTAACGACAGGATCTAATGGCAACACGCCCGTTTGATTGCCCAACACGGTAATCGCCGCCAGATTCAGACGTTTTATCAAGGTCTGTGTAGCCGGTGTATTGATGCGATTTTCCAAACCTGTCAGACGGACATGAGGCCTTCGGCTCAATCCCAATGCATATTTGTACATCAATACTTTCCTACATTTCTCATTGATGTATTCCTCTGCCAACTCTCCACTTCTCACCGCCTCTACCACACTCTCCAATTCCTCCTTGATACGGCGGGGCACCAGCAGCAGGTCATTGCCCGCCTTCAAGGCTTGCAAGCAGACCGACGAATTGCCCGAAACTCCTTTCATGGCAAGTGCATCTGTGAAGATAAGGCCTTTGAACTTCAGCTCATGCGTCAACAAGTCATAAACCACATTACGGGAAAGGGAAGACGGCAAGCCACTTCGTGTCTCAAACACCGGTACCTCAAGATGCCCCACCATAATGCCGCTCAACCCGGCCGATATGGCTTGCTTGAAAGGGTACAGCTCCACACTGTCCAGACGCTCGCGGGTAAAAGATAAAGTAGGCAATGCTTTGTGGGAATCCACATCCGTATCTCCATGTCCGGGAAAGTGTTTGCACACTGAAAGTACTCCTCCCTCTTCCAGCCCCTTGGAATAGGCAAGGACTTTGTTAGACACTCTGACCGGGTCTTCGCCAAACGAGCGGGTATTAATCACCGGATTCTGAGGATTGATGTTCACATCCGCTACCGGAGCGAAGTTTACTTGAATGCCCAATTCCTTGCATTGGCGGGCCATTTCACGGCCGTACTCATATACCAGACTGTCGTCTTCAATGCAGCCCAACACCATATTTCGCGGAAAAGCCGGCGTTCCTTGCAGGCGCATGGACAATCCCCACTCTGCGTCAGCAGTAATCAGCAAGGGCACATCAGCCATTTGTTGCGCCTCGTTTGTCAGCATGGCCTGATTTTGCAGCAGTCCGCCCGAAAAAAGCAGTCCGCCTACTTTATACCCACCCACCACTTTGCGCAAGAGTTCACGGTTGCGCTTGTCGCGTTGAGGCGCAATCGTATAAATAAAAAGCTGCGCGACGCGTTCTTTCAGGCTCAATCGTTGCATAACGGAGTCAGCCCATTCACTGCACTTGGAGTCATTCAGGTAAGGCCGCATCAGTATGGTCTCTACCGGCGGCACCGGAACAGGTGGTGCAAGAGGACGCTTGCCATCCGTAACAAAGCGGGCGGAACAAGCCACAACAAGCAATGCAAACAAAAAGGCTCTTCTCATTATTTTCTCAGACTTTCATAAATCAACTCCTGTATATTCTTTATTATATACATATCACCCAATTTTGTATTCCACGCATCGGGACAAAGACGATTACTAAGAAATACATATATAATCTTGCTGTCGGGATCTACCCAAACAGCTGTTCCGGTAAAACCGTTATGCCCGTACACGGATACCGGAGCGGATGCGGAACACGGACTGTTCTTCAAGACCGAAAGGTCCGGTTTGTCGAATCCCAATCCACGACGACTGATGGCTGACTTTTCCGTCGTAAACAAGCGGCAGGTGGCCTCACTTAAGAAGCGCTTGCCATTGAACTCGCCTCCGTCAAGCAGCATTTGATGAATCTTGGCCACCTCCTCGGCCGTGGAGAACAACCCTGCACTTCCGGACACGCCCCCCATGCAGGCGGCTGTTTGGTCGTGCACATATCCGCAGAGATCCTGACGACGCAGGAAATCATTGGCTGCGGTGGGCATGATTTCGCTCTTGGCAAACTTGGTCAAAGGCAAAAACAAGGTACGTTGCAACCCCATCGGGACATAAAACTCTTTGTCAAGATAGGCATCCATGGGCATCCTTGTACATGCTTCCACCAACTGCTGCAAAAGCACGAAACCCAGGTCGCTATACACATAGCGTTTTCTATCCAAGTCCGATTTGGCAATCCGCTGAAGGATGGTATTTTTAAAATTCCTGTTCAACCACATGCCATCTGCCATGTGCAGGCTGTGTTCCGAAGTCCGTCTGGAGGAAACCATGTTCCTCTTGAATTTGAAGTCGGAACTATAATAACTATTTTCGCTCACCCGGGTAGTGTGCCACTTGTCTACCCAACTCTGCAAATACGGGCCATGCACAGAGTTCGGCTCAATGAGTTCCTCGTAAAAGCGCTCGTAAGGGCTCAATCCCGACTCATGGAACAACAGCTCACGGATGGTGATATGCTGTTTGTCGCCGGCACGCAGGAAAGGCAAATAAGCGGATACTTTATCGTCCAACCTTATTTTCCCCTCGTCGTACAACTTCATGACGGCAAGCAGGGTGGCGCTTGTTTTTGTCAAAGCAGCCAAATCAAAAAGATCGGAAGGGCGAACAGCAGTGGTGTCTTTGTCAGAATGAGTTCCGAAACGCTTGTCATATACCGGTTGCCCGTCTTTCCATACCAATACGCAACAACCGGGATAGGCGCCCGCTTCCAATCCCTTCCGCACAATGCCGTCTATCTTTTGCAGCACGTACGATCTCATGCCGCAGTCTTCCGGGATATTTCTTCCCGGCTCCATGCCCGGTTCAATCGCACAGCCTGTGCCTGCCGGGAAAAGTCTGCCGATGTCTACCGGTATCTTGCCATTGGCCGGTGCTTTTGCAAAGAGCACATCCGCCACATATCGCTGCAAATCGGCGTCTGCCGTATGGGCCAAGACCACTGCACTCGATTTGACAAGTGCCGGAGTAAAAAGTTGCAACGTGCGATGGGAGGTGAAGCATGTATAGACCAAGGGAGCCTGCAAGTGCAACCCCTCGAGGAAAGCCATGTCGCGCTCACCGATATAGACCTCTCCCACAACGCTGACAACCACGCGGCGATAAGCCCTCAACTGCTCGGCTACCACCTGCCTGGCAGCCTCATCGGCATCTCCCGATAAATAAAAATGATCAATGCCGACATGCTCCTTCATGCGTTCCACAAAAGGAACATCCCGATGCCGCTCTCCAATACTGAGGATGGCCATATTGCTTTCTACAGGAGTCAATGGGAGCACATCGAAATAGTTGCTCAACACCGTAACCGCCGAACGACTCAACTTGCCGGCCAAGACCCGCGCCTCTTTCGTATTGACACGATAGCTCATGCCGCTGACCTGAAACTGCGGTTGCCGGTTTCGCAAACCCAACCTATATTTATAAGTCAAGATTCTGCGACACTTGACCTCCAGCTCTCTGGGGCTCAAACGACCTGTCGCCACGGCAGCAGCCAACTCGTGCGTCGCCTGCTTCACGTCAGATTCTACCCGCACCACATCGTTTCCCGCCAGCAACTTTTCAACCACTTCATGCGAATTCTTACTGAAAGACCGCACATGCGCCACAGGTTTCAATAAGTCCGCATCGGCATTCACATCAGGTGCAAGATTCGCATGTATTCCCAATTGACGGAACTGGCGGGCTTCCTCACGCCCGCATTCCTCTACTAACTTCCTGTCTTCAATACATCCCAAGGCCACGATGCCGGGATATTCCGGACTATCTTTCAGCCGTACGGATGCCCCCCACTCTCCATCGATGGCCATCATGACAGGAACTTTGGACTCCTTTCGGGCTATATTGGCCAGGATGGTCTGCTCTTCCGGTGTTCCTCCGGAGAAAAGCAAACTGCCCACCTTGTATCTCTGCACCCATTCGCGTACCTGCTTTTTGGCCGCTTTATCCACCTCGGCCGGCATAGTGGCAACTATGAGCTGCCCCACCTTCTCTTGCACGCTCAAACCGGAGAAGACCGAATCGACCCATTGGCGGCACTGGTTTTCTGCGTCCAAAGACGGAACGGCAACTTCCGTCTGGGCATAAAGAGAAGATGTGCCTATGACAAAGCCTAAAATCCACAATAAATATTTGGTTGACTTCATTGCTTTTAGAGGTTTCGGGTTCATCCGCAGGTTATTTTTTGGTCAGGGTAAGCACCATTTCTCCTACGAAAACACCATTTCTTCCGGAATGCAACAAGGAGACATTCTCTCCATTGGCATTCAGATATACCATCGGCTTCTCCATAAAGGTGTGCGTATGTCCGCCCAAGATGACATCAATGCCATGCGTCTTGGCCACCAACTGCTCATCATCTACATCGCCGGGCATCAGTCTTTGCAAGCCCAGATGCGACAAACAAATCACGACATCGCACCCTTCCTTTCCTCCGAGAAGGTCGCTCATTTCCTGTGCCACCGCTATCGGGTCTTTATAAACCACCCCTTCGCTTTTATCGGCTTGTACCAAGCCCTCCAACTTCGGAGCCAGACCGAAAACACCAATCTTCAGTCCCTCACGCTCCAAGATGATATAAGGTTTCACCAACCCTTCAAGAACCGTACCCGCCACTTCATAATTGGAGCAAACTATCGGGAATCGAGCCAGACGAAACAAACGTGCCATATTTTCCAATCCGAAGTCGAACTCGTGATTCCCTATCGCCATAGCGTCATAGCCCATGAGATTCATCATCTTGATTTCTAATTCACCTTGAAAGAGATTATAATAAGGTGTGCCTTGCGACACGTCTCCACAATCCAACAGCAACATATCGGGATGCTTGCTACGAAACTGTTTCACAATCCCGGCACGGCGCACTGCCCCACCCATTCCGGCATACTCATCGGCAGCTTCCCGACTGATAGGTTCTATGCGACTGTGTGTATCGCTGGTATGCAGAATGAACAATTGCTTCTCCAAAGCGCCGGATTTTCCTTGCTGTGCCGATAGCGAAAGGGCAAAAAGCAGTAGAACTGCTAAAGAATATATACGTTTCATCGAACTTCTGTTTTTTTTAATCCTTATTCTTTTATTATCACTCTCCCCTCCATGCGCGAAGTTATCTTTTTACCGGCCGCCGCATGCCTCTCCACATATTTTGTGAAAATGTTGCGCACAGTGACTCCTTTGGGACACACCCTCTTGTCGGCCTGCATGAATGCCGTCAACCCATCGTTCCCGTCGGCCAGATAGTCCACGGTGGCAACCGTATATGTCCGGTCATCCTCAACCGGTTTTCCGCCCACGAGCGCACGCAGCACCTTACCTTCTTTGGTTATTTCCAGCTCTATGCCGCTCACTCCTTCACCGCCCCGCACGGCTATATTATCAAACAAGAGTTTCATGGCAGTGCCTTTCATGGTGAGCACGCAAAGAGAGTTTTCAAAAGGCAGCACTTCAAAAATGTTCTCAATGGTAATGGGGCCTTCACTCAAAGAGTTACGAATACCACCCATATTTATCAGCCCCATGTCGGCAGGTGCACCCTGCACCTCCATAGCCACCTCACGCAACACGTCCGCAATCAAGTTGGACAAAGGACTTTCCGGCCTGAATCTGTCCATAGATACTTCGGCACTTCCAATCACACGCCCCATTACGCTGTCTATCTGCTGTTTATAAGGAGCCAGCAAAGCCATTGCTTCGGCATCCGGCTCAACGTCCCACGTAGAATCTACGGGAATTCTACCACCTTCCATCCGGACCACTTTGTAAGAAGAATGGCAGGAAGCCAACAAAAGCGCCACAGTCATTATCCCTCCGGAAAGGAAACGGAAAATTTGTTTTTTCATACATCTTCAGTTTTAAACTGCTACAAATATACTTCTCTTTTATGATTGAACCGCATAAAAGAAGATTAAAATGGAGATTAACGATAAGCGATTAACGGTGAGCGTAAGTGATGAGCGGTAGGGTATCGTTTGGAAACGGGAGAAGGAAATCTCTCCGTTTTATTCGTCACACAGCCCGCCATGGCCCGCCTGAAAACAGACCAAAAACCTCAAAACAATGTCTCGAAGAAAGATGAAATAAATCCTAAGCAGTTTCTTATTTATCAACATTTTTCAAAGCAGAAACTTCCGTGATCCACCCCATTCAGAACATGCCACAGCAGGGGGCAGTGTCCGACACCAAGATACGAGGGTTCCTCACCGAGGAACGACCTCTTCCTCACCGAGATCCGATGCCTTCCTCGGTGAGGAAGAAAACGAGTCGTTTCAGCATATCGCTGTTTGTAAAAAGATTTGGATTGCCAAAACACTACATAAAAAGCGGCTGCCCCATAAAAAAGAAGTTGATAAACGAACTTTATTCCTCCTCCAATATAAGCGCAAGCAAATCCCACCACAAAACGCCCATCACAAAAAAGCGGGTTAACGCTTGTGTATCTGACAAATAATTCGTTTCTTTGCACCGCTTTCGCGCAATCGCTGTCAGGAGAAAACTGAGAGAAGCCTGATATGTTGCGTTGTAACGATCAAACAATTTAATAATAAAAAGACAATGGATTTAATTAAAATTGCAGAAGAAGCATTTGCTACCGGAAAACAGCACCCGAGCTTCAAGGCTGGTGACACAGTGACAGTAGCATATCGTATCGTCGAAGGTAACAAAGAGCGTGTACAGTTGTACCGCGGTGTTGTTATCAAGATTTCCGGACACGGAGACAAGAAGCGTTTCACAGTACGTAAAATGTCTGGAACCGTTGGCGTAGAGCGTATTTTCCCGATCGAATCACCGGCAATCGACAGTATTGAAGTGAACAAGGTTGGTAAAGTTCGTCGCGCAAAATTGTACTACCTCCGCACTCGTACCGGTAAGAAAGCAAGAATTAAAGAAAAAAGAGTTAACGGATAATTCCAAACTCCTATTTCGAAATAAAAAGGGAAGCCGGCGTAGCGTCGGTTTCCCTTTTTTATCTAAACCTCTTCCATAAAATTGCCCCCGCAATAAGGCCAAACAAAAGCCGCAACAATCTATCAAGAAGATGTTGCGGCTTTATTGTGTGACCCCGGTGCGATTCAAACGCACGACCTTCAGAACCGGAATCTGACGCTCTATTCACTAAGCTACGGAGCCGAATGCGGACGCAAAAATAGAAAAAATACCGGCATCTTCCTAATATTCCTTTTGGTTTTTCTAACAAGCCCGACTTTTTCCACCCACATTTTATTCCATTGCATTGTTATTTTGCGAGCAACACGCAGTCACAACCAAACATTATGATATTTTTTCATCCAAAATACAAACAAGTATAAATATTATTTCTATCTTTGCCTCGCAATTTAATAGAAGAACAAATAAGTTTATGAGTTATCTAATAAAACCAGAAGGGTACAAACCTTTACTAGATCTGAAACAAACGGAATTAGGAATTAAACAAATCAAAGATTTTTTCCAATTAAACCTTTCTTCCGAGTTACGCCTGCGCCGTGTGACAGCCCCTCTCTTCGTCTTGAAGGGGATGGGAATCAACGATGACCTCAATGGCGTGGAGCGTGCAGTAACTTTCCCTATCAAAGATTTAAAAGACGCCAAGGCAGAAGTGGTACATTCTCTTGCCAAATGGAAGCGTCTTACGCTTGCTGAATATCATATCGAACCCGGGTATGGCATCTATACGGACATGAATGCCATTCGCGCCGATGAAGAATTGGGAAACCTCCATTCACTTTATGTAGACCAATGGGATTGGGAACGGGTCATCACTGCCGAAAATCGCAATGTGGAGTTTCTGAAAGAAATCGTAACCCGCATCTACGCTGCCATGGTACGTACGGAATATATGGTATATGAAACATACCCGCAAATCAAGCCCTGCCTTCCTTGCCCCCAAAAGTTGCACTTCATCCATGCGGAAGAGCTGCGCCAACTGTATCCGAACTTGGAACCCAAAGACCGCGAACATGCCATCTGCAAAAAGTTTGGAGCCGTATTTATCATTGGCATCGGCTGCAAACTGAGTGATGGGAAGAAGCATGATGGACGCGCCCCCGACTATGATGACTACACCACCCCCGGATTGAATGGTCTGCCCGGTCTGAATGGCGACCTATTGCTATGGGACAATATTCTACAACGTAGCATAGAGCTTTCGTCTATGGGTATTCGCGTGGACAAAGAGGCATTGCTACGCCAACTCAAAGAGACGAATGAAGAACGTCGTCTGGAGCTTTACTTCCACAAACGCCTGATGGAGAATACACTTCCGCTTTCCATCGGTGGCGGTATAGGCCAATCGCGCCTGTGCATGTTCTACCTTCGCAAAGCCCACATCGGAGAAATACAAGCCAGCATCTGGCCGGAAGACATGCGTCGGGAATGCAAAGAGCACAATATACATTTGATTTAACCGTAAATCAAGACAAATATGTTTTTTAAGGTCGACAAAGAAAGGTCTTTCGGGAACTACCGAAAGAAAGAATAAAGAAGGAGCGTTTCATTTTCTCGGATTGAAACGCTCTTTTTACTTTTTTATTTCGTACTTTAGCAGTCTGAATCCATTAAGAAAAGGACCTTTATGAATGTTCAAATAGAAGATAGCTGGAAAGTCCGCTTACAATCAGAATTCGAAAAAGACTATTTCAAGCACCTGACAGATTTCGTACGTAATGAGTACGGAACGTATGCCATATATCCGCCGGGGAGATTGATCTTCAATGCATTTAATCTATGCCCTTTCGACAAAGTGAAAGTGGTGATCATCGGCCAGGACCCCTACCACGGTCCGGGACAAGCGCACGGCCTTTGCTTCTCCGTAAATGACGGTGTTCAATTTCCGCCCTCTTTAATCAATATTTTTAAAGAGATAAGAGATGATATCGGTACCGAAACTCCTGCCACCGGCAACCTGACACGCTGGGCAGAACAAGGTGTATTACTGCTGAACGCCACTCTTACTGTCCGTGCCCATCAGGCTGGTTCTCACCAGAATCGTGGCTGGGAAACTTTCACAGATGCTGCCATACGAGTTCTTGCAGAAGAAAAAGAGCATCTTGTGTTTATTCTTTGGGGAGCTTATGCCCAACGTAAAGGAGCATTCATTGACCGAAGCAAACACTTGGTGCTGACCTCCGCACATCCTTCTCCTCTTTCTGCCTATAACGGCTTCTTTGGGAACAAGCACTTCAGCAAGACAAATGAATATCTAAAAGGACATGGAGAAAAAGAAATATATTGGTAACAGAGGATGTTATTACTCCGGTTGAAGCACCTCACCCTAATACCACTTAATATTTGTCTGAGTCTGGCTTCTTTGCTCCCATTTCAAGTCTTGCAGAATCTGTGCGGTAGCACGAATGGTGAAATTATAATATTTATACATTCCAAAAGGAGCAAGGCTGGCAGTCATCGTAAAGCAGTGCAAATCACGCGTAATATTAAAGACCGTATTTGTTATCAGCTTTGCATTGAAATCATAACCGGAGTTGAAATTTACCGCCCACTTATTGCTTAGCTTGACATTTCCATTGATGTTAAGAGCATTCAAGCTGATTTTATAGGGGTAACGCATATTCTTCCGATTGATAGGCTTATCTCTATCTTCCGTTATATTGAAGCCGGTACTCAAAGATACAGACCACGGCATTTTGAAAGCCTGATAACCATCGGCATCGGCCGTTGCTTCTTTTGTTTTCTTCGCCGGCATACCTATACCGGAATCTTCAGCATTAGCCCCCTCTTCATCTCCACCGTTCTCAGGTTTATCTTTTTTCCTTTTCTCTTCAGCCTCATCCTTTTTGCCGAAAAGTTTCTTGAAAGTGTCGTTATTCAGCGTATAGCTAAAAGAGGTGCCATAACCGGACCAACGCCCGAAACGTCCATACGACCATTCCGTACGGTCGCCAACCACCACTTCGCCTTTTTCATTGAACTCATAAGCATAAGTAGCAAATGTAGAAGCCATACTGAAAGTATAGTTTTTGCCCAACTTCAGGCGAAGGTTCACATTCAAGTCGCTCCATGGCCTTGTCTCCGCCGCCATATTATAGCTGATACCGGCACCTAATTCATCTATCAGACTCACTTTACGAATAGAATCGTTTTTGTCTTTGAACTTCATCTCCAGATTGTTGGAAATACTGAAATTGACACTTCCTTGCTTTCCACCGCTCGGCACGCCGAAAGGTTGCCCGGAATAATAAGAGTAGCGAACCTCTCTACGTTCTCCATTCTTTCCTTCTTCAATATAGGAGTCATAATAGCCATAGTGAGACGTAGTGAAGTCCGGCGCCGCACTGATGCTCACCGAAGGTGTGATGACATGACGGATTTGTATTTCTTTCTTGGGCAGAAACAACGGTTTGTACATGCCATAAATCTTGGTATTAATGCCCAGACTGGTACTATAATTATACACACGGTGGAAACCATATATTGTATCGTTCACCACTTTTTGGCTCGGGATATCCCAATCTTGCTTTATTTTTCTCGTGTACCAACGTTCCGTATAATTAAACGTAGGAGTCAAATTGAAGTATTTGAATAAAGTAAACGTTGCACTGATGGGAATATCGTGTTGCATACCGTTTTCCCAATCCCTTACCAAATTGGATTTGAACAACCGGTCATCCTTTGTCCTAATGCTGTTCTTCATTCTACCGGTATAGCGAATTGAAATCTTCTCATACCACTTTTCATCTCCCACAGCACGCTTCCGTTTGAAAGGGAAAATGGTACTGAGTGAAATATTGAGATCGGGCAAAGTTACAGCAATCGAAGAGTCTCTCATGTTCTGGGCAATATTTCCCGAAGCAGAAATATTCAGTTTCTGATCCGGAAAGTTTCGTGAGTAGCTGACGCTTGAAGTCTTCGTGTTCTGCGACATTGCCTGCACATTATACAGATTACCAATATTAGTCTTCTCGTAACTGCTCGTAGCAAAATTCACACTGGCCGAAAAGTTTGAGTTGGGACTGGCTTTGGGGTCTTGACGATGAGACCACACCACTTTAAAGTCTTTGGCAACCGAATAGTCGGGCAATCCTTTATCACCGGTCTTGGTTACCTGATAACTTGCCTGAAACAATCCGGAATATTTATAACGCTTCACGTAATTTGATTCCGCATTCAATGCCCACGAGCCTTTTGTAAAGATATCCGTCTTCAATTTCAGATCCATCTGTTCATTGATGGCAAAATAATACCCTCCATCCGTCAAGCCGAAACCACGGTTGGAGTCATCCATATAAGTAGGCATCAGAAAGCCAGACTGATAACTGCTGGAGAACGGGAAGAAGAAGAATGGCACAGCAATAGGAAGTGGAACATCTTCCACGACCAAATAAGCCGGTCCTGTCACTACGTTTTTCTTAGGCCGTACTTTAGCATAAGTCATCTGCATGTAAAAGTGAGGGTGATCATGATGGTCACAAGTGGTATAGCGTCCGTTTTTCATATAGAGCTCGTCGTTATGACCCTTCTTCGCATTATTACCGGTCACGTATCCTTCGCCTTGCTGGCTGACCACATTACTGATAATTCCTCTCTTGCTCTTAAAATTATAGCGAATAGTATCTGTTTCGTAAGAAGTGTCTCCATCCTTAAAAACGGGCCGTCCTTTCGCCGTACCTAACGAATCAGTCACGCCACGGGCAAAAACCGTGCTATTATCCATGTCCATAGAAATAACATCGGCGGCCAGATCAGCCCCCGGATAGGTCACCTTGCCTTGCCCGTAAAGATGAGCAAAACCACTTTGAGTAAAAACAATGGAATCGTTGGCTTCATAAGTCACCGGAGCATCCAGTTCTGTCTTCTTGGGAGGAGGAACTGGCACAGTATCTCTCTGCAAAGAATCACCAATATGTAAAGAGTCTATCCGCTGTTTGCCCGAAGACGCCACTCTCTCTCTGCGACGTTGAGAAAGAGCCCCGTCGGAAAGAAGAAGCAAAACGAATAATAATATAAATGCTATGAATGAATTTGCTTTCAATGGCGTCATTAACTAATAGTTTTACGCTTAGGATGGCAAAAGTACGTATTTTATGCGTATAATCTCCCTTTTTAAAGAAATTTAGATTGCTACAAGAACTGTTCGCACCAATGTTCAAAGCGCCTTAAGCCCTCTTCGCCGTAACGTTCCAAACTTTTCCGGGCTTTATCTATGCTCTTTTCTTTCTCCAAATGAGTTTTTGAATAGAACTTATCGGCAAAACAGATGACTTGTTCTTCCAGACTGACAGGAAGCATTTCGCGATGCGGAATCGGCAGCCTTTGTGTTACGATCTCCGCCAATGAAAGTCCAGCTCCGGTATGCCTTTCGCATACCAACGCATGTCGGGGATAGCCTTCACCACGTAGTAAATCAGCACCTAAATAACCATGACAGATATACGGTCTATCGCCAAAGCAATGAATGCCGGGAGCATCGGTAAGGAAAATACCGATATCATGCAACATAGCTGCCTCGTATATAAATTCTTTGTCCAAAGAAAGCTCCGGATGGCATTCAGCAATCTGCAATGCTTTATGGGCAACGGCATGGCTATGAATCAGCAATATATGCTTCAAAGGACTCTCTTCGGGATAATATTTGTCAATCAGCGACTCAGGAGACATAATGCTTTTGCGTTTATTGTTTGCATAAATAGTTCTTTATTCATGCTATTTTTGCCGTCAAAAATACGAATTATTCTGCAACAATGGCTAACTTTGCCACATATAACACCACAAAAGTATGATTCTATTAAGTTTTGACACAGAAGAATTTGACGTCCCCCGCGAACATGGAGTAGAGATCTCCTTGGACGAGGCCATGAAAATTTCAGTGACCGGAACATGCAAAATTCTTGATATATTGCAGAGCAACAGCGTAAAGGCAACATTTTTCTGCACCACGAACTTCGCAGAAAATGCCCCGCAAGTGATGCAACGCATCATCAATGAAGGGCATGAAGTTGCAGCACATGGATGTGATCATTGGCGTCCACAAGAATCTGATGTACATCTTTCCAAAGCAACCCTTGAAAAACTCCTCCCGATCACCGTCAGCGGATACCGGCAGCCACGTATGTTTCCCGTATCCGATGAAGAAATCGAGAAGAATGGCTACACCTATAATTCATCCTTAAACCCAGCCTTCATTCCCGGACGCTACATGCACCTGACCGAACCGCGTACCTGCTTCATGAAAAACAATGTATTGCAAATCCCCGCTTCGGTGACGCCTCTGTTGCGCTTCCCCCTATTCTGGCTTTCGTGCCATAATCTGCCAATGAATCTTTATTTATGGATGACCCATAGGGTACTTCGGCATGATGGTTATTTCGTCACCTATTTCCATCCTTGGGAGTTCTTCCCGTTAGGTAAACATCCTGAGCTTAAAATGCCTTTTATCATAAAGAACCGTTCGGGCGAAGGAATGGAAAAACGACTCGACACCCTCATCCGCAATTTAAAGAGCAAAGGTTATCCGTTCATGACTTATAACGAGTTTGCCGCCATCAAAATAGCAGAACTTAAAAACAAACAAAAATGATTAGACTGGCCATTGTCTGCCCTTGCTACAATGAAGAGGCAGTACTTCACCAGTCAGCAAAATTGCTGACTGCTTTATTGAATGACTTGATTTCAAAACAGAAAATCACTCCAGACAGTTTTGTGCTTTTGGTAAATGACGGTAGCCAAGACCGCACTTGGCAAATTATCCGTGAGCTGTACAGAACAAACCCTTATATGAAAGGAGTAAATCTCGCACGCAACGTAGGGCATCAAAATGCTATCATGGCCGGAATGATGTCTGCCAAAGCATGGAGCGATGCGGTGATCACAATGGACGTCGATTTGCAAGATGACCTTAATGCAGTAGAACGCATGATAGATTTACACGCCAAAGGTTTTGACATTGTATATGGCATAAAAGTACAGCGGAGCGCCGACCCTATGCTGAAACGGGTTTCGGCTATGACTTTCTATAAACTCCAGAGAAAAATGGGTGTGGAAAGTTATTATAACCATGCCGACTTCCGTTTATTAAGCAAACGTGCCCTCGATCTGCTGGCCGGCTATCAGGAAAGAAACTTATATTTGCGGGGAATAATTCCTTTGTTGGGACTTCCATCGACTACCGTAGATGACGTAATCAAGGAACGCACTGCCGGCGTCTCCAAATATACCTTAAGAAAGATGTTGAGTCTGGCGCTGGACGGCATTACATCGTTCTCCGTGAAACCCATTTATTGCATTGTATACTCAGGAGGAATCTTCATCTTTATCAGTATTCTTATAGGTATCTATGTACTCTACTCCTTGATGTCCGGAACCGCCGAACACGGATGGGCTTCGCTCATACTATCCATCTGGTTCGTGGGAGGCGCTGTACTAATCTCCATCGGCAGCATAGGCATATATATCGGAAAGATTTATAAAGAAGTTAAACACCGCCCGCTCTACAACATTGAAGAAGTGCTGCATGAGAATAAAAAGGATGAATAAGATCAAGGCATTCTGGAACAGTCACCCCGAATGGCAAGAGAAGTTCTGGCAAGTTGTTCGGTTTGGCATTGTAGGTACAATCTCATCGGCCATCCATTACGGGGTGTACTGTCTGCTTTTGGAATTTGTCAATCCCAACTTTGCCTTTACCGGAGGATATATCGTAGGCTTTATATGCAACTATTTCCTCACCACGTTCTTTACATTCCGCTCTCATCCTTCATCGGCCAATGCCGCCGGTTTCAGTTTCAGCCACATCGTAAACTATTTATTGGAAATCGGATTATTGAATCTCTTTCTGTGGATGGGGGCAGGAAAACTGCTCGCCCCCATATTGGTTATGATAATCGTAGTACCTATCAATTTCCTGATTCTCCATTTTGTATATACCTATCGGAAGAAGGGGAAGAAGCAGATTCCTTCGTAAACCGATAGACTTCGGCAATCTGGCCGACTACTTTTTTGGAAGACTGATATCGTTTTTCAAAACGATATCCTTCTTCTTCAAATTGCGGGAAGAATTTTTCCACATCGTCCACCCTTATCAACAGAAAACCATCTGTGGGACGCTCCTTATAAAAGTTACCGATGCGGTTACGAAGATAGAAGTTCACTTCAAAGAAATGCAAAGGGTCACCTGCCGCAAAAACTCCTTCAGAAATAAACTCATACAAAGTCCCCTCTTCTTCGGGTGCTACTTGATTTATTTCCGCCGCAATACCCTTGACAGATTTCACATTAAGCACAGCAGGCTGATAAGCTCCATCCAAAGAAATATAAATACTCATAAGCAATGCCACTAAGAGGACCAACGCTTTACTTCCAACCAAGTGCTTACTGTATATCCACCAAACAACAGCCAGCGATGTAGGAATGGCAATCAACAGCCAGGACAGTCCGCCGACAGCTTGCAAAGCATGAAGCATCTGAATGTTCTTGTCCGCATGTCTGCCATGAAATACGGTGTCGGGAATCAACCCCAGCTTAACAATCAGAAAGCAAACGAATAGTAAAAGGGCAACTACTGCCAGTGTTCCTCCATAAGCCTTGATTACCCATTTTTTCTTCTCTGCCCACAAGAAAATGCACCGGGCAATAAAGTAAGCAATAAAAGGGTAAATAGGCATCAGATACACACTGCGCTTACTCTGCGGGAAGCAATAGAACAGAAATATGATGACAATAGAGGTAGCCGCAAACAAATCTACCGAATTCATCTGTCGTATTTTCTCCGTCATCCACTTCCACCACTGAAAAGGTTTCAATGATACACGACATTTACGCCACGGCAATGTGAAAAGTGAAAACACAAGCAACAGTGTCCAAGGCACATAGCCTGCCACAAGGGTGATTAAGTTATAGTACCAAGGATTAACGCACGATTCGTAACTCATCGTATTAGTCATGCGCCCGAAGTTCTCTTCCATCACCAATGCCAGAAATTCTTCTCCACCTTGTTGATAGGCAGCTACATACCAACCTAAGGGTAATAAGAGAGATAGGGTTCCGCAAGCCAACATCCATAAGAATGCCCGTAAAAAAGAGACATTACGGAGCAACAAAAACACTCCCATAACCAAACAAGGAATCAAGCTGCCCACCGGTCCCTTGGTAAGCGTGCCCAGACTCATCAACAAAACAGCCAGCCAAGGAACGCCATGCATCCCCTTCTCATGCCATCGGTAGAACGCATATAAGGCTCCTACTGTCAACGCTGTAAGAACCATATCCACCCGGCAGTTCATTCCCGCCCGATGAAGTTCAAAGTTTGTCAAAGAAATAAAAGCAGCCAATAATGCTATCCCCATACTTGTTCTTTTGGCAAAAAATAAAAAGCCGAAGAAAACCATGGCTATCAGTGCAATGGCAGAGGGCATGCGGGAAGTCATTTCAGTAACTTCACCTCCATTCAGTAGAGAGAGGGCTGCTACCGACCAATGAAAAAAAGGAGGTTTATAGGCCAGTTCTCCACCATTGTTCCGAGGCGATATCCAGTTTCCGCTCTCTATCATGGAAAGAGAAACAATGGACTCGCGAGGCTCACCTTTCGTGTGATACTCTGACAATCCTAAAAACGGAATGATAGTTACAATACTAATTAACAAGAGCCCTAACGCTACATCACGTAATGAAAATGACTTCATCTTTGATTATCTTTATTTGTTTGTTTACACCTATTTCGAATTAAGGACAAAAGTAGGAAAAATCCCCTATGGAGCACTTATTTTTCTCATTTTTCATACTTATTCTCACTTTTCAGCTTCCTGTTCTTTCTTCCTTTTTTTCCAAAGTTGCCAGCTATTAATCATATTTTGCCACAAAACATAAGAACCGGGACCTACGGACGACAAGGGATTAAGATAAGTGTATGCCATCCAAATGGCCAATACCGTGTTTTTCTGTCCCAACGCTTGTCCTCCGCTAATGCGTTCTCCATAATATCCTCCCATCTTTTTTCCTAAATAGAATTGTACGCAGCACGTCAACAATCCGGCAAAAGCAATCATTATTTCTACCGATGTCGACGCGTCACTGTTCGCCAACGAACGCACCGTCTGTCCAGAAACAATGGCCAGTGCCACTGCCCATAAATAAAAGGCCACATCCCGGGTATTTGACAGCAAATGATGTATCTTTGGCACATATACACGCAGAAAACAAGCTAAAAAGAAAGGGAGCAACAACAGAGGAAACACTCTGCTAAGAATCTTCTGAGAAGCAGCCCAGAAAGTAATATCGGCATGAGGCTCTACCATCGGAAACACCAAAGGAACAACAAGGGCAGCCAACAGGTTGGAGAATAAAGTATAGGTAGTCAAACTCGCCGCACTACCACCCAATTTGCCGGTAATGACAGCAGCCGCCGTCGCCGTAGGGCAAATCAAACAGACCATTGTTCCTTCAAACACTTCCCTATAAGTTTCTCCCATCGGGAGGTACACCAACAAAACAACAATCAGCAGACAAGAAACTATCTGAAACAACAACAGCCACCCGTGCCATGATTTAGGCTTCAACTCATGCATCTCTATCTTGCAGAAAGTAAGGAGCAACTGGGAAAAAATCAGAATCGGCATAAGTATCGTGACAAAGCTGTCGATATAGGGCTTGGCTAATCCCCCAAAAGAAACCTTTGCCAAAAAGAAGTAGCCCAGAGTCCCTGCGAGCATAGCCAAAGGCAGTGTCCAGTTTTTTATGAAACGAAGCAACATATTGTCTATTCTACGCTTTCTCTATCAATACCGTGACATAAGCTGAAATGCCTTCTTCCCTACCGGTGAAACCAAGCTTCTCGGTAGTGGTGGCTTTAATGGATATGTCATCCTCATCTATCCCCATCACGGCAGCTAGCGTCCGTTGCATTTCAGAAATATGAACTTTCAATTTAGGACGTTCGGCACAAATCGTAGCATCAATATTGCCAATAGAATAGCCTTTATCAGCCAATAATCCCACAGTCTTCATCAGTAGAATTTTACTATCTATATCTTTGAATTCACCGGCCGTATCAGGAAAATGATAACCGATATCACGCATGTTGGCCGCCCCCAGCAGTGCATCACAAATGGCATGAACAAGCACATCTGCATCCGAATGTCCCAACAATCCCTTTTCATGCTCCAAACGAATACCACCCAGCCACAATTCACGTCCTGCCACCAATTGGTGGACATCAAAGCCGAAGCCTACACGTATTTTCATATTGTTTCTTCTTTAAATATCACACGAAAGTACGGAAAATAAACGAAAATACAAGATAAAAGCCAGGAAGGCTCTTATCGGATATGGAAGTCAAGAACTTTTTCTTCTCCAAGGTAACCTTGCAAATGCTGGCCTATACTGACGGGGCCTACTCCTGCAGGTGTTCCCGTAAACAACAAATCACCGATTTTCAACGTCATGAAACGACTGACGTAAGCAATGATATCGTCTACCCGGAACAGCATGTTTGATGTATTCCCATGTTGCACTTCCCGCCCGTCAATCATCAAACGGAAATCCAAACGCTGCACGTCACCACCCGCTTGTTCCAAAGGAATAAATGTACCGATAGCGGCGGAGTTGTCAAAACCCTTGCAGAGTTCCCAGGGATTGCCTACTTCACGAAACCGGCGCTGCAAATCGCGGGCCGTAAAATCAATGCCCACCGTCACCGCATCATAATAGCGGTTTGCAAAACGGGGAGCAATATTTTTCCCCAAGCGGCAGATACGTACCACAACCTCCGTCTCATAATGCAATTCATTGGAAAAGTCAGGAATAAAGAAAGGTTTACCATCCTTCAAGATAGCCGAATCCGGTTTCATGAAAATCACCGGTTCCTTATTCTCCAACGTATGTCCCAGCTCTTTGTTATGCAGGGCATAGTTCATTCCTACAGCAATAATTTTCATTACTTGATTTCGTTAAAATTCAGCCTGTTAAACATCAGTGCCAAATGGGCATAAAGAGAAGTATTTTGAACAACGATATCTTCTGGAACCCGGATGCGGAAAGGGGTAAAATTCCAGACAGCTCTAATGCCTCCATCCACCATATAGTCCGTTATTTTTTGAGCAATCTCAATAGGCACTGTCAGCACACCGATATTGACGTCATATTCAAGCATCTTCTGCTTGAATTCATCCGAATGGAAGATGGGAATACCGCTCAGGGTAGTACCTACCAATTCAGGTTTCACATCGAATGCGGCAACAATTTCCAACCCGAAGTGGTTCAAGCCTGAGTCGCTCAACAGAGCTGCTCCCAGACTTCCCACACCGAAAAGAAATGCTTTATGAATATTGGTAAATCCAAGAAAGTCTTCCAATACGGCTATCAGCGTATCCACTTCATATCCCACACGCGTACGTCCCGATATATTTACATAGGACAAATCTTTGGCTATTTGCGAAGCATCTATATTGATTTCTTTGGAAATCTGGGTAGACGAGACGAAACGTTCTCCTTTTTGTTTCAGCAACTTTACATTGGAAAGATACCATGGAAGCCGGCGCAAGGTAGGTTCCGGCACCTTTATGGTCTCTTTTTGCTGTAATGAATTGCCCATAGTCTCTTATCTAAAATCTCATTATTATTGGTGTTGACAAAAATACAGTTTTTTTTCTAATCAGTCATAAGCAAGCCTCAAAAGCTTAACATAATTTCCACAAAAGGGTTATTTTAAAGCAGAACGCAACAGAGGAAGGCTGAAGGAAATACCTACTGCACGAAACTTCGGACAATCTACTCCAACAAACACTCCCACACGGCCTACCGTGGAAAGGCCAATCGAATAGCCTAATTCAGAATAAGGCTTCCGCTTGAATATCGCTATGGTACGAAGATGCAAAGCCTCGTCAAAGAACTTGTCCGACAGGAAAGGCAGTCGTTTCAATATCAGATAAGGTGTATACCATGACATATTAACTTGTGTCCAACGGGTGTTTGTAGACAATGCATAATTGCCCATCAAGTTGAACCCTGCATCGAACGAGCGCTCCGTGACCGGAATATCCGTAGATGCAAAATGTTTGAAATCAGGAAACTGCACATTCTTTTTATCAAAAAGCATACCGGCTTCGGCCATCCAGAATAAACGATTGAACATACCGAAGTTCACTTCTTGCTTTGCCGAAAATTGTATCAAGTGATAAGACGTCAGATAACGGCTTCCCTTCAACGGGAAAGCACGTTCGTATTTCAAGGCAAAGGTAGGATAACGAGAATCTTCATACACTTTTCTGCCTTTAGACATATGGTAATAATACGCCGGGGTATATACCATTCCGAGAATGGTTTTCAGCACATCATTTTCAGGCATCGGTCGAAAATCATCATTTGCCGGCAGATTTTCTTCAACCGCCTTTTTGAACCAGTTATGATGAATTCGGTTTTCCACCATCTGCCTGCGCTGCCAAGAGAGCGAAGACGAAAAAAGTAATCCATTGAGAGGTTCTATCTCGTGACTGACAGTGAAGAAGGTTTTCTCATAAAGTTTCACATGATTATGACCGAACAGTGAGCTGGACAGTGCATTAATCAAACGGGACTCTCCACTCTCACCATTATAGTCGGCAGAGGTGAATCCACCGGCAAGCGTCAGCCTACCACGGTTACGAGGGGCATAGTTCAATACCAGTTCGCCTTGCCCCATCCAGTTTTTGCAAGCAGTGGCATAGTAAACAAAAGGAGTAAAACGAAGAGAAGAAGAGGGAGATAAGTCAATGCCCATCTTCAATCGGACTCCCAGCCAGAATCCATCTACGAAATTGTATTCAGGAACGTAGGCAGGTAGACCCGGAAACGTGATCCAAGCTTTCTTATCGGAAGTAGCAAACGTCCGTCCGAACAGGAAAGTATTTACAATACCGCCCAACACATTTTGTTTATGAGGGCTCTTTTTATCAAGAGAATCTTTTTGCAACATCTTCTGTTCCTTGTATTGATAACTTTGCTGTTCGTCCGGCTTTAATGGCACACTACGCACCGTGGCCCAGTAAAGGGAATCTTTTTTGTCAGCCAATGAATCTACTTCGGTATTGGCACGAACCATACCGGCAGGACGCTCATATTTATGTTTTCGTCGTTCCATCGTTTTCTTTGCCTGTACAGCCGTGGTATTATCAACCGCAACATGTGGCATCGACCTTACATCCTGATTTAGTTCTGTCTTCACACTCGTATAATGCACTGCCGCAAGATAGGATGCTTCTGCCTTGAATCCCATCACATCAATGGAGGTAAACGAAGTGGTGGAAACAGGTAGAAATATACTCGGCTGTACCTCTTGGCAGATTACTTTAATGGTAGCCTTCATGCCGTTTCCACGAATCTCGGCATTTGCTGCCGACACGCTCCACAAGTCTTCCACAATAAACCAATCCCCCTCCAGCAGACGAACATCGGGTTTCTTGGGTATAACCCGAATTTTATTTATCATCCGGCCGTTTTCCATAAAATAACCGTCAAGCCGAAAACGATAGTACGAAAAAGCATTTTTATTCAAAGGGGATACCCTCCCGAATATTTCCGGTGCGTAGAAGTTTACTGTTGTCAACCCCAAGTCTATCTGTACACTCTCCGGAAAGGAATTCTTACGGGCCACCACCCGCTTGCTCCAAATGTTGGGAGCTTTGAAAGTTATCACTTGTTGTTCTTCCATCAAAAACAATTTCCCAAGCGACTCTTTAGATTCTTTCCTTATCTCCTTAGAAAGTTTCAATATTCTCGGAATAGAAGTCCCTTTACCTGTCCCTTTCAGATAGGTGCCCGCCGTAAACTCCTTTACCAAGGTGCGATAATAAGAGGCTCTGGCTATAGCCTTGCGTATCACAGCATAGGCAGGATCTTCCGCATTTTTTGTAACATTCACTTCCGGCAACGAATAGATACGCTCGGTAAGCACCACATTCTTTTCATAATCATGCCCAGACATCCGGAAGGAAAAGCTTTGAGACACAAAGCCTAAAGATGAAACCTCGCAAGTATAAACTCCGGCTGCCAAGTTTGTCCGAAACCGTCCATGCTCATCGGTGGTGAAGCCTGATTTAGTTTCTCGCAAATAAAGGGCTGCGTGAGGCACCGGATTACCGGCATCATCAACAACTGTACCTTTGAATATTTGTGCGGAAGAGAAGATTGTCATGAGACATAATAGTAACAATCCGATAAATCTTTTCATACGTGTTTTCAGAATTAAATGCAGTTTTTATTCCATTAGACGACAAAAGTGGTAAAAAACTGCAATATTCCATGTAAAATAATTACTTTTGATTGCTATAAACAAAAACAAGATATGAAAAAGAACGACTGGAAAGAACGGCTGAATATTGTTTATTCTACCAACCCCGACTATAATTATGAAATGACTAATGACGAAGAACAAGCCACCCTCCCACCCTCGCAGCAGCGCCTGCGCATACAGCTGGATCGCAAGAACCGCGGTGGTAAAGTTGTTACCCTCGTCACCGGCTTTGTGGGTACAGATAATGACCTCAAGGAATTGGGTAAATTATTGAAAAGCAAATGCGGTGTAGGCGGCAGTGCCAAGGACGGCGAGATTATAGTGCAAGGAGACTTCAAATTGAAAATAATAGAACTTCTCAAGAAAGAAGGATATACCCAAGTCAAACCGGTAGGATAACAGATGCCTGAACGATATACAGTTTGTTCACACGTCCCCTCCCGACCCGCACTTATACTTGCGCTAAAAATGAAACAATCCGATAGCCTTGCGAACGCCTCCTCCCCTTGTTTGTAATTCATAGAGGGTCAGCATCTTATGTCTGCACACAAGTAAGGCCTAATTTCAGCGGGCATAAGCCCACACTTTAGCGAACCTCCCCCCGCACTTTAAGAGGGCTAAGCCCGCACTTTAAGGAAGCTAAGCCCACACTTTAGGAGAGGTAAGCCCACGCATTAAGGAAGGTTAGCCCGCACTTTAGGAAAGCCTAATCGACAGGTTATCCACAGCATCAACCGGGAGACATAAAAAAAGTGACCATTGAGGAATCCCCCAACGGCCACTATGGTATCTATGAAATCACGTTTAAATTATTCGGCACGCAAAGTAAAGCGCTTGAAGTCAACGATCTTCAATTCCGGATCAGCTTCTTTCAACACTTCTCTTACTGTCTTCTTTGCATCCATGATGTCTTCTTGATTCAGCAAGCATACTTCTTTCAAGAACTTGCCCAAGCGACCTTTTGCAATATTCTGAATCATCTGCTCAGGCAGATTGGCTGCTTTCTCAGTAGAAACGGAAGCGATGATTTCCTTTGCTTTTGCCACATCCTCTGCTGTAATCCAGCCTTTGGCCATGTTGCTTTCCATGTGGTCTTCGCTGTCTACGTGAGCAGGGTTGATGCCCGCTTTCTTCAAAGCAGCCTCTACAGCTTTCTGCACTTGTTCTGCTTTAGTCTTTTCGATAGCCACTTCAATCTCTTTCTGCTTCACCTCTTCTGAAACACCGTCTTCGTCAATTGCAAGCGGATTCATGGCAGCAATCTGCATAGCTACCTGCTTGGCCAACTGTTCGTCAACATTCTTGTTGAAAGCAGCAATGGTACAAAGGCCATTTCTATTCATGTGGTTGTAAACAACAGTGTTTATTCCCTCTACCACCATGTAACCATCAAGTTCCATCTTCTCACCTGTAATACCGCTACGGTCGACCACTGCATCCTGTACAGTACCATTACCCATCGGCAACGCCTTTACTTCGTCCAACGTCTTGCACTTGTTAGCCACAGCCAAGTCAAGAATATCCTGAGTCAGCTTCACGAAATCGGCATTCTGAGCCACGAAGTCAGTCTCACACTTCAAGGCAAGAATAACGGCAAAATCGCCGGTTGTCTTAGCCAAGACACAACCTTCAGAAGCCTCGCGGTCTGAACGCTTAGCAGCAACGGCTTGTCCTTTCTTACGGATAATCTCCATCGCCTTGTCAAAATCGCCTTCAGCCTCAGTTAATGCGTTCTTACAATCCATCATACCAGCACCGGTCATTTTCCGGAGCTTGGTTATATCAGCCATTGTTACAGCCATAATATCTTTGTATTTTAAATTGTTAGTAATATATCTTATAAAGAAATGAGAGCCAAGAATAGAGAATTGAGAATTGCCGTAAAGTAACTCTCAACTTTCAATTCTCAACTCTCAACGGTATGATTAAGCCTCTTCGTCTTCCTTCATGAAAGCAGCAGCCTTAGCAGCATTGATTGCCTCCTCGTCAGACTTGTCGAGTCTTGCTTTTGTAGTTTTCTTCTTACCCTTGTTGGCAGGAGCTTCACCGGCAGCTTCCATGTCTACCTTTTCAGCCTTACGTTCTTCCAATCCTTCCAGCATAGCAGCGCAGCAAGCATCGAGAATCACTTCTACTGATTTAGTAGCATCATCATTTGCCGGAATCACGAAATCAACATTCGTAGGATCGGAGTTCGTATCAACGATTCCGAATACGGGAATACCCAAACGATTGGCTTCGCGAACAGCGATGTTCTCCTTCATTACGTCAATAACGAACAAAGCAGACGGCAGACGAGTCAGGTCAGCTATAGAGCCCAACGTCTTGTCCAGCTTAGCACGTTGGCGAGAAATCTGAAGAATTTCTCTCTTGGAGAGGTTAGAATAAGTACCATCGTTAGTCAACTTATCGATAGTAGCCATCTTCTTAACAGCCTTACGGATAGTCGGGAAGTTAGTCAACATACCACCCGGCCAACGCTCGATTACATAAGGCATATTTACAGATGCAGCCTTGTCGGCAACCACCTGCTTTGCTTGTTTTTTAGTAGCAACAAACAGGACTTTCTTTCCTGATTTAGCGATTTGCTTCAAAGCTTCGGCAGCTTCGTCTATTTTAGCAACGGTTTTGTTAAGGTCAATGATATGAATGCCATTGCGCTCCATGAAGATGTAAGGAGCCATTGAAGGGTTCCACTTTCTTTTCAAGTGACCGAAGTGGCAACCGGCTTCCAATAATGTATCAAAATTTGTTCTAGACATTTTCTTTTAAATTAATCGTTTACTTTCTTTTTTGTTTCTTCTAAACCAACCGCCGGGTAGTCTGAATCTGAAGAGTCCCGGTAGTTTAGATACTAAACGCTCTATCAGTTGAGAGTTGAGAGATGAAAGTTGAGAATTATACAACTTGTCCGCCCCAACCGTTCTCCAACTCTTAACGTTTACTGAACTGGAATCTGCGACGAGCCTTCGGACGTCCCGGTTTCTTACGCTCAACAGCGCGCGGGTCGCGGGTCATAAAGCCTTCAGCACGGAGAGCAGGCTTATCCTCGGCATTGATCTTCACCAATGCACGGGCAATTGCCAAGCGCAAAGCCTGAGACTGACCAGTGAAACCACCACCGCAAAGATTCACTTTGATGTCATACTTTTCAGCAACACCCAGTTTGTTCAACGGCTGTTTAACAACATACTGAAGAATGCTTGATGGAAAGTACTCTGCGAGGTCTCTCTTATTAATAGTAATCTTTCCGGTACCTTCGCTTACGAAAATACGTGCAACTGCACTTTTACGTCTGCCTAATGCATTTACTACTTCCATTATTTCTTATTTAAGTACGTTAATATCAATCATTTTCGGGTTCTGAGCATCGTGTTTGTGCTCACTGCCGGCATACACATACATATTACCCAGCAATTTTGCGCCCAATTTGTTTTTAGGCAACATACCCTTTACTACTTTTCTCAGCAACTTGTCATCACCGTTCGGTTTAGCCTGCAAACGAGCAGGAGTGATTTCTCTCTGACCGCCGGGATAGCCTGTGTATGACAGATATACTTTGTCATTCCACTTGTTACCGGTTAATTTTACTTTGTCGGCATTGATAATGATTACATTATCGCCACAATCTACATGAGGAGTAAAGTTTGGTTTATACTTCCCTCTCAACAGTTTCGCAACTTTTGCGCCCAGACGACCCAATACTTGATCTGTGGCATCCACAATGACCCATTCTTTAGTCACCGTAGCCTTGTTTGCAGAAATGGTCTTGTAACTTAAAGTATCCACTCTTAATTGTTTTTTTTTAAAATTGTTACTACTAAAATATTTCCTTCACCACAAGCCATTCACCCCGGACAATGAGTGATTAACTTGCTATGAATTAATTGCTTATCCTTTTGAGATAATAATCGGCTTGCAAAGGTACGGATTTTCTTAGAATTGGCAAACCTTTTCCTCTTTTTTTTAGGAAGCCACTTGGCTGATATACAATAGACAAAGTACCCCACAAGGGCATTTGCTCCCTTGCAGGGCAACTTCCGGTTCGCATCTTCCGTTTGCTGGCTATTGCGCAATAGCCACCTGGCAGATACCAGAACATGGAGGCGTACTCCGTCAACGCACAATATCTTCGGGAAACTTTGCAGGCATGTTTACCCGCTTCCAGGTTTCATGAAACCACGTATTCAGTTCATTCCCATTCAGGTCTTGAGCAATAAAGAACTTCAAATACATAACTCCATCATCCCCCATTTCAAATTCCAAAATATTGTCTTTATGATCCAGCATAGGCAGGTGGATATTCCTCTCAATACTTTCCCTATAAGAATTATCCGTCAGTTGTTGATACGTTCCATAGCCCGTAATGATGGCATCTGAACCCGGAATAATCGTAAAGTTGACAATACGACCATCCTCGCTCAGCACCTTGAAGGTATTACTCGGTTTCAATACTCCGGGAACATCCGGAATTTCGGATACATAGTGGCATAACTGCCAAATTCCCGCTAAATTTGCAGGCTTAAACTCGGTTTTCTCCTGTGCATTGACTCCTGCCGCAAGCAACGCCGCTGCCAGCATGGCAAAGAAATAGCTACGTTTCATATTCGTATATATTGGTTAACGTTATGCCTTTTCCGTCTGATACAAATATAACGATTTATTTTGAGAATATAAGAGTACTCCCTGAGTTATTTTCAAACCAATTCCCAACATTTTGCGCACAAAAAAAGGCCTGCACAAACGAATGTCTGTACAGGCCATCGAGCTTATTTATATCCGCCGATTAAAACTCAGCGTTGCGAGGCGTGCGGGGAAAAGGTATCACATCACGAATATTCGTCATACCCGTAACGAACAGCAGCAGCCGCTCAAACCCTAAACCGAAACCGGAATGAGGACACGTACCGAATTTACGGGTATCGAGATACCACCACATATCTTTCATCGGAATGTTGAGTTCTTTAATACGATTCATCAACTTGTCATAATCTGCTTCACGTTCGGAGCCTCCGATAATCTCACCAATCTTGGGAAACAGCACATCCATGGCACGCACAGTTTTCCCGTCTTCGTTCTGCTTCATATAGAAAGCCTTGATCTCCTTTGGATAGTCAGTCAGGATGACCGGACGCTTAAAATGCTCTTCCACCAGATAGCGTTCATGTTCGGAAGCCAGGTCAACTCCCCAGTAAATAGGAAATTCGAACTTATGCCCCTTAGCTACGGCTTCTTCCAGAATACGGACTCCTTCCGTATAGGGCAAACGCACGAAGCTTTCTTTCAGCACTCCTTGCAGACGTTCAATCAAGCCTTTATCAAACATGTCATTGAGGAATTTCACATCATCAGTACAATTATCCAAAGCCCATTGCACACAATATTTAATGAAATCTTCGGCCAAATCCATATTATCGGCAATATCATTGAACGCAACCTCCGGCTCAATCATCCAAAACTCAGCCAAGTGGCGGGGGGTATTGGAGTTCTCAGCACGGAACGTAGGACCAAATGTATAAATTGCCCCTAATGAGGTGGCGGCAAGTTCGCCTTCCAATTGACCGGAAACCGTCAGGCTGGCTTGTTTTCCAAAAAAGTCATCATCGTAAATGATGGAACCGTTCTCATCTTTCTTCAAGTCATAAAGATTCTTGGTGGTCACTTGAAACATCTGTCCGGCTCCTTCACAGTCGGATGCCGTGATAATCGGAGTATGAAAATAGAAGAAGCCTCTTTCATGGAAGAAACGATGAATGGCAATCGCCATGTTATGACGAATGCGGAACACTGCGCCAAACGTATTGGTGCGAGGACGCAAATGGGCTATCTCGCGGAGAAACTCCATGGAGTGACCTTTCTTCTGCAACGGATATGTATTGTCACAAGTTCCCAACACTTCGATTTCACGGGCTTGCAGCTCGGCTTTTTGCCCGGAACCGACCGATTCGGTCAGCACACCGTTCACACTCAGACAAGCGCCGGTAGTGATTTCCTTCAGCATCTCCTCATCGAAATTTGCCAAATCAACCACAATCTGCACATTATTTATTGTAGAACCATCATTGAGCGCAATAAAGTTTACTTGCTTACTACCTCTGCGGGTACGAACCCAGCCTTTCACGTTGACCATAGCGCCAAAGTCTTCGCGCTTCAGGAGGTCAGCCACTTTCGTTCTACTAATCTTTTCCATAAAACAGTTTTTATACCTTATTATATATTACTCAAAAGAACCCATGCGCAGGAAATTTACTTCCGGCTCTGAGAGATAACGCCACTCGCCGCGACGCAATCCTTTCTTGGTCAGACCTGCGAAGAACACACGATCCAGCTTCACCACTTTGTAGCCCAACGATTCAAAGATACGACGCACAATGCGGTTCTTGCCCGAATGAATCTCAATACCGATGTCGTTTTTCTTTTGCTCATCCGTATAACTGATGGCATCTGCGTGGATTTCCCCATCGTCCAATTGAATGCCGGACGCAATCTGTTCCATATCGGCTTTTGTCAGGTTCTTATCCAAATGCACATGATATATCTTCTTCTTCAGATACTTGGGATGTGTCAGTTTGGAAGCCAAATCACCATCATTCGTCAGCAGTAATACCCCCGTAGTATTACGGTCGAGACGCCCCACCGGATAGATACGCTCGTCACAGGCCCCTTTTACCAAATCCATCACCGTGCGACGCGCTTGCGGATCATCCGAAGTGGTCACGGTGTCTTTCGGTTTATTGAGCAAAACATATACCTTACGCTCTATGTTTACGAGCTGATCATGGAACTTCACTTCATCGCCACGTTTAATCTTGGTACCCAATTCGGTCACTACTTCTCCATTCACCGAAACCACTCCGGCCGTGATAAACTCATCAGCCTCACGACGTGAGCAAACACCGGCATTCGCCAAAAACTTGTTCAGACGGATGGGCTCGTTAGGATCAACAAACTGCTCTTTATACTCCATCTGCTTCTTCTTGCTATATTTAGCATTCGGATCGTAGTCGGCCGAGCGACGAATAGGACGGCTATAACTATCCTTGTTACCATATCCACCCGGTCTGCCAGAACCTGGATTAAAGCGTGGACGATAAGGACGGTCACCCGTAGGATTTCCATAAGGACGTTGCGGACGATCATCGCCTTCAACATTCGGGTTAAAGCGCGGACGATAAGGACGATCGTTGTTATAAGAACGTTCACCGGTATACGAACGGTCGTTACCATAAGGGCGATCGTTGCTATAAGGACGCTGCGGGCGATCGCCACCTTCGGCATTGTAGCGCGGACGATAAGGACGGTCGCCGTTCTCGTTGTTATAACGCGGGCGGTATGGACGGTCGCCTGCGGAGTTTCCATAAGAACGTTGCATGTGCTCTCCACCTTCAGCATTATAGCGCGGACGATACGGGCGGTCGCTGTTATAAGAACGTTGCGGACGGTCACCGCCTTCAGCATTCGGGTTAAAGCGTGGACGATAGGAACGCTCGCCACCGTAAGGGCGTTGCGGACGATCACTGTTCTCACTCGCAAATCTGGGACGATAGGGACGCTCACCACCTTCACGGTTATAAGACGGACGACTATAATTCCCTTCTCTGTTAAATTGGTTACCATCACGGCCGGCCTCTGAGTTCTCCTCTGAGGAAGAAGCATCACGCCAGATTTCATTTTCTGTACTCATTGTTTTTATTCGAATAAAATTAAACCTTAGCCTCACGGCCATTCATTGTCTCTATATAATATATCAAAAATAATTGTATCTACCAACATATATAGGAACAGAAATAAAAGATTTTCTTCAGCTCCCTGCCATTACTTATTCTAAATCCCCGTATAAGTATGGGGAGTGATAGCACGCAATTCTTTCTTTACCTCTTCGCTAACATTCAGTCCTTCTATAAATTCCTTTATCGAAGCTTCAGTGATAGCTTGATTAGTACGCGTCAAAGCTTTCAAAGCTTCATAAGGATGCGGATAAGCTTCGCGGCGCAAGATTGTCTGAATAGCCTCGGCCACCACACTCCAGCAGCCCTCCAAATCACGATGAATAGCCGGTTCGTTCAACAACAGCTTACGCAGGCCTTTCAACGAGCTCTGCATAGCAATGAGCACATGTCCGAAAGGCGTACCCACGTTGCGAAGCACAGTAGAGTCCGTCAAATCTCGCTGCAAACGAGACACCGGTAACTTCACCGCCAAATGTTCGAAAATAGCATTGGCCATGCCAAGGTTACCCTCTGCATTTTCAAAATCAATGGGATTCACCTTATGTGGCATCGCACTGGAACCCACTTCACCCGCTTTGATCTTCTGTTTAAAATACTCCATGGAGATGTACTGCCAAAAGTCGCGGTTCATATCAATCATCACCGTATTGATGCGTTTCATAGCATCAAAAATGGCAGACAAGTTATCATAATTGGATATCTGAGTGGTATATTCCTCACGTTCCAAGCCAAGATTCTCGGAGACGAACTTGTTGCCAAAAGCCTTCCAATCATATTCGGGATAAGCCACATGGTGAGCATTGTAATTGCCTGTAGCTCCACCAAACTTTGCCGTCATTGGACAAGCCTTCAACATAGCCAACTGGCGTTCCAGACGATAGACAAAAACCATCACTTCCTTTCCCAAGCGAGTGGGAGAAGCCGGTTGTCCATGAGTCTTGGCAAGCATTGGGATAGCCGCCCACTCTTCTGCATAAGTGCGAAGCTGCGCTATCAACTCTTCAATCAAAGGATAATAAGCCTGTTCCAAAGCCTCCTTTATCGACAAAGGAATAGATGTATTGTTAATATCTTGTGAAGTAAGGCCAAAATGAATAAACTCCTTGTAGTCATCCATTCCTCCCAACTTGTCAAATTCTTCTTTCAAGAAGTATTCTACAGCTTTCACATCGTGATTGGTCACTCCTTCGATGGACTTGATGCGTTCGGCATCCGTTTCAGAAAAATTACGATAAATATTTCTCAAAGTCTCAAACAGACCCTTATCCACACCTTTCAACTGCGGCAAAGGCAATTCGCACAGTGCAATGAAATATTCTACTTCAACTTGTACACGATATTTTATCAAAGCAAATTCTGAAAAATAAGCGGCCAAAACATCCGTTTTACCCCTATATCGACCGTCAATCGGAGAGATTGCGGTAAGTAAATCAAGTTTCATACGTCGTATTTATGATGATAATTATCAGGGTGCAAAATTACTGTTTTTTTTCTGAGTAACAAGCCATAAAGAGCGAAGAATTTAGAACTCACCCCCTTCATGAACAAAAAAACGAGCCAATGCACATTGCATTAACTCGCGACAAATAATTTCCAACCGATTAGGTTTTGTGGGCGTTGACGGATTCGAACCGCCGACCCTCTGCTTGTAAGGCAGATGCTCTGAACCAGCTGAGCTAAACGCCCTTCTGCAAACGAAAGTGTTGTATTTTTGTGGGCGTTGACGGATTCGAACCGCCGACCCTCTGCTTGTAAGGCAGATGCTCTGAACCAGCTGAGCTAAACGCCCGTACACTTTCGTTTCAAAAGCGTTGCAAAGGTACAGCTTATTTTGACACTACCAAAACTTTTGCGCTCTATTTTGAAACTTTTTTTTCACATATTCTCACTCATTCTGTTTTTCAAGCAGTTAGCGAACTCTCTTTGACGCTTGGTTTGTCCGAATAACTTTAGCAGGATTACCAACAGCAACACTGTCAGATGGTATATCTTTCACCACCACACTACCGGCACCGATAATACAACGATCGCCAATCGTCACACCCGGACACAAAATGACACCACCACCAATCCAGCAGTCTTCACCTATCGTCACCGGATAAGCATACTCTTTTTCCATACGACGCTCCATGTAATCCATTGGATGATGAGGAGTGTATATTTGCACACAAGGACCTACCAACGTATGAGCTCCTATCGTGATATACCCTCCGTCCAGAAAGGTACAATTGGCATTGATGAAGACATGCTCCCCCAAGCGAATCCCGTCTCCATGATCGCAATGAAACGGTGGACAGATAAGAGAAGTAGCAGGAATACCCGGCACCAGCTCTTCTAACACACCTCGATAGGCATCATCATAAATACTCATCATACGCATCCTTGCCAACAATCTCTTGGCATGCTCAAACTTCACCTGAATCTCCGGAGCAGACATGTCCGCCAACTGGGAACTACGCATTTTTTCTACCTCATTCATAAAACCCTTCATTTGCATATTATCAAACAAAGATATATGATAACCTTGAGTTTTCACATTAGGATCATAAAAAATCGAACAGATTTCCGAGAGGTCTGCTTAACCTTGGGAGTCTGTTCGATTTTTTATGATATGCTCTCTTAATATTTAGAACTTAAGAAACACACCTTCATATATCTCAGCCCGTCTTATTCAGGACGACTGTAGTTCGGCGCCTCGCTGGTGATGGAAACATCATGCGGATGGCTCTCCAACACACCTGCGTTGGTAATGCGAGTGAATTTAGCATCATGCAGCTGCTTGATATCGGCAGCACCGCAATAACCCATACCGGCACGCAGACCTCCAACCAACTGATAAATTACCTCGTACAAGGTTCCTTTATAAGGTACACGAGCAGCAATACCTTCCGGAACCAATTTCTTCACATCATTTGTACCACTTTGGAAATAACGGTCTTTAGAACCATGCTCCATCGCTTCCAAAGAACCCATGCCCCGATAGGATTTGAATTTACGGCCATTAAAGATTATCGTTTCGCCCGGCGACTCTTCCGTTCCGGCAACCAGCGAACCAATCATCACGCTATAACCACCGGCAGCCAGAGCTTTCACCACATCGCCGGAATAGCGCAAACCGCCATCGGCTATCAAAGGAATGCCTGTGCCCTTCAAGGCTTTTGCCACATCATATACAGCCGACAACTGCGGCACGCCTACACCGGCAACCACACGGGTTGTACAAATAGAACCCGGACCAATGCCCACTTTCACCCCATCGGCACCGGCCTCGACCAATGCCCTTGCCGCTTCACCGGTAGCAATATTGCCTACCACGATATCAATATTCGGAAAACGTTTCTTGGCCTCTTTCAATTTTTCAATCACAAACTTGGAGTGCCCGTGAGCCGTGTCAATTACAATAGCATCTGCCCCTGCATCCACAAGAGCCTGCATACGCTCCAACGTATCATTCGTCACCCCCACTCCGGCAGCAACCCGAAGACGGCCTTTGCTATCCTTGCAAGCCATCGGCTTATCTTTGGCCTTGGTAATGTCTTTATAAGTAATCAGCCCTACTAATTTGTTGTCTTTATCAACAACCGGAAGCTTTTCTATTTTATGTTCCTGCAAAATTTGCGCAGCAGCTTCCAAATCCGTAGTCTGATTGGTGGTAACGATGTTCTCCTTTGTCATTACTTCATCGATACGCTTGTTCAGTTCCCTCTCAAAACGAAGATCACGGTTGGTAACAATTCCCACCAGATACCCCTCATCATCCACAACCGGGATACCACCGATCTTGTATTCACTCATCAGAGCCAAAGCGTCAGAAACGGTAGACCCCCTCTTGATAGTTACCGGATCGTAAATCATGCCGTTTTCCGCACGCTTCACGATAGCAACCTGACGTGCTTGTTCCTCAATGGACATATTTTTATGGATAACTCCGATACCGCCTTCGCGGGCAATGGCAATGGCCATTTTCGCTTCGGTAACCGTGTCCATTGCAGCAGTTACAAACGGAATTTTCAACTCAATGTTGCGTGAAAACTTAGTCGAGAGTTCGACTGTTTTGGGAAGGACTTCAGAATAAGCGGGAATTAACAATACATCATCGTACGTCAACCCATCCATTACAATCTTATCAGCAATAAATGACATAGGGCTATGCGTTTAAAATTTATTGCGTGCAAATATACGGTTTTTATTCCATTCCGTATATCTGCACGCAATAAATTTTCTTTCTCCGACCAACAAAAACAATCAGTTCGCCATCTCTGAAATAAACTTGATACGCACCAGACGGACTTCTTCTTCCGTAAAGTCATCGCCCAATTCATCCAAGGCGTCATCAATCTTGTCGGTAGTAGACTCCTTGAAGTAATCATAGATATCAAGCATGTGATCTTCGTCCATGATGTCCTCCAAAAAGTAGTCGATGTTCAGTTTGGTCCCCGAATAAACAATCGCCTCTATTTCATCCAGCAGTTCCTCAAATTCAATGCCCTTCGACATGGCAATATCATCCAATGCTACTTTGCGGTCGATGGCCTGAATAATGGCCACTTTCATTTTCGACTTATTGGCTACGGTACGCACGCGCAAGTCTTCCGGACGTTCTATCTCATTTTCTTCGCAATGACGTTTTATCAGTTTGCAGAACTCTTCGCCGTAGCGTTTGGCCTTGCCGGCTCCCACACCGGGAATGTTTTGCAATTCATCCAATGTCACCGGATAGATCGTAGCCATTGCCTCCAAAGAGGGGTCTTGGAAGATGACATAAGGCGGCACTTCCAACTTCTTGGACAGTTTCTTGCGCAGGTCTTTCAGCATGGAGTACAATGTAGGGTCTACGGCACACGTGCCCCCTCCGCGTGCAGGTGCTTCTTCCTCAGCCTCTTCAAAATCATTGTCTTCCACAATCTTGAACGACTTGGGATGTTTGAGGAATTTCTTACCATCCTCCGTCACTTTCAGCAAGCCGTAGTTTTCAACATCTTTACTTAAATAACCAGCAATGAGAGCTTGGCGAATTACAGCATTCCACGTTTTATCCTCTTCGCCCATACCGGAGCCGAACACTTCGAGTTCCTCGTGCAGATGAGCCTGCACCTCCGACGTTTCCCTGCCTTGTATAACATCTATAATATAGTCCGCTTTAAAATTTTCTTTTACCGAGAGAACCGTTTCAATCACGGTACATAATAATTCTTGGGCTTCCACTTGTTTTTTCGGGTTTAAACAGTTGTCACAATTACCACAATTATCCTCCGTATATTCTTCACCGAAATAATGAAGCAATGCCTTCCGGCGACATACGGAAGATTCGGCATACGCAGCCGTTTCCAGCAGAAGCTGCCTGCCTATTTCCTGCTCTGCAACAGGCTTCCCTTGCATAAACTTTTCGAGTTTCTGCAAATCCTTATTGGTATAAAAAGTAATACACTGTCCTTCTCCTCCATCTCTTCCGGCACGTCCCGTCTCCTGATAATATCCTTCCAGGCTCTTGGGGATATCGTAATGGATGACATAACGCACATCAGGCTTATCGATTCCCATGCCAAAGGCGATGGTAGCCACAATCACATCGGTCTTCTCCATCAAGAAGTCATCTTGATTCTGTGTTCGCGTGGCAGAGTCCATTCCAGCATGATAGGCACGGGCATTGATTCCGTTCGCCTGTAAAATTTCAGCAAGTTCCTCCACCTTCTTCCGGCTCAGACAATAAATGATGCCGGATTTTTCGGGATTGTTCTTGATGAACTTGATGATATCCTTATCTACGTTTGCCGTCTTAGAACGCACCTCATAATAGAGGTTCGGACGATTGAACGACGACTTGAACACTTGCGCTTCCACCATACCCAGGTTCTTCTGAATATCGTGCTGCACTTTAGGTGTGGCCGTCGCAGTCAGTGCAATCAGCGGAGCTTTTCCTATTTCATTGATGATAGGACGGATACGGCGATATTCAGGACGGAAATCATGTCCCCACTCGGAAATACAGTGGGCTTCGTCTACGGCATAGAACGATATCTTTACCGTCTTCAAGAACTCCACATTCTCTTCTTTCGTCAGAGACTCCGGAGCCACATACAACAGTTTTGTCTTACCGCCGAGAATGTCTGCCTTGACTTGATCTATCGCACTTTTATTAAGGGAAGAGTTGATAAAATGAGCCACTCCGTCTTCTTCACTGAAATTACGCATCGCATCGACCTGATTTTTCATCAGAGCTATCAAAGGAGAAATCACGATGGCCGTGCCTTCCATTAATAAGGAGGGCAGCTGGTAGCACAAAGATTTTCCTCCACCGGTAGGCATCAGCACAAAAGTGTCGTTGCCTGCCAGCAGATTCTCCATTATTGCTTCCTGATTTCCTTTAAATGCGTCGAATCCGAAGTATTTCTTCAGCTGGTCTGTCAAATTAGTCTTCTTCCCTGCCATGATTCATTAGGTTGTTGTTATTGGGTTACTTCTAAGCAGACTTCGTGTACTTCTACACGAAGAATCCTAACAAAGTTAAAAACAACTTCTTAAATTTCAAGCATAATCCGCCGAATATTTTTCCATAAAAAGATAAAAGCTTGTCGCTTCTCGCATTACTTTCTGATTTTAAGCACTTTGAAGTTTCGCAATATTCGACTTTTCCAACTGATGCTTGGCGTAATCCAACGTCACAACAAAGCTTTCTTTGTGATCTGACGGAATCTCGAACATGGCATCCATCATGATAGTCTCCACAATAGAGCGTAAACCACGGGCACCCAACTTGTATTCTACAGCTTTATCCACTACATATTCGAAGACTGCATCTTCAAAAGTGAGCTTCACGTTGTCCATCTCGAACAATTTTATATACTGCTTGACGATTGAGTTCTTGGGTTCTGTAAGGATGGCACGCAATGCAGAACGGTCCAAAGGATTAAGATAAGTCAATACCGGAAGACGACCGATGATTTCGGGTATCAAGCCAAACGACTTCAAATCCTGCGGAGCAATGTACTGCATCATATTGCTTTTGTCTATGACGGCAGTATTGCGCGCAGCATTATATCCCACCACATGGGCGTTCAGTCTTTGGGCGATTTTCTTCTCGATACCATCGAAAGCTCCGCCGCAAATAAACAGGATGTTCTTTGTATTGACCGGAATCATCTTCTGGTCAGGATGTTTACGACCGCCTTGAGGAGGAACGTTTACAACAGAGCCTTCCAGCAATTTCAACAATCCTTGCTGCACACCTTCGCCGCTCACGTCACGGGTGATGGAAGGATTATCGCCTTTGCGGGCTATCTTGTCTATCTCATCGATAAATACAATTCCTTGTTCGGCTTCGGGCACATTGTAGTCGGCTACTTGCAGCAAACGCGTCAGTATGCTTTCGATGTCCTCGCCCACGTAGCCTGCCTCGGTCAACACCGTTGCATCAACAATGGTGAAAGGCACATGCAGCAGCTTGGCAATAGTACGTGCCAACAACGTTTTTCCGGTACCGGTACTACCCACCATGATAATGTTGGATTTCTCAATCTCCACATCATCCCCACCGGCTTTCTGCAACAAGCGTTTATAATGATTGTATACTGATACCGACAAAAAACGCTTGGCATCGTCCTGTCCTATCACATACTGATCGAGGAAATTCTTAATCTCTATGGGTTTAGGGAGTTCTTTCAGATTCAACTTCGTGGCGCCTCCTTTTTTGTTTGCCCCCAAAGCCTCCTGAGTGATTTCATAGGCTTGAGTGGCACAACTGTCACAGATATAGCCGTTCAACCCCGTAATGAGGAAGCCGACTTCATCTTCCGAACGCCCGCAGAAGCTACATCTATTTTTATTCCTTTTTGAATCTGCCATATTTATTTTTTTATCAATACTTCATCCACCATACCATATTCCTTGGCCTCCTGAGCGGTCATCCAATAGTCGCGGTCAGAATCCGCCCACACTTTATCAAAAGGAGTATGAGAATGGTCGGCGATAATAGTATAAAGTTCTTTCTTCAGCTTCTGGATTTCACGCGCCGTGATTTCGATATCCGAAGCTTGTCCTTGTGCGCCGCCCATCGGCTGATGTATCATCACACGCGAATGTGTCAGGGCCGAACGTTTCTTCTCTGCACCTGCCACCAGCAATACGGCCGCCATGCTTGCCGCCATGCCCGTGCAGATGGTAGCCACATCGCTGCTGATAAACTGCATGGTATCGTAAATGCCCAAGCCGGCGTATACCGAACCGCCCGGCGAGTTGATATAAATAGAGATGTCTTTACCCGGCTCCACGGAATCCAAGTAAAGCAACTGAGCCTGCAACGTATTGGCTGTATAGTCATCTATTTGAGTACCGAGAAAGATGATACGGTCCATCATCAGGCGGGAGAATACATCCAACTGGGTAACGTTAAGTTGACGTTCTTCAAGGATATAAGGATTCAGATAGCCGGCTTGCGACTTTATCACATCGTCCAACACCAAGCTGTTCATGCCTAAGTGTTTAGTTGCATATTTCTTAAAATCATCCATTTCTTTCTGTTTTTTTATTGATATAAAGTGCAAAGTAACAAAAAAGAGCACAGAGACACAAAAAAACACAGAGTTATAGTTTGTCAAACTCTGTGTTTCTTTATAAAATATAGCCGTAAGGCTATCGAATATTATTCGAACATCTTGTTGAATTCTTCGGCAGAGACGGCTTTATTGTTCAATTTAACCTGAGTCTTCAATGCTGCGGCCAGTTTGGCTTCGACCACACGGTTCACCAAGCCTTCCACACTTTCTTTCTTCTTCAGCATCTCCTTGGAATAGTTCTCTATAATCTCTTCGGGCACGCTCATCATGCCGTATTGGGCAAACTGTGCGCGAGTGGCTTCCTTGGCCATTTCGGCAATGTCGTCCTGCTCAACCTTGATGTCATTGGCTTTCACCAACTGCTCCTTTATCAAGTGCCAAGTCAACTCCTCGATGCTCTTATCATAGTTGTCCTCTACGAACTTTTCATCTTTATCAGGATTGTTCAGGCGCATGATGCGTTTCAGCAGTGCATCGGGGAACTCTAATTTGCCGACTTTCTCCATCAACATCTTGCGTGCATCGATCAGGAATTTATAGTCGCTGTCGGCCACAAACTGTTTGGCAACCACTTCCTTTACTTTAGCGCGGAACTCTTCTTCGCTCTTCACCGTATCTTTGCCGAAGACTTGGTCGAAAATTTCCTGATTCAGGTCGCCCGGAACGAAACGAGTAATCTCTTCAATCTGGTAGCTGAAGTTTGATTTCATTTCGGTTGCGGCCTCTTTCTCAATCTTCAACAAAGAAGCAAGTTCTGCTGCATTGCCATCCCAAGCTGTGTGGGGATTGAACACAAGCACGTCGTTCACCTTTGCACCGGCGAAAATGGCTTTCTGCTCGCCGTTCTTCATGTACGAGGGCATCATCACGGCGCCTTCCACCTGAATGCCGCCTTCTTTCGTGTTGCCGTTCTCGTCCAGTTCGGCAAGCAAGCCTTTCAGCATGTCGTTGTCTTCATAAGCGTCTGCCTTGTCATACTTGCCGTTACGTTGAGTGTAAGCCTTCACTTGGTTGTCCACCATTTCGTCGGTCACTTCAATCTCGTAATAGTCCACTACGTCTTTAGCGTCGGCTTCGGCTTTGAACTCAGGTGCCAGAGCGATGTCGAACAGGAATTCGAATTCTTCCATCGTATCGAAATCAATCTCCTTCTGCTTGTCTTCGTTAGGCAGAGGCTCGCCCAATATGTTAACCTTATTGTCTTGTATATACTTATATACTGTTTCGGACAGCACTTTATTCACTTCTTCGGCCAATACAGACTTGCCGTACATCTTCTTAACCAGACTCATGGGCACCATTCCTTTACGGAAGCCGGGAATCTGCGCCTTCTGACGGAATGTCTTCAAAGACTTGTCCACTTTTTCCTGATAATCGGCTTTCTCAAGCTTCACAGTAAGCAGTGCGCTTACTTTGTCAATGTTTTGTAATGAAACGTTCATTCTGACAATTATTTATTTGATTTATACTTTGTTCCACATCTCAAATGAGCGTGCAAAATTAGCGTTATTCTTTCAAATATCAAAAGACATTGCCGAATTATTTCTTTTACAAGGACATTCCTCAATCCGTGAAAGAATCCTGCCAGAAATTTGAAACATACCGTGCGAATACTTATCCGCAAGCTGCGGATTTGTGTCCGCACGGCGCGAACAGAGTTCGGTTCAGGCAGTAAACAGGTTTGCTCCTTGCCACGCACGGCTCCTTTCCTTGCTTTTACGGCGTTTATCCCTTGTGTTCAAAGCGCAAACCCATAGCGTACGCACCGCAGGCTGCTTGTAGATATTGACGGAACCGCCTCTTTCTTGGCAGAGGGCGAATGTCCCTCCGGCCAAGGTATTCTTCCGGTTTATGTCCGTTCTCAACAACACTGCGGCACAGACATTCAGCCGGCACGAAGCGCCTTTCGGCCTCCCGTCCTTCCCCGTGCCTGAAAGAAAATGTAAAATAAATAGCAAAAAGAGTTGTAAATCCGAATATTATGCGTTTCTTTGTCGCGGATTGAAGGCATTTTAGTTTTCTCGATTTCTATTGCATAGTTTTTACTCCGTTTCAAGAAACGCTTTTGTAAACTCTCTGTCGTTGTAATCTTTTTGATTATTCAGCCTTCTTTCCAAGAGAGTTTTATTCATTTATTTATTTTTATCATTTTCATTATGAACATTTATGTTGGAAACCTTAACTACCGCGTTAAGGAGAGTGACCTTCAGAAAGCCATGGAAGATTACGGCACGGTAACTTCTGTAAAATTTATCAACGACCGCGCGACCGGACGTTTCAGAGGCATTGCTTTTGTAGAAATGGAAGACAGCGCCGCTGCCGCCAAAGCTATTGCCGAACTTGACGGAGCCGAATTCTTCGGACGCCAGATGGTAGTGAAAGAAGCAAGACCTCCGAAATATTAATCATAGCAGATTCAGGAGAAATAAAAAAGACCGCTTCAATGAGGCGGTCTTTTTTTATCGGCAATATTCCGTGGCTTGGTGCATCACTTCATAAAATCCTTGCGGCGAAGCACGAAACTGTTACTCAGGTATTTTTCGCGCACAATCTTATTTTCGGCCAACTCTTCGGGCGTGCCTTGAAACAAGATCTTACCTTCGAACAGAAGGTAGGCACGGTCGGTAATACTCAAGGTTTCCTGCACGTTGTGGTCGGTAATCAGTATACCTATATTCTTGTCTTTCAGTTTCCATACAATCTGCTGGATGTCTTCCACAGCAATGGGGTCTACACCGGCAAAAGGTTCGTCGAGCATGATGAACTTCGGGTCGATGGCCAGACAACGGGCAATCTCCGTACGTCGCCGTTCGCCACCCGACAGTTGGTTTCCTTTATTCTTCCTCACCTTCTGAAGACGGAATTCGGCAATCAGACTCTCCAGCTTGTCTTTCTGATACTCCAACGGCTTGTCCGTCATCTCCAGCACAGACGTGATGTTGTCTTCCACACTCATCTGACGGAAGACGGAAGCCTCTTGTGCCAGATAGCCGATGCCCGTCTGCGCCCGCTTATACACCGGATAGTTCGTAATCTCCAGATCATTCAGGAAGATGCGCCCCTCGTTCGGAGTAATCAATCCCACAGTCATATAGAAAGAGGTCGTCTTGCCGGCGCCGTTAGGACCTAACAGCCCGACAATCTCGCCCTGCTTCACGTTGATGGATACATGGTTCACCACAGTGCGCTTTCCGTACTTCTTCACCAAGTCTTCCGTACGCAGCACCATCTTCTCGTCCATCGCGCCCGCATCGGCAGGAGCGGTTATCGGCTCTGTGTGCAGAATTTCCTTAACTTCCCCTACATTGTCCTTTATGCCTTTTTCTTCTTCCATACTCTAAAGGTTTTCGCCGCAAATGTAGCAAAAATAAGCTGAAATAGTGTACATTTGCACTCAAATACTTATAAGTTATGTTCAAAGCACTCAAGACAGTAGGCAGATACATCATGCTGATGGGACGCGTGTTTGCCCGCCCCGAACGCATGCGCATGTTTTTCCGCCAATACGTCAACGAACTGGAGCAGCTCGGTGTCAACTCCATCGGCATCGTATTGCTGATATCGTTCTTCATCGGGGCTGTAATCACCATACAAATAAAGCTGAATATAGAAAGCCCTTTCATGCCCCGGTGGACGGTGGGATACGTCACCCGCGAAATCATGCTGCTGGAGTTTTCGTCCTCCATCATGTGCCTGATTCTGGCCGGCAAGGTAGGCTCGAACATAGCCTCGGAACTGGGCACCATGCGAGTGACCCAACAGATAGACGCCCTTGAGATTATGGGCGTCAATTCTGCCAACTACCTGATTCTGCCCAAAATCATAGCCATGGTGACCACTATCCCATTGATGGTGACATTCAGCATATTCTCCGGCGTCATAGGAGCTTTCTGCACCTGCTGGTTCGGCGGCATCATGTCGGCCGTAGACTTGGAATATGGCCTGCAATATATGTTTGTCGAATGGTTCATTTGGTGCAGCATCATCAAGTCCTTGTTTTTTGCATTCATCATAGCCAGTGTATCGGCTTTCTTCGGCTACACGGTCGAAGGAGGCTCCATTGAGGTAGGAAAGGCTTCTACCGACTCCGTCGTGTGCAGTAGCGTACTCATCCTATTTGCCGACCTAATATTAACTCAACTTTTAATGGGATGATTGAACTTAAAGGATTATGCAAGTCATTTGACGAGAAAGAGGTGCTGAAAGACATCAACGCCACTTTCGAGAATGGGAAGACCAACCTGATCATCGGACAAAGCGGCTCAGGAAAAACCGTACTGATGAAATGTATCGTAGGTTTGCTGACTCCGGAAAAAGGAGAACTGCTATACGACAACCGCAACTTCCTGGCTATGGGCAAAAAAGAAAAGAAAATGCTCCGACGGGAAATGGGAATGATTTTTCAGAGCGCTGCCCTGTTCGACTCCATAACGGTATTGGAGAACGTGATGTTTCCGCTCAACATGTTCAGCAACGATACGCTGCGCGACCGTACCCGCCGTGCCATGTTCTGTCTGGAACGTGTCAATCTGCTTGAGGCCAAAGATAAATTCCCCGGAGAAATCAGCGGAGGCATGCAGAAGCGAGTAGCCATAGCCCGTGCCATCGCCCTGAATCCTCAATACCTCTTTTGCGATGAACCAAACTCCGGTCTGGATCCCAAAACCTCCATCGTGATTGATGAATTGATACAAGACATCACCAAAGAGTACAACATGACCACGCTCATCAATACCCACGACATGAACTCGGTAATGGGAATCGGAGAGAAAATCATCTATATCTACGAAGGCAGTAAAGAGTGGGAAGGCAACAAAGATGTCATCTTTACCTCCAGCAACAAACGTCTGAACAATTTCATCTTTGCTTCCGACTTATTCCGCAAAGTAAGAGAAGTGGAAAGGCAGAATATCGAAGGGTAAAAAAGGAACAAAAAACAAGCGCTGTACCACTCTCCCACCTGCCCTCTTATATACTGTGGGCATACCTCCTCCAATCTGTGGGCTCACCTTCCCTAAAGTGCGGGCTTACCTCTCCTAAAGTGTGGGGTTAGCGCTCCTAAAGTGTGGGGTTAGCTCCCTTAAAGTGTGGGCATACGCTCCACCAAGTGTGGGATTACAATCGCACAAGCGAGAGCTTACAGTTGAACAAGTATAAAAGCCTGAATTTCTTTGTATTAATAGATGGGATGTTTTACCTGCAGGAGTTTCGGGTTATTTCTTTATAAACAGAAAGTCCGAAGGAGGGAAGCGTAAAAACACAAAACGTGACACGAAGCCTTTCTCATGTCTGTTTTTAGGCTTCGCGTCACATTTTGCATACCGCATTTGCTCGACAGTGCTTTATTTCTGCCGGATATAAATATTGATAGGTGTCCCGGTCAGATTCCACTTCTCACGCATTTTGTTTTCCAAAAATCGCCTGTACGGTTCTTTCACATATTGCGGAAGATTGGCGAAATAAACAAACGAAGGAACTTGCGTATTGGGCAATTGCGTGATGTATTTTATCTTGATGTATTTTCCCTTGATGGAAGGAGGCGGATAAGCCTCGATAAGCGGCAACATCTCCTCATTCAGACGGGCAGTCGGAATACGCGTCATACGGTTTTCATACACATTGCGCGCCTCCTCCAGTACCTTCAGAATACGTTGCTTCGTCAGTGCCGAAGCAAATATGATGGGAAAATCGACAAACGGCGCCAAACGATTCCGGATGGCATTTTCAAAAGTCTTCATCACTTTCGCGGTCTTGTCTTGCACCAAATCCCATTTATTCACCACAACCACCAATCCTTTGGCATTCTTCTGAATCAAAGAAAAGATATTCAAATCCTGACTCTCGATACCGCGTGTGGCATCTATCATCAATATACACACGTCGGCATTTTCAATGGAACGAATGGAACGTATCACAGAGTAGTACTCCAAATCCTCATTTACCTTGTTTTTCTTGCGGATTCCTGCCGTATCTACCAGATAAAAGTCGAAACCGAACTTATTGTAACGCGTGTAAATGGAGTCGCGGGTCGTTCCGGCTATCTCCGTCACGATATTGCGTTCTTCTCCGATAAAGGCATTTACAATGGATGATTTGCCGGCATTGGGACGTCCCACCACAGCAAAACGAGGAATCTCTTCATCCAATATTTCATCGGATTCTTTCTTAAATTTACCGACAATGAGGTCCATCAGATCGCCTGTCCCACTTCCGGTTACAGCCGAAATACAATAAGGCTCGCCCAAACCCAAACTATAAAATTCTGGAGCGTTGTATCGCAATTCGTTGTTATCAGTCTTGTTGGCCACCAGCAATACCGGCTTCTTGGCACGACGCAATATGGTAGCCACCTGTTGGTCAAGGTCCGTCACTCCGTTCATCACATCTACCACAAACAGAATAACATCGGCTTCATCCACAGCCATCAGCACCTGCTTGCGAATCTCCTCTTCAAAAATATCATCGGAATTCACTACCCAACCACCGGTATCCACTACCGAGAACTCACGCCCCAACCACTCTGTCTTTCCATATTGGCGGTCGCGAGTTGTTCCCGCTTCCTCATTCACAATAGCCTGACGCGTTTTGGTCAGACGATTAAATAACGTAGATTTTCCCACATTGGGACGTCCTACAATTGCAACTAAATTTCCCATAGTTCAACACTCTTGTTTTACGACTGTCACAGTCGCATAAATATCACTTTTAATCTTGCTGATAACCGAAATTGCGCAGTTCCTTATCCGAACTTCTCCAATCTTTATCAACCTTTACAAACGTCTCCAGAAAAATAGTTTTTCCAAAGAATCTCTCCAAGTCACGGCGCGCCTCGGTAGCCACCTTTTTCAAAGCTTTCCCTTGCTTACCGATAATAATACCTTTTTGCGAATCACGTTCCACGTAGATTACGGCATTGACATGTATCTTCTTTGCCTCTTCCTTAAACTGTTCCACCGCCACTTCTACCGAATAAGGAATCTCCTTATCGTAGTACAACAAAATCTTTTCGCGAATAATCTCGGTCACGAAAAATCTCGCCGGCTTGTCCGTCCACTGGTCTTTATCGAAATAAGGAGGCGAATCGGGCAAAAGCCCCTTCACCCGCTTCATCACATAATCCACATTGAATTTCGTAGCGGCCGAAAGAGGAATAATCTCCGCCTTTGGCAGCAACTCTTTCCATGCTTCCACCAATTGCACCAGTTTTTCCTGATTGCTCAAATCTATTTTATTGATTAGCAGCAGCACCGGCACTTCCATGGCAGCAACCTTCTCTACAAAATCATTATGCTTGTCGGGTGTCTCAACCACATCCGTCACATACAGCAGCACATCTGCATCTGTCAATGCCGACGTAGAGAAGTTCAGCATAGATTCCTGCAATTTATAGTTTGGTTTCAATACGCCCGGCGTATCCGAGAACACAATCTGCATGTCATCCGTATTATAGATGCCCATGATCCGATGACGCGTAGTTTGCGCTTTGAAAGTAGCGATAGAAATGCGCTCACCAACCAAAGCATTCATCAATGTAGACTTGCCTACATTGGGATTTCCCACGATATTAACAAAACCTGCCTTATGCATGACGCCTGTTTTTAAATTGAGACAAAAAAACGCATCGAATCGAGATAGGATGCGTTTATTATATTATTTAGACTGAAACTCCATCAGTGCTTCATTTCTTTCCGTCATAGCCCCACTTCACGTACACGGCTCCCCAAGTAAATCCGGCGCCGAATGCCGTAAAAATCAGGTTATCGCCTTTTTTCAGTTTCTCTTCAAAGTCCCAAATACAAAGGGGCAACGTTCCGGCACTCGTATTACCATAACGTTCTATGTTAATCAGAACTTTTTCATGAGGAACCTCCAAGCGGTGTGCCACAGCATCAATGATACGAAGATTAGCTTGATGCGGAATCACCCAATTGATTGTTTCCTTGGTCAAGCCATTCTTTTCAGCAATAGTCGCACTAACGTCCGACATGTTGGAGACAGCATACTTGAACACTGTACGTCCTTCCTGATAGACATAATGCATGTGGTTATCTACTGTAAAATAAGAAGGAGGACAAACAGAACCACCTGCCTTCATATGCAGGAACGGAAGCCCCTTGCCGTCTGTTCTCAAAATCGCATCCATGATACCAACATCTTCTGTCGTCGGTTCCAGCATAAAGGCCGCAGCTCCATCACCGAAAATAGGACAGGTGGCACGATCCGTATAATCAACCACCGACGACATTTTATCAGCTCCCACAATGATAACTTTCTTATATCTGCCTGAACGGATAAAATTGGCTGCCGTTTCCATCAGATAGAGAAACCCGCAACAAGCTGCCTGCAAATCATAAGCAAAGGCATTCTTCAATCTGAGTTTATCACATAAAATGGAAGCCGTAGAGGGGAAGTGATAATCTGGAGTAGAAGTAGCAACGATAACCAAATCAATGTCGTCAGGATCGGCACCAGTACGCTGCATCAGCTGTTTTACAGCCTTACGTGCCATATATGAGCTACCCAATCCTTCCTCATTCAGAATACGCCTTTCCTTTACTCCGATACGAGTCATAATCCATTCATCGTTGGTATCTACCATTTTTGAGATTTCGTCATTCGTTAGAACGTAATCCGGCACATAGCCACCGACTCCTGTAATTACTGCATTTATTTTTTCCATTAAATTCTTGTTTACTTATAAGAGCCAATAGTACCAGCAACCCTTTGTCGGTTTTCTCTCTTTATCCAAAAACCATAGGCTAAACTCATATAGGCTCTAAAACCTTAGAAATAACGGTAGTCCAAAAGGATTTGTTCATTTTCACATACAAATCCTTTTAGACATTCGGTATTCAAGTATAATTTTTAGTCAAACCAACCGCAATTATACGGCAGCTTCTTTTTCGATAGCAAGCTTACCTCTGTAGTAACCACATGCACCACATACAGTGTGATACACATGCCATTCGCCACAGTTCGGGCAAATAGCTAATGTAGGAGCTACAGCTTTATCATGAGTTCTTCTCTTTGCAGTTCTTGTTTTTGACTGTCTTCTCTTAGGATGTGCCATTTTCTTAATCTTTAATTGTTATCTAATATTTTCTTTAATTCTTCCCAACGCGGATCAATCTGCGATTCTTCCTCATCATTCATCAGGTTTGTTTCCTCCTCAGGAATAAAGGCTTCCTCGCTCTCGTCATCTGGGGTAGTACGCAGATGTTTGCTCAACTTGCTAGTCATCGTTTTATTACATTTGCCGGGAGCATGTACATGCTTCATCGGTATGGCTAAAGCAACAAACTCGTACATAAACCATGCCACATTGATCTCACCTTCCTCTTCAGGTATCACAATGAGATTATCACCTTCTTCAGCATATTCACGACCAAACTTAACGAGTAACTTGTCTGTTGAGTTAACGAGTTGCTCCATATCTTCCAAACAGCGGTCACATGGTACCCATACCACACCTTCCGTCTGAAAGTTCAATTCAAAAGCGCGAGATGTTCTCTTTACAAGCAACACCACATTCACTTTGCCTTTCTGAACCTCCGGTCCATCAATATTGGCAAAGAAAAGGTTATCCAATACGAACTCATACTTACATGTATCCGTCCGCATTCCTTTTAGGTCTATTTTGTATTTATCAAACTTTCCCAAAGCTCCTCCCATTTATTCGGGCGACAAAGATACAAATAATTATCCTGATTATGTAGTGTTTAGAATAAAATCTTCTTCCATATGTTGTTTTTATCCGCAATTTAGCCCCCATGCACCAGTAAAGGAAGCTATAAGGAACCTGAATCCCCCGGGCTTCCCCTCTCC
>Ga0129307_1000645_pt1 | contig 50167 bp, 45 predicted proteins | sample P1105metagenome_FD_94437 | JGI IMG/M metagenome (GOLD analysis project Ga0129307, IMG submission 94437) | Capybara group fecal microbial communities from Wisconsin, USA - P1105 metagenome | ecosystem: Host-associated > Mammals > Digestive system > Large intestine > Fecal | place: USA: Wisconsin... | reverse complement strand
TAAGTCCCTTTCTGTGAAAGGGCGCAATTATACACGCCCCTGAGCGTGCCATTGCGTTCTCCGAAGGCTCCTGACCGGAGAGGCCGACTTCAGGCACTCCGCGTGCCTTCAGTCACAGGGGACGCTGCGCTCCCCTGCGCAGACAAAGTCTGCTACCCCTATGCTGACTTGCATCATGAAGCTGTCAGGGTAGCTCCTGAGCGCAAGTCATTCACAAAACCGTATATCACTGTAATGCCGTTTGCTGTATAGCAGACGGTTTTGTTTTACAGACCGAAGAAAGGAGGAAACACGGAATGCCATGCCCACATTACAGTATAAAGATAAGCAAAAGAAGCAAAGGGCAGTCTGCTGTCGCACAAGCTGCGTATCAGTCAGGTGATCGTCTCTTCAGCGAGCGCGACAACAAGACTAAGTACTACAGCGACAAGCGCGGCATCATCTACACCGAGATCCTTCTCCCGGTGAATGCTCCGCATGAGTACGCTGACCGCAACACTCTCTGGAACGCTGTCGAAGCTGTCGAGAACAATTGGAACTCACAGCTGGCAAGAAGGTTCGAGATCGCTTTGCCGATAGAACTGTCGATGGAGCAGAGCGCCGATCTGATCAGAGAGCACTGCATGGAGCAGTTCGTGTCCAAGGGAATGATAGCCGACATAGCGATCCATGATCCTGATCCGCCCGGGCACAATCCTCATGCTCATGTGATGCTGACAATGAGACCGATGGACGAGAAGGGAAGATGGATGGAGAAAGCTCATCGTGAATATATCCTTGATGAGAACGGCGATAGAGTCAGAGATGAAAAAGGTAAGTGGAAGTTCCGCAAGGTACCCACTGTCGATTGGAACGAACGTAGCAACGCTGAGATCTGGCGGCATGCCTGGGAAGAGACACAGAACAGATATCTCGAAGCTGCCGGCCGCTCCGAGCGCATCAGCATGAAGTCATACCAGAGGCAGGGCATCGACAGGATACCGACCGTACACATGGGTCCTGCTGTGACTGCGATGGAACGCCGGGGCATCATGACCAACATAGGAAATCTCAATCGTGACATCAAGAGCGCGAACGTCCTGATGGGTGTACTCAAGAGAACAATCCTGAGACTGATGAACTGGCTGGCTGAGATCAGACAGGCTATCACGGAGATCGACATGAAGCCGAAGGAGATTCCTCTGGTCACTCTTCTGGAACAGAGCTTCGAGGAGAGCATAACCGATCGGCTCGGCATCAAACGAACCACTCAGGGCGAGGTCCAGAAGTTCTCTGCTGTCACGAACTATATGCGTGATCATAGCGTTCTGACAGTTGAGGATCTGGACAGCAGACTCGCTGTACTGAGCAGCGAAGGGATCCCGATCAGAGAAGAGATGAAGAACATCACAAGCAGGATCAGGACCATAGAGAAGCTCATTGAGTATGGTGACAGCCGAGCTTCATTGGATGCAGTCCACGATGAATATCTGCGCATCCACTGGAAGGGGAAGAAGGAAAAGTTCGCAGCAGAGCACAGGGATGAACTCGATGCGTGGAACAAAGCTGACAGATATATGCGTAAGAATCTGCCGGGCAAAGATTACAGCAGTGATGCTCTGAGGGCGGAGTTGTCTGCCCTGTATGCAGAGCTTTCATCGCTGAATGAGAAGATAAGACCGCAGCAGGAAGAGACCGAGATGCTCAAGGAAGTCCGGTCATATGTAAAGAAGCTGCTGCCTGAGCTGGAATCGGGTGGAGAAGAACTCACACCTGAACGCAGACAGGAAAAGATAGAAGCCATCCAGCAGCGGCTCGCAAAAGCGAAAGCAGAAGCACAGGCGAATGCTGCCGCTTATGCGAAAAGCAAAGAAGCTGCTGCAAGGGATGAGAGAGGAAGGTGATCAGAATGGAATTGACTCAGGAACAGGAAGGGATACTTGCTCTTCTGGAGGTGACCGAGAAGGGCAAGGCCAAGAGCAGCATCACCAATGCAGAACTGATACTGTCCTACGATCCGATCTTAAAAGATGCGATCCGTTTCAATGAGCTGACACAGAGAGTCGATATAGTGAAACCTCTTGGATGGGACCGCGGCAACAGCGGTAAGGCTCTCACAGACAACGACCTCTATAACATCCATCTGTACTGCGAGAGGATCTATGGCATCAGTTCCCTGAAGCTGATCGAAGAAGCGATCCATATCGTTGCGAACAGGAACAGCTATCATCCGATCAGAGATTTTCTGAACGGTCTGAATTGGGATGGTCAGGAGCGTATGCGCTATGCTCTCCGCCATTTCCTTGGTGCTGATGACAGTGATTACACATATGAGATCCTGAAGTTCTTCATGCTCGGAGCGATCTCAAGAGTGTTCAGGCCGGGGATAAAGTTCGACTATATCATCTGCGTAGTCGGTGACCAGGGAGCCGGGAAGTCTACTTTCTTTAGGCTGCTTGCAGTCGAGGATGAATGGTTCACAGACGATCTCAAGGATCTTGAAAGCGGCAAGGTCTATGAGAAGCTCCAGGGACACTGGATCATCGAACTGTCAGAGATGCTCGCTACCAACAATGCCAGGAGCAATGAAGCTATCAAGAGCTTTTTGTCCCGGCAGAAAGAGATATACCGAACGCCTTATGAACGCTACCCGAAGGACAGACTGAGGCAGTGTGTTTTCGCAGGAACTACGAACAAGATCAGCTTCCTTCCCAGTGATAGGACCGGCAACAGAAGGTTCCTTCCGATCGCGTGTAATGAAAGTGAGGCTGAGGTGTTCATCCTGGATAACGAGGAGGAGTCCAGAGAATATATCCGGCAGATGTGGGCAGAGGTCATGGAAATCTGGCGGAGCGGCAGAGTCAGGCTGAAGCTCTCTCCAAAAATGGAAGCCGAGGTGAGGCAGCGACAAAGAATGTTCATGCAGGAAGATGTAGATGCGGGGCTGATTCTGGCGTTCATGCAGGACTTCACCGGAGATAAGGTCTGCTCCAAGCAGCTCTTCCGGGAAGCCCTTCACAATGAATACTCTCAGCCGCAAAGATGGCAGACGAATGAGATCAATGACATCATGAACCAGCTCATACGTGACGGCACTCTGGAAGGATGGCGGTACTTCGACAGTCCCCGCCGGTTCGGCTCTGATTATGGCAGTCAAAAGGGTTGGGAGAGGATCCCGGATGTCAACGAAGGGGTGTCAACGGACTGTGGTTTTATGCAGATGACCATGGACGAGGACATCCCTTTTTGATTTCTGCAGCTCCGTTGACATGGTTCGTTGACGCTTCGTTGACACGCAAATATGAGTATGAGATGCCTGAAACCCTTGATTTTCTTCGGGTAGTGATACTGATGTCAACGAAAAACGTCAACGAGGGGTAAAAAAGTATTTTGGTCGGAAAAGGTGATCTGAAAATGAAAAAAGTGTTTTGCGGTCTGTTGACGTTTTCGTTGACAGGCCGCATCTGATGAAGGAGTGTGATTCAAGATGAAAAGTATACAGATCAAGCCATCCTTGTTCTTCAGGCTTCATGATTATTTCGTCTATGACAACAAGGAATACCATGACGATATCCGTAACGAACTGGAGGAGAAGATGGAGAAAATGAAACTTCGCATGCTGTTTACAGCCAGCTGTAAGGCTGCGACTGAGGAGGAACGTGAAGCAGCCAGAGCTGAATACCTGAGGATGGTCGGTAAGTGCAGAGCGAATGCAGTAGTTAACTTATATGACTGACGGAGGCGTCCACGCCTCCGTTGATACCTTATGAGGAGGTAATAAATGCCAAAAGTATATGGATATGTGCGTGTGTCGAGTGCCGATCAGAATGAGGACCGGCAGATGATCGAAATGGAGAGAGTAGACGTGCCGCCGGAAAACATCTTTATAGATAACCTTTTCCATAGTCAGTTTTCTTTTTCTAGAGAAGTTTCTTTCTGCATCGATGCAGAAAGACTTGGCGTTCGCTGCAACTGTTTTAATCTGAGACATCAAAAGATTCTTTACCATTTGTGGTTTCATGTGCACCTCCTTGAAATCGAGAATTATGCTTACAATTTCAAGGGCCGCTTTCGCTACCTCTAAAATATAATCAGTAGCGAAAGCGGCCGCACTTTTCAGTCCTGCTGTCAACTATTGTTTTCAGAAAAAAAGACCCCTATACCATTTCTGGTATAAGAGTCTTATTGTCGTCACACTTAACTTAATGACATTAGGGGCAATGGGGGGCAATAAAGAAATTGAATCTCTGAAACCCTGCGACCTCCGGGTTAGAAAATACGTTTTTTTTCGCTATCTTTCCGGATGCCTTCCTTGGAGAGATCTTCATAGAGCATGCCTGCTTTTCCTCACGGATTTGCGATGCGATAAGACTCAAAGGCTTTCGCAAGTTGTTCGCCGTCGGTGTCCGGCAGGTATACATAGTTGAATTCGCGTACGATATCCCAGCCGTCTACGGCAAATCGACGGAGCTCCGGATGTCCTTCCCCAACAGCGTCATAAGAAAAGGTAATGCCAGTACCTGCCTCCACAAGCCGGGCGAGGAGGCCGAAGTTACCGATACAGGTGACACGCCGGAAATCGCTGAGCGTATGGTTCTGCACTGCGAGCACCTGCTCCAGAATCGCGCGCGTTCCGGAATCCGCCTCCCGACAGATCAGGTGCTCACTCCACAGTTCTTCCAGCCTTACTGTTCTCCCTGCAAAGGGGTGGTCAGCGCTGCATAGGCCGGTGAACGGTTCTCTCCGGTAAAGAAAGCTGCCGAACTCACTGCGCGGAAAAAAGCCCTCCACCAGCGCAAAATCCAGCGCACCGCGGCGGAGCATATCCAGGATTTGAATGGTGTTGTCCACCTCCATGGACAGCCGGTTTTCCGGGCGGGCAAGGAAACGGGCTGCATGATCGTAAAGCGCATATTCGCCGATGGTCTTCGTGGCTCCCATGGCAATGGAGAGACCCGCCGAGGGCTGAAGAGCCGATCTGAGCTTTCGTTCCTGATAGAGCATGGAATCTGCGTATCGCCGCAGGATCTCCGCTTCCGGTGTCCGTTCCAGTTTTCGCCCGTCATAGGAGAACAGTCGGCAGCCAAACTCACGTTCAAGATGCTGAATGTGCTGCGTGACCGCAGGCTGTGTCATCAGCAGAAGCTGCGCCGTCTCCCTGTAATTCATTGTGTCATACAACGTGAGAAAGGTTTGGATGCGATGATCAATCATGATGATACCCTCTTGATAAGAGATGATTATTATTTCATATAAAATGATAATTGGATTTTATCATTTCCCTGTACTATAATCAAGTGCGATCACAGGATATGGAGGTGTTGAGATGCAATTTTTCAAAGACAACTGGAAGGGGATCATCCTCTGCTTTGCCTTATCGCTGCCATGCTGGTTTCTCGGAAAAGCCGTGCCGGTGGTAGGCGCGCCGGTGTTTGGAATCCTGCTGGGAATGGCGCTGATGCGCTTTCTCCCGGCACGAGAGCAGTTTCAGAGCGGCATTGGATTTACATCCAAGAAGGTTCTGCAATATGCGGTCATTCTGCTGGGCTTCGGTTTGAATCTTGGCGTCGTGCTCGAGACCGGAAAGCAGTCACTTCCTATCATCTGCTCCACCATTACGATCAGCCTTGTGATGGCTTGGATTTTACGAAAGGTACTGCGTGTGCCCGGGAAGATCGCTACGCTCATTGGCGTCGGTTCCAGCATTTGCGGCGGCAGCGCTGTGGCCGCGACCGCTCCGGTGATTGACGCGGATGACGAAGAAGTTGCACAGGCGATTTCGGTCATTTTTCTCTTCAATGTTCTGGCGGCACTGATTTTTCCGGCGTTAGGCGGGCTGATTGGCTTTGACACCACCAGCGGAGAGAGCTTTGGCATTTTCGCCGGGACCGCAGTCAACGACACATCCTCTGTTACGGCGACCGCCTCCACATGGGACAGCCTCTATGGCCTTGGGTCACAAACGCTGGATAAGGCTGTCACAGTAAAGCTGACGCGCACGCTTGCGATCATCCCGATCACGCTGGTACTGGCGCTGGCTCGGGCAAAACGGGAAAAGGCCGCATCGAACGCTTTCAGCTTCAGGCGCGCGTTCCCGATGTTTATTTTATGGTTCATTGTCGCCAGTCTGATCACCACAATCTGCACCACCCTTGGCGTAAGCGCATCGGTGTTTGCTCCACTCAAAACGCTGAGCAAGTTCTTCATTGTCATGGCCATGACCGCCATCGGACTGAACACGGACATCGTCAGGCTTGTGAAAAACGGCGGAAAACCCATTGCGCTTGGTTTTGGCTGCTGGGCAGCGATCACAGTTGTCAGTCTGCTGATGCAGTACGCAATGGGAATCATGTGAAGAGGACGACAGAAAAGCCAGATTATAATGCTGAATTAATAGCTCAGCGCGCAGAACTAAATAAGTTGGGCCTGTTTAAAAGAAAAGAGAAGCAGGAACTGCAGGAAAGAATCAGACAGACTCAATGCAATATTACTTCGACACAGGATAAAATAGCTGAAGTAGAAGGCAAGATAAAGCCTCTTGAGCAGGAGGTTGCGAATGTGGAAAAAGCAATCGCAAAGAATGCTTTAAAGGCCAAAGAAATAGAAGATAGCTTGATGTCTACAGAAGAGTAGCATTATTACATGTAATTATAATAAAGCTCAGGCGATAAAGGCAGTTATAATGACTGCCTTTTTTGCTGCCAAAAAAAGAAAGAGAGGTACAGAAAATGACAGAAAAAAGCATTTCTTGTGAAATTGTAGAGCCGATCGCAGTGCTCTCGGAGAACGAAAAAGGTTATACCAAAGAGATCAATCTTGTCAGATGGAATGGTGCTGAACCGAAGTTTGACATCAGGAACTGGCATCCGGGAAGAGTGAGATCCGGCAAGGGAATAGCTCTGACAAAGGACGAAATCATAAACCTCATGGAAGCTTTGAAGGAGGTGTTAAGTGATGGCGAGGAAAGATAGTAATGTGTTTGAGGAGAAAATCGGCAGGGTCTCTTTCCTTGTTGAAGCAAAAAACATGGAAAAGGGCAAGGAAACGGCTGAAGAGAAGCTGAAAAACATCATGATCAAGGATTTGATTGCCAAGGATAACGCGATGGCTTCATAAAAATCAGCTGAAACTGTTGATTTTCAAGGCTTTACGGCATCAAAAAAAGTTTTGAATAATCACCAAAAATGGCTTGACAAAAGCTCTCCGAAAGGGGAACAGCTAAGAGACTGCGGCCGCCTGCTAGAGGAGGAAGGTTACGAAGTGCGTGTGCTTGATCTCATCGATATGGAGAAGAGCCACTGCTATAACCCGTTCGTCTATCTTAGGGATGACAACGATGTACAGCGCCTTGTGACCAACCTTTTTAAAGCAACTACACCGAAAGGCGCGCAAAGCCAGGATCCGTTTTGGGATACAGCAGCGCAGATGCTCCTGCTCGCGCTGATCTTCTATCTGAAATACGAAGCCCCGGAGGAGGAACAGAATTTCGCGATGGTCATGGAGATGATCCGGGCAGGCGAGGTCGATGAGGAAGATAATATGCCGAGCGCGCTCGATAACCTGTTCTTCGATCTGAGAAAAGTCGACCCTACGCATATCGCTCTCAAGTATTACGATGCGTATCACGCCGGTGCCGCTAAGACGCTGAAGAGCATCCAGATCACGCTGGCGGCAAGGCTTGAGAAGTTTAATTTGGAATCGCTCGCAAAGCTTACTATCACGGATGAACTGGATCTGCCTTCGCTTGGGGAAAGGAAATGCGCGTTATTCGCACTTATTCCTGACAACGACACTTCTTTCAACTTCCTCGTGTCCATTCTGTACACGCAGCTCTTCCAACAGCTTTTTGAATGCGCCGACAAGAGGCACGGAGGCTCGCTTCCTGTACACGTTCATTTTCTAATGGACGAGTTCGCCAATGTATCGCTCCCGGATGACTTTGACAAGATCCTGTCGGTCATGCGGTCGAGGGGCGTGTCCGTGAGCATCATCCTGCAAAACCTGGCACAGCTTAAGGCGCTCTTTGAAAAGCAGTGGGAGTCGATTGTCGGCAACTGTGATGAGTTCGTATACCTCGGCGGCAATGAGCAGGCGACGCATAAGTATGTGAGCGAACTGCTCGGGAAAGCCACCATCGATATGAACACATACAACCAGTCTTACGGCATGAAAGGGAACTATACTCGCAATTGGCAGCTGCAGGGAAGAGAGCTTCTCACCCCGGATGAAGTGCGCATGCTCGATAACCGTTATGCGATCCTCTTTATCCGAGGCGAGAGGCCGTTAAAAGATCTCAAGTTCGACATCCTTAAGCATCCGAAAGTTAGTCGTACTGTAGACGGAAAAGCGGATAGCTACCGGCACGGCGAAGTGGGCGATGCCGTGCTGAGCATCAGCTTGCTGCCATCTGGGAAAGCAGGCAGGGAGACGATTGCGCCAGAAGAAATAGTTGCTTCTGCAGCATACTATGAACTGCTGTCGGAGGCGGATGTTGAGAAGCTGTTAGCTTGAGCGTCTTTGATTAATGCGGTAAGTATACGGAATCAAAAATAAGGAGGAGATATCAATGAAACACAAGAACATAAGCAGGCTGAAGGAGCCTGGCAGAAAAGGCCGGACGGCACTCGTCATCTATAGTGGACTGATCTGCTCCCTGACGATGGGTGCTGTCACGGCTTTCGCAGCTGGAGATCCGATCCAGACCGTCAATAATCTGTCCACATTCATCTTCAGCCTGATCAGAGCCATTGGCCTTATCCTGCTGGGACTAGGCATCATGCAGGTGGGTCTGTCGCTTAAATCCCATGATCCGTCGCAGCGAGCCAATGGTTTTCTGACCCTGACTGGGGGGATCATCATTACGTTCACGAAGGAGATTCTGACCTTGATTGTCGGGTAGTCGAATTGTTAAACCGATCAGCGTCATGCTGATCGGTTTTTTGGTGGGAGGATTATTGGACACCTAAAGAGCTAGATTAAAGATGACAAAGGAGCATGGTATAAACTGTCGCTTCAGAGGCGACCCGGGCAACATTTTATTTGTGTAATCTGCTCTTAAGAAAGAAACTGAATTGTGAGGAGGAATCAAAATGGGAACGATTAGAACAAAAGGCAGTGCATCCAAAGAAGTTACGTATGACAGGATGACCGTGACGATTACGTTTTCTGCCAGAGAAAACTACAGTAAAGATGCGGTTCGGAAAATGACAGAGGAATGCGAGGAATTCTTATCGACTCTGAAAGAACTTGGCTTTGATATTACCAAGATCAGCGCCGATGACAATCAGATTTCCAAGCATGATTACAGAGATGATAACTATACGAATGCCTTCAGAACTCTCAAATGGCGTTCGGAATACGATCTGCATTTCATTGACATCTTGACACAGCTGGTTGAAAAGGGTTCATATAGTGTAAATCTTGACATCGAACCAGAATACTCAAATATGGGTGAACTCCATCGGACTTTGCTGAAAGAGGCAGCGTTGGACGCGGAAAAGACGGCAAATCTGCTTGCTGAATCACTAGGCACAAGAATCAAGGGGCCAGGCAAGATCAATGTTGATCCGTATTCTGAATACATGACGGATGAGGATACAGAGTATCATTGCTATGGGATCGTTACCGAAAAGGAACGAGGGATTGGCTTGAGTCAGACTGACTTTTCGACTTTGAAGAATCCGACAACAATTGAGAATGAAAATCTTGTCATAGAGTGGGATCTGGAAGAATAATACGATGGCAACAATGTGATCTGGATTAAAGCGGAGGACAGAGAAATGGGAAAGGGTTATCATTTTACATGTAAAAGCTGCGGATACTCTTTCGGGGCAAATCTGGGCGTAGGTTTTGCTTACCCGGTGGTCTATCAAGAGACTTTGCAGGCAGCTCGCGCAGGAAAACTGGGAAAACAGGTAAAGGATTTCTTGAAGAAATACCCGAACGGGGCGATCAATCCGACCAGAGTTTTGGCACGTTGCAGAAATTGCGGATGCCTGGAACCGGTTCCTGAACTGAGCATGTATGCACCTGTTGGCGGTCAGGAGCCCAAAGTGCACAAGGGGGGCTGGTCTGTTGCATTTGATGACAGCAACAATGAGTATGTTTCCGACTTTACAGATGGATATGAACTGGTGGAGCGATATGACCAGAGATGCGATTCCTGTGGTGGCACGATGGAGATTATACCTGTGAGCGAATTCGACAGGCTCATCTGTCCTGAGTGCGGGAGCAAACTGACTCCTGGTGCGTGCATCATGTGGGATTAGAAAGGGGAAAGAAAGATGATTGAATTAGATGAAAGAAGGATCGCAGCATTTTTATTGCAGCATGTTGGAGAATATGCGACATCATATCTGTTGGTCAAGGAAGCAGGAGCCTATTTTGGCAATATGGAAAAGCTGACTGACAATCAGTTGTTCGAATTAGAGGATGCTGTATCAAAAGTCGCTGACAAATATGGGTTTGTTCTTAATAAGCAGCACCATGACGGCAAACTTGAAGGTCTTCCTTGGAATCTGGATTTTCTGATTGAACGGAAGAGCGATGGTGGCATAGATGGCTAATTATGTGCGGAACTATGTATTCTGTAGCGATGAACTCTATGAGGATCTTCTGGTTAAGGATTTCGACCACAGACTGTTCCAAACGGGGATCTATGACCCGGTAGGGTATGAGCTGAAGGATGGCCGGAAGCTGGTGATTTTCGATTCCCGCGGTATAGAATACGAAACCCAATATATTGAATCGATCATTACCCGCTTTCATGATACGATCTGGTACTGCATTGAAGAAAACGATATCGAGGAAGGTGCGTTCTGGTGGGATGACGAAGGCGTTAGATCGTCTGTACGAGAATTGCTGGCTGAAGCACCTGATGGCTGCATTCTTGATATTGACTATATGGATAATGAATGGCGGCTTCTGAAATCTGTTGTTGTGTTCCCGGGCAGGATTGTCATTGAAGAATGCCTTCATAATACCGCAGAGGAATTCCTGCTGACCGATGACGCAGGCCTGGAACTGGTCAGCTTTGTTGACCATCTTGCAGCGGACATGATCAGGAGGAATCCACCTCTTGGTGAATTTTCTTTGTCAGATCAAGATAAAGTATGGCGAGAGTATTATCTTTACGGATCCGAAGATAAAAGGGCGTTTATTTCCAGCGGTTGCAGCGAGTATTATCCACAAGACCTGATAGACGCAGGGGAGCGATATGCAGAGAACATCACAAACTTCCTGATCGAATTCTTTGTAAAGTACGGAATCAAGACACGGCTTTTATATGACTCAGTAGAGGAGTTTCTCTGAGATCATCGTGGAGATCAATGATTGTGCTTTCCATAAAGTGAGATGTCTTTCATGTGGTAGTATAATTAATAAAGGCAGAAATAAATCGGAGGGACGACTAGTTATGGGAACGATCGGCAACATTCTTTGGTTTGTATTTGGCGGCTTCATCAGCGGGCTTGCCTGGCTGATTTCGGGATTGTTCTGGTGCATCACGATTATCGGTATCCCATATGGAAAACAGTGCTTCAAATTCGCAAGCCTTTCCTTCTTCCCGTTTGGCAAGGACGTCGTATATGGTGGCGGAGCACCGTCTTTGATCGCTAATGTGATTTGGGTGATCTTCTTTGGGATCTGGATGGCGATCGGCAATCTGATCATCGGACTTCTCTGGTGTATCACGATCATTGGCATCCCTTTTGGGAAGCAGTTCTTTAAGATTGCCAAATTGTCATTGACACCGTTTGGAGCGAAAATTGTTGGGGTTTGAGAAGGAAAAAGCATGAAAACGAATCTGATAAAAGAAATCGTAGATCAGATAAAGAAGTCCAACATTGATGGAGGGCGTGTAATCATTAATGAGGAATACCCATACCACCCAATTGAAGTGGCGCATCGATCCTACACGGTAAAGCAGAGATATGCACAGTTTTGCAAAGATGGGTTTATCGATAGATATTCTGGGGAGAGGCTTGTCAATCCGGGTATTCTTAAAGTAATTTCTCATTATTATCCTGAGGAATTCCCATATCATCCGCACTGGAAGATGTCAGAAACGCATACTGCGTACTGGGAATTAAGCCCAACGATCGATCATATTGTACCAATCGCCACTGGCGGTGAAGATGACCCAACAAATTGGGTCACTGCGTCAATGATGAATAATATGATCAAGAGCAACTGGACACTGGAGCAGATGAGATGGTCACTGCATCCATCAGGGGATTTACGTGAATGGGATGGACTGACTGGAGACTTCATTGAACTTATTTCTCTAGATAAAGGACTCCTTAATGACAATTATATAAAGACGTGGTATCGAGTTTCTTGTGAAAGCATACACGATCCGTTGGAGGATTATCCGGCATTCAAATCGATTCTTGAAGAAGTGCGGAGTAGAGCGATGGAGCGAGTCAACGCACTAAGAGAAACCGAGATCGCAAAACAGGATGGCGATGAACAATACCAAGAGTTTCTAAGAGGGCTTCCAATGTCACACCAGTTTGCATATGAAGTTCAACGTATTCTTCGTGAAGAATATGACATCGAGTGGAAATCAGTAATAGATCTGAATCCCAGAATACAAATTGATTAAACTAAAGGTAACCATCGAGAGTAAGGCGGGAGAAGAATGAGCAACTACGAAAACCTATTCTATCCAAGCGCCTCTGAAAGTTTGGAGAACAAGCATCACATAGAAGAATTAATCACTCTTGATACTCCAGCACTTCAACGCAAATACGTTGAATATCAGATGTATCTGGATGAACTCAGAAAGAGAGAACCTTCAAGAAAGCAGAATAACAAAACGGAGTATAGAATTTGGCTAAAACGTACACATGACTATTTGGACATACTAAATGCGATAGCGAGAGAACTTGAGTTGCGTTAATCCCATACAGGCCGGTCTTCGGACCGGCTTTTTTCATACCAAAGCAAAACAGACAGGAGGTGAACAGGAAAGTGAACACGCAGAAAAATAAGAGAGGAGGTGCGGCTTTGTGTCCGACAACTGGGTAGTACAACACTTGATGAACACGCTGGCCACGTGGAATGAAAAACTGGCCGAGGTGTGGCAGCTTCTGACCATGTCGCCGGAGGAATTCAAAGGTGGTGGCATCTGGAGGGTGATCCTCACCATCAACGGATCGATGCAGGCGATAGGACTGGCGTTGCTGGTCCTATTTTTTCTTGCCGGTGTCGTGAAGACGAGCGCCAACCTGACGGAAATCAAGAGGCCGGAACATGCGCTGAAGCTGTTCTTAAGATTCGCGATCGCGAAAGGCGCGATCACATACGGGCTCGAACTGATGATGGCGGTCTTCACGATCGTGCAGGGAATGATCGGTTCCATGATGGCATCGTCCGGCATCGGTGAAGTCTCCGAAGCAATGATTCCGCAGGAGATGGTGGATGCCATAGAAGACTGCGGATTCTTTGAGAGCATCCCACTGTGGGCGGTGACGCTGATCGGGAGCCTGTTCATCACGGTGCTGTCGTTCATCGTCATCATGACCGTGTATGGGCGATTTTTCAAGCTCTATATGTATACGGCCATCGCGCCGATCCCGCTTTCCACATTCGCGGGGCAGCCGACACAGAACATCGGGCGGAGCTTCCTCAAGTCTTACGCTGCGGTGTGTCTGGAAGGCGCGATCATCGTGCTGGCATGCATCATCTTCAGCCTGTTCGCATCGAGCCCGCCGGTCGTTGACGCGGACGCGGCGCCTGCGGCGATGGTCTGGAAGTATATCGGAGAACTGGTATTCAATATGCTGGTGCTCGTAGCCACAGTCAAAATGAGTGACCGCATCGTCAGAGAGATGATGGGTCTTTAGGAAAAGGAGGAAACTATATGGAAAACATCAGAGAGTTTATGGATGAATTGTCCGGTGAGATCGCACGCATGCTCCCGGAAGACCTGACGAAGGATCTCTCCATCGATCCGGTGACGGTCACGAAGATGAACGACCAGATTCTTTACGGGCTTTCGTTCAAGCATCAGGAAGGGGATGCCGCGCCGACGATCTATGTGAATGAAGAGTATGAGAGCCACCGAAAAGGGAAACCGCTGGAAACGATCTCGAGTCAGATCGCGGTGCTGTATATGGATACCATGCTGGTCCGCGGAGAAACGGTCCCGCGGGACTTAAGCCTCGACAACGAGAATAATGAGCTCACGATCCGCATCGTAGAACTCAAGAGGAATCACAGCTATCTGTCGGGGATCCCGTATGTGTCCATCGGGAACGGGCTGGCAGCCGTCTGCGACGTGAAAGCCAAAGAGAGCGATGAGGGATACTGGAGGACGACGATCACAAGAAAGGGCATGGAGGAGAACTGCTATGACAAAGAAAAAGTCTTTGCGAGAGCGTTTGAGAATGCGCCGAAGACCGATCCACCGACACTGATCACGATGGAGTGCCAGATGTTCGGGATAGACGGGACAGACTATCTGAAGTCGGGGCCGATCAGTGACCGGGACAAAGTACCGATGTATGTCCTCTCGAACGAGAGCGGGATGCTTGGCGCTGCCGCTCTTTTTTATCCGGGCGTGCAGGAGAAGATTGCGGAGAATCTTGGGGAAAACTATTACGCGCTGCCGAGTTCCGTGCATGAATTCATCATCGTCCCGGAATCGCTTGCGCCGGATGCCATTCATCTCGCGGAGATGGTGAGAACTGCCAACAAGACGGTGGTCGATCCGAGCGAAGTCCTCTCGGACAATGTCCTGTTCTACGACAGGAAAGAAAAGCAGCTCGGGACTGCAGTGCAGACCATCACTCTTTCCGAGAAACACCGGGAAGCGAGGTGTTAGCGCATGGAAGTTAAGATCAACCGGGAGATCCGGGAGTATACGGAATCGATGTTTTTCGGACTGTCTCTTAGACAGTTCTTTTTTTCTGTGCTGGCATGCGCGGTCGCTGTGACTGTGTACTTCCTCCTAAAACCCGTGCTCGGGCTGGAGACGACGAGCTGGGTCTGCATCCTGGCCGCCGTGCCGTTTGCGGCGACCGGGTTTCTGAAGTATAACGGGATGCCCGCCGAGAAGATGCTGTGGGCGGTGGTCAAGTCGGAGGTTCTGATGCCGAAACACCTCGTTTTCGGGGACACGAATCTATACAAAAAACTCCTCAGTGAGGAGAAAAAGGAGCGAAAAGGAAGGAGGCTTAAGGATGATCAAGACACTCTCTAACATCATGAAACAGGATAAAGAGAAGTTCGAAGTGCCAAAGAATGTACAGGATATGATCCCGGTCAGGACCATCTGGCCGGACGGGATCTTTCTGGTCGGGAAGAACAAATACAGCAAGATGTTCAAGTTCGAGGATATCAATTACGCGGTCGCTTCCCGTGAGGACAAGGAGGCGATGTTCTTGGAGTATTCGGAGCTTCTGAACTCTCTGGACAGCGGCGCGACGACGAAGCTCACGATCAACAACAGGAGGCTCAACAAGAACGATTTTGAGGATCAGATCCTTCTCAAAGAGAAAGGCGATTCTCTGGATGAATACCGCAGGGAGTACAACCGCATCCTGATAGATAAAGCGACGGGATCCAATTCGATCGTCCAGGACAAGTACGTCACGATCTCCGTGAATAAGAAGAGCATCGAAGATGCCAGGGCATATTTCTCCCGTGTGGGAGCGGATCTCATCTCCAAGTTCAGCCGTCTGGGTTCTGTATGTACGGAGCTTGATGCTTTGGACCGGCTCAGGATCATCCACGACTTCTTCAGAACGGGGGAAGAAACATCTTTCCACTTCGATATCAGGGACCATATGAGAAAGGGGCACGATTTCAGGGATTATATCTGTCCTGACTGTTATGAGAACGAGCGCGACTATTTCAAAATCGGATCTCGGTTTGGTCGCGTTCTTCTGCTGCGCGATTACGCTTCGTACATCAAAGACGACATGGTGGCGGAGCTGACGGACATCAACCGCAACCTGATGCTCTCGATCGATGTGATCCCGGTCCCGACAGACGAGGCCGTGAAAGAAGTCGAACAGCGGCTCCTCGGTGTGGAGACGAATATCACCAACTGGCAGAGAAAGCAGAACATGAACAACAACTTTTCGGCTGTCATTCCGTATGACATGGAGCAGCAGCGGAAGGAGTCAAAGGAATTCCTCGACGATCTCACGACTCGCGATCAGAGGATGATGTTCGCCGTCATCACCGTCGTCCACACTGCGGATACGAAGAAGCAGCTCGATAGCGACACGGAGTCCATCCTCACGACAGCGAGGAAGCATCTTTGCCAGATGTCGGTGCTGAAGTTCCAGCAGTTGGACGGCCTTAAAACAGCGCTTCCCTTCGGGGTGAGAAAAATCGACGCATTCCGCACTCTGACGACAGAGAGCCTCGCGGTCTTCATGCCGTTCCGGGTGCAGGAGGTCTACGACAAAGACGGGATCTATTACGGCCAGAATGTCATCAGCAAGAACATGATCATCGCGGACAGAAGGAAGCTCCTGAACGGTAATTCCTTCATCCTGGGGGTATCGGGCTCCGGTAAGTCCTTCACAGGAAAGAACGAGATCACGAACCTGATGCTCTCTTCGGATGCGGATATCATCATTATTGACCCGGAGAGAGAATACGCGCCGCTCGTGCGCGCGATGGGCGGCAGCGTCATCGAGATCTCCGCGACGTCACCGAACCACATCAATGCCATGGACATGAGCAGGGACTACGGGGAAACGGATCCCATCATCGAAAAGTCTCAGTTCCTGCAGTCCCTCTGTGAGCAGATCATCGCAGGGCATCATTTCTCGAAAGGGCAGCAGTCGATCATAGACCGCTGCACGGAGAACGTGTACCGCTATTACCAGCAGGGAAACTATCAGGGGACGCCGCCCACGCTGGCGGATTTCAGAGAAGAACTTCTGAAGCAGCCGGAACGAGAGGCGCATTCGCTCGCGCTTGAGCTCGAACTCTTTACGCGTGGCTCGCTCAACACATTCGCTAAGCAGACCAATGTTAACACGGACAACCGCCTGATCTGCTATGACATCCTGGAACTTGGGGAACAGCTCCGGGCGATCGGTATGCTGGTCATTCTGGACTCGATCATCAACCGTATCACAAAGAACCGTCTTGCGGGGAAGCAGACCTTCATCTTCATCGATGAGATCTATCTTCTGTTCATGCATGAGTACTCGGCGCAGTTTCTGTTCAAACTCTGGAAGCGTGTCCGCAAGTACGGCGCGTACTGCACCGGCATCACGCAGAACGTAGACGACCTGCTGCAGTCTCATACTGCGAGAACGATGCTTTCAAATTCGGAGTTCATCGTCATGCTCAATCAGGCGGCGACCGACCGGGCTGAGCTCGCCAAACTGCTCAACATCTCGGATCTGCAGCTTTCTTACATCACGAATGTGGATGCCGGGCACGGGTTGATCAAGGTCGGTTCCTCACTGGTACCTTTCGCGAACAAGTTCCCACGGGATACGAAACTGTATCGCTTGATGAGCACGAAGCCCGGGGAAGGGCTTGAGAGTTAGATGGTGTAATGTCACTCTCAGTTACAAGATGTCACGCAGAGTGACAAACGGCACAGCGTAGCGTTGCAAAGATGTCACTGAGAGAGACAAAAGGTCACAATCAGTGACAATGCTTCGGATTTTGTATAAAAGATTGGATTTGCGAAAGGAGGTGATTTGGTGGCAGATATCAAAACGAGACAGGTCAACAAAGGAAACATCAAGACGATCGACCGCGCGTCGAATCTGTCGTCGCGTGTGAGAGCAGCGTCTGTCAGGACCAGAGAACAGATGGCATCGCAAACTGAGCCGGAGGGTAGCAATGAATCTGGCTATGCGAGCGAGCATACGATCTCGGCTGCGAGGGGCAGTGTTCAGGGGGCCTCACGCCCAGTGGCGCTCGGCATGCAGACCGCAAGGAGAAAAGCGGTCAAGAGAGGTCTGGGATCCAATACGAGGCCAAAGCAGGTAAAGAACGGTGCTTCTCGTGATCTTCGAGGAAGAGCGGGAAGAGAGGTCAGGCGAGACAGACATCCGTTCCGACCTGAGAGCGATTCTTCCCCGCGGAAGGTGAGCTCGCATGATAATCCTTCCGCAAAGCCTTCTCCTAAACGGAGCACGCAGGCACTTGTCCCGGTGCGGGAAGGAAAATCGATCAAGACAACATCCAGCAGTACAGGCAGGAAAGTGACTGTGCAGGCTGGGAAGACAGAAGCTGCGAGGAGAGCGACGACTCAGGCAAAGAAGAAAACAGCTGACCAGATCAGGAGCAGCCTCAAGCGTTCGGTAACGTTGTCGTATAATGCGCTGAGAGCAAGTATCGCCGGGGCAAAGGCACTTGCTCTTGCCGCCATAGCCACCGGCGGCATCTCCGTTCTGATCGTTCTGATTTTCGTATTCTTCGGAGCCGGGTTCTATTTCTTCGGGGATGAGAGTTCCAGCAACTACATGGCCGTCAGCGCTGAGGTAGAGGCTTACTCTCCGGTGATCCAGAAGTATGCGCAGGAGTATGGCATACCCGAATATATTGATCTGATCAAAGCTGTCATGATGCAGGAATCCGGCGGGAAGGGGACGGATCCCATGCAGGCTGCAGAAGGGGCGTTCAACACCAAGTATCCGAAGAAGCCGAACGGCATCAAGGATCCGGATTACTCGATCAGCTGCGGCGTGCAGGAACTGAAAGCAGCTCTGGTAAGCGCCGGGGTCGAGAATCCTCTCGATATGGAGCACATCCGTCTGGCGCTGCAGGGGTACAACTACGGCAATGGCTATATCTCGTGGGCGATTCAGAGGGACGGCGGCTATACGGTCGAGAACGCGGCTGTCTTCTCAGAAGCGCAGGCAAAGAAGCACGGCTGGTCCTCGTACGGCGACAAGCAGTATGTGGCTCATGTGTTGCGATATTACCCGTACGGCAACTACAACATGGGGATCGGCAACACGAAGATCACCCAGGTCGCCGCGCTGCAGATCGGCAATGTCGGCGGCAAGAAGTTTTGGAGCTGGTACGGATTCAAGAGTCACGTGGAATGGTGCGCCTGCTATGTGTCCTGGTGCGCGGATCAGTGCGGGTATATCGATGCGGGCATTATTCCGAAATTCGCCTCGGTCGTCGAAGGCGCGAACTGGTTTAAAGAGAAGAATCAATGGCAGCCTTCCGGGTACCACCCGGCGCCTGGTGATATCATCTTCTTCGACTGGAAAGCCGACGGGACGTGTGATCATGTCGGAATCGTGGAGAAGTCTGACGATGAAACGGTCTATACGATCGAAGGCAATTCGCGCGATATGTGCCGACAGAAGAATTATCCAATCAACAGCATGATGATCTATGGGTACGGTGTGCCGAAGTACTAGCAGGCTTTATATAATCAATCATATAAGTGAGTCCAAGCCCCTATTGCGAATATAAGTGTTTAAGCGTGCGCGGAAATCCTGAATATTATGGCGCTTTTCAGCTGCGAGTCCGCGTTTTGTTAATTGGTAACAGATTCTCGGGGCGGGTGGATCCAAAAGCTCGTATATTTTAATATTCTCATATCCTTGAAAGATGTTAGAGGCTGAAGCAGGAATAATCGCCCAGGATCGATGGACCTGTAACAATTCTGGCAGGGCAGATTCATGGTCAATGATGGCGTGGGGATGAACTGCTTTGTCAAAATATTTTTCATGCCATTCTTCAAAGGGATTGTTACCGCTTATGTAGATTTCTTCTTTCGCATTGAGTTCGCTAGGGTGGAAGGCAGTACGAAGCTCATTCTTTTCTGAGCAAAACTTTGCTAGTACAAGGCGTTCCTCAAAAACAGGATCTGCCAGCAAGTCATCGCTCGACAGTAAATCGAATGTAAGCCCAATGTCGGCGGTTTCGCTAGAAACAGCGGCATAGATTTCGGCAACTGTTCCAGTCTGTACTGACAATTTAAATGCGTCCTTCTTTGTAGTAAGTGCTTTGCAAAATGGATCCACCAGATGTGATTGAATGCTTTTTGGGCAACTAATTATCAAAGGGATTCTTGTGTCATCAGCAGATAGATTGCGAATATCCTGCCAAAGTTGCATCCAGGCTTGAGCAATGGGAATGAAATCTTTCCCCTTAGCTGTTAGAGTTACGCTTCGGAGCCCCTTTTGGCGTTCAAAAAGAGTAAACCCAAGATCGGATTCAAGCGATTTTAGCCGGTAACTAACTGTTGGTTGGGATAGGAACAATCGATCAGATGCATGAGCAATGCTTCCTGTTTCGAAAATTGCAAGAAATGTTTCAATTTGTTCAGAATTCATGATGGATGACCTCCGCACATAAATACTATCACAATTGAGCATAATATAGAATATATTTATAATTTCGAGGAGAAAATGAATAATAAATTGAATTATTTTCTGAAAATTACGCATGCTATCATTAATATATAGAGTCACATTCTGTGAATAACTAAGCGAAAAGTTATCAAAAAGAGTTAATCAAAATCTTGTATATTAACAAGAGAGGAGGGCATTTCACCATGAAAAAGTTCGCAGGATTGCTTTTGGCGGTGCTCATGATGGCATTAGCTTTGACTGGATGCGGTGGCTCATCCAGTACTAGTGGAAGTGCATTAAAAGTGGGCTGGACAAGTGAACCTGACACATTAAATCCACTGACCAGTTACAGTACGGAGTCAATGCAAATAGATGGTCTGGTATATGAACCTCTTCTTGCGTATGACACAAATCTTGAAGAATCCCCACGGCTCGCAGAAGGCTATGAGTATAGCAACGATGGACTAGTTGCTACATATCATCTACGTGAAGGGGTCAAGTGGCATGATGGAGAAGATTTTAATGCTGATGACGTTGTGTTCACGTTCAACATGATTAAAGAATATGAAGTCGGACCAGCCGCCGTATACATCGATACTTTCGATGAAGCGGTAAAGGTAGATGATTACACAGTTGAATTGCGGTTTTCGGACAAACAAGCATTTAATATCGCAATGATTGCTGTGATTCTGCCGGAACATATTTGGGGAGAGATGTCTCTGGAGGATATCGAACTTTTCGCGAATGATGAACCGATTGGGACAGGACCTATGAAGTTCGTTTCCTGGGAACAGGGATCCTCAATCACCTTGACGAGAAATGAAGAGTATTATGGGAATGCATCTGGCGCAGATAATATCATTTTTGTGGAATACGGCAACGAAGATGTTATGGCGCAAGGTCTGCAGAGCGGAGAAATCGATATTGTTACAGAGCTTTCGCCGACCGTTTGGGAATCACTCGAAGGTGCCGAGAATATCCAGGCCGTGTCATTGCCATCCATGTCTTTCCACGAAATCGGTATCAATGTCAGCGACAGCCCAAATTCAAAGGGCAATCCGATGTTGCTTGATCTTAACGTAAGACAAGCTCTCAATTATGCGGCAGACCGCGAGAATATCGTTGAAACCGCTTTGGCAGGTCACGGGGAACCGGGGGATACCATCGTGCCTCCTGCCCTTGGTGACTGGCATTATAATGTTCCTGAGAGCGAAAAAATGAATGCCAATATTGACAAGGCCAACGAGATTCTTGAAGCGGCGGGCTATGTCGATACAAACGGAGATGGCATTCGCGAAAAGGACGGGAAGGATATGTCCTTCAGGCTGTATGCGATCGAATCCACCACAGTGGACGTTCGTGCTGCCGAACTCTTCAGAGATTCTGCGAAGAAAGCCGGTATCGATATCACAATCACCACAATGGACGAGAATACGATGGGAGATACTCTTCTTGATGCAGACACAGCAGACTTCGATTTGTTTGTCTGGGGCTGGGATGTCGATAACCTTGACCCTGCCAATCTTCCTTCTTACTTCGTTACTGGTGGTGAAGACAATGATGTTCATTACGCCAGTGATGAATTTGATGCCCTGATGACCTCGCAGCAAAGTGATATGGATGAGGCAAGTCGTATGGAAAAACTGCATCAGATGCAGAAGTTGTTCTATGATAACGGCGCATATATCGTTCTGTGGTATCAGGATAAACTGCAAGCCTATAGAACGGATACGTTTGAAGGATGGGAAGAAGCTCCTGGCGGTTTGATTTACAATGTCACATATGATAACTATACCGGGGTAACGCCTATACAGGAGTAAAGACACCAATCAGATTTGCAAATGGAAAGACTACGCATAATAGGTAAAAAGACAGTCGAACTGCTCATTACACTCCTGGCGATCGCCACATTTAACTTTGTATTGTTCAGGGTTCTGCCGGGCAATCCACTTACGCTGATTGCCCGTGCAGGTCACCTGACCGAAGAGATGGTTCATAATATCGAATCAATCTTCGGCCTTGATAAATCCTTGTGGGAACAATACTTTATTTATTTGAAAAATATCGCTACGGGACAGTTTGGCATTTCGATTACATATCGCCGCCCTGTGGCTGAAGTGATCGGGGAACGCTTTGGAAATACGTTGATCCTACTTGCTGCCGCAACGGTTATTGTTATCGTTGTAGGCATAGGTCTCGGTATTGTCGCAGCTAAGCGCCGTGGTACGAAAGCGGATCGTTCGCTTGTGGTGGCATCAATGATTGGCTGGAGCCTTCCCACCTTTTGGACAGGTCTTATGATGATTATCGTATTCAGCGTATCCCTTCATTGGTTGCCTGTTTCCGGCATCACCACGCCTGGCGCGTTCTACGCGAACGGATGGGAGCACTTTGCGGATGTTGCAAGGCATCTTGTGTTGCCTACGATTTCTCTTGTCATAGTAGATATGGCGCAGTTTTTCCTCGTGACGCGGACATCTTTAGTCGAAGTGATGACAGAGGACTATATGCTGACTGCTAAGGGGAAGGGTTTGTCGTCCAACAAAGCGCTTTGGCGATATGCCCTGCCAAATGCGATGCTGCCGATCATAACTACTTTGACACTTTATGTTTGCCTTGTCATAGGAGGTGCTATCCAGGTTGAAACGGTATTCTCGTATCCAGGGATGGGCATGCTGATGTATGACGCTGTATTAAAGCGTGACTATCCGATTCTGGAAGCGAGTTTCTTCATACTAGCAGGAGTAACAATCCTTTCAAACTTTATCTCGGATATCATTTATATGTATATCGATCCAAGGGTGAAAAGCTTATGAAGAATAAGAACTCTGTACTCAGTCAATTGTGGAAAGACCACATGGGAAAGGCGGGGCTTATCCTTCTTGCCATTGTGTTTGTCATGGCGATTCTTGGCCCGATGGTATTTCCTTTTGATTCTTCTCAGACTGCGCAGTCCTCCAGCGAAATACTCAATGCCCCATCGGTGGAGCACTGGCTCGGAACGGATGATATGGGCAGAGATGTTTTCCGCTCATTGCTTTTTGGTGCGCGGATTTCACTGTTTGTTGGTTTGATGGCAACATTGATCTCCATCATTGTAGGAACGATCGTCGGTCTGGTATCCGGATACTATCGATCGATCATCAGTGTGATCCTGATGAGAATAACTGATGTTTTTCTTGCCATCCCTGTGTTGCCGTTGATTATTGTGCTGGCAGCTGTTTTCGGACAAAGTATATTCATTACGATCATGGTTATTGGTTTGACGAGCTGGCCTTCTACCGCCAGGATCGTCAGGTCACAGGTCCTCTCTATTCGTGAGAGAATGTACATCGAGAGGATCAAAAATCTTGGAGCTTCTGACTTCAGATTGATGTTCAGACATGTATTTCCGAATGTGCTACCGCTCATCTATGCAAATACGGTGTTAGTAATTGCAGGATCGATCCTTTCAGAGGCGACGCTTGCTTTTCTAGGGCTTGGAGATCCGGTAAACGTGTCTTGGGGAACAATGCTTCATTATGCATTCGTATCTGGTGCGATGGGGCGCGGTGCCTGGTGGTATATCATTCCGCCCGGGGTTGGCATCCTTGTGATAGTTCTCGGATTTACGCTGGCTGGTCACTGCCTTGATGAAATCACAAATCCTAAGTTAAGGAGGGTCTGATGAGTATATTACAAGTGAAAGACCTTTCTATAGAGTTTTCGACCAGAAACGGGGGCGTGAAGGCAGTCCGCGGGGTGGATCTGTGGATGAATAAGGGCGAATTGCTTGGGATCGCTGGGGAATCAGGGTGCGGAAAAACAACAACGGCTCTTTCGATTCCGCGGCTTCTCCCTAACAATGCAACGATCACAGGTGGTTCTGTTGTGTTCGATGGGCAAGATCTTTCCAAACTCTCCGAAGCGGAGATGGAAAGCATACGGTGGAAGGAAATATCCGTGATTTTTCAGGGTGCCATGAATGCCCTGAATCCATTGCGGACGGTCGGGCATCAGATTGCTGAACCGATTCTTCTCCATGAACCAGGGGTTTCTAAAAAAGAAGCTGAGGAACGAGCTAAAGCCTTATTGGAAGAGGTGGGGATAGCGGCATCCCGTTATACGAATTATCCGCATGAGTTTTCAGGCGGGATGCGGCAAAGAGTCATGATTGCCATGAGTCTGGCATGCAATCCCAAACTCGTTATTGCAGATGAACCAGTCACCGCACTAGATGTGATGATACAGGCGCAAATATTGGACTTACTGCGAAAGATGAAGAGGGAGCACGATCTGTCTATGATCATGATATCCCATGATCTGTCAGTGCTAAGCGAACTCTGCGACAAGATTGCGATCATGTACGCAGGTAAAATCGTGGAATTCGGAGATGCCCGGGAAGTGTTTACCAAACCAAGGCATCCGTATACGATTCGTCTTATGAAGTCATATCCTAATATTTACGGTGAGAAGACCTTTGTGAGCGGAATCCCCGGATATCCACCAAATCTGATTCACCTGGAGCCAGGGTGCCCGTTTGTGGATCGATGTGAGGTTTGTATGGAAGAATGCAGACACAGGGAGCCTGTGTTAAGTGAAATAGATGATGATCATTATTGTGCATGTGTGCGCGGAGAATAAGATAGATGCAACAAGATAAGGAAAGCAAAAAGACAATTATCGAATGCAGAGATCTGGAGGTCCGCTTTGATGTGCGAAAAAAGCAGAAGGGCGGAAAGAAAATGGTCGTCCGTGCCGTCGACGGAGTCTCGCTGGATATCCGAGAAGGTGAGATTCTGGCTGCCGTTGGAGAGTCGGGCTGTGGGAAAACGACCCTCGGAAAAGCGATTCTCAACATCATAAAGCCGACGTCTGGCACAGTGCTGTACCGTGGACGGAATATGGCCGAACTCGATAAGAAGGAAATGCAAAAGACTCGCAGCAAAATGCAGTTGATCTATCAGGATCCCTATGAATCTCTTGATCCCGGGCAGACGGCATATAAGACTTTGGAGGAACCGCTTCTTATTCATCGAAAAGATCTTAACACAAAAGAGCGACATGATCTGATCATGAAACAGTTGGAAGCAGTAGGCCTTGTCCCTGCGGATATCATTGCGGAACGCTATCCTCATCAGATGTCAGGCGGGCAGAGACAGCGTCTTAGCATTGCTGCTTCGGTCATATTAAAACCGGATTTCGTTGTTGCGGATGAACCGGTTTCCATGCTGGATGTTTCTGTGAGAGCGGGCATTCTGAAACTCATGATGGATATGCAGGAGGGCAATGCGCTCACCTATCTGTTTATTTCGCATGACCTTTCTCTCACATGGATGATCGCTGACAGGATTGCTGTGTTCTACCTTGGCAAACTTATGGAGATTGGGGATGCACAGGCAATCGTTCATAATGGATATCATCCTTATACGCGAGCGCTTGTATCAGTCATACCCGCGATGGCAGGAACAAAAAAACCGGAAGACAGGCATGTACTGACTGGAGAAACACCGGCTGCGACTGATGTTCCTAAGGGGTGTCGCTTCCATACGCGGTGTTGGATGCATATGGAGAAGGGCTGCCCTCCAATATGCAGTGAATGTGAGCCTGCATTGAGAGAAGTCGGGGAGGGCCATATGGCCGCCTGTCATTTTAACAGAGAAGGATTGCCTTTTGAGGAAGTTCTGAACGAGGAATAAAGCATGAAAACAGAGAATATGTTTGCGGAAAAAGACTTGGTTGAACTGGTTGCAAAGCTCAACTCATTTGATACGGCGAATTCCTTTTTAGTTCCGGGAAGTCCGGACGAACTTGAGGGACAAGAGTTCGCCAAACAGTATCTGAATAATCTCGGGATTGAAACGGTAATCGAGCAGATCAACAGCAGTACGCATTATAACCAAATGGCTACCATAAAGGGAATTGGCGGAGGCCGGGACCTGACGCTATATGCCCACATGGATACAGTGGGATATGAACTGTGGAAGGATAGAGCTCTGAAAGCCTCGCTTAACGGAGATAAGTTGACCGGCCTTGGGACCTGGGATGATAAAGGACATTGCGCCGTTATGATGATGGTTGCGAAGGCATTAACGGAAAATAGGATTCAGCTTAAAGGGGATCTTCACCTTTGCTTTTGCTCAGACGAGGAAGGCGAATCGCAAGGCGCGTTCGCTTATGTGGAGAGCCACAAGCCGGAAGCCTGCATTATTTTAGAAGGCGCACCACCCGAGGAGATCAATATATGTCATCAGGGGTTTGGGTGGCTCAAGATCAAGGTGTTTGGCAAAGCCGGTCATGGGAGCGCTGGCGGGACTGCTGTGGATGCCATCGCTAACATGGCGGAAGTTATCGTGCGGATGCAGAAAAATCAACGTGATAATTATGCGAAAAAGCCGCATCCTATGAACGGGGAAACCGTGTATCATACCGGATACATCAAGGGCGGCACAGACTTTGCCTCCTATCCTTCCTATTGTGAACTGGGTATAGAGATCGGAACGCAGCCTGGAGAAACCATGGATGACAGAATACAGGAAATCCAGGCTATCTTTGATGAAATCAAACAAATAGAACCATCTTTTACAGCGGAGATTGAACCAATCGTTGTCAGAAGTCCTTTTCAAACAAAAGGGGCAGAGGATTTGTATGAAATCTCTGCAAAAGCGATTGAGAAGCATGTAGGAATCCCAGCAAAGGGATGTGGGGATAATTCGTGGGGTGACGCCCAGATCTTTCAGGATGGAGGTTTCCCAACGATTGGTTTTGGAGCACCGGGAGGAAATATGCATGCCCCGGATGAATGGGTGTCTGTATCAGGACTTGTTAACCTGACGAAGACGGTGATTGATATAGTCATGGAGTACTGTGGAGTATCAGAATGATGGCATTACAGGATCGGTACTTACTGGGCTTGGACCTGGGTACCAGTGCAGTCAAACTCGCCCTGGTCGACAGTCATGGCGCAATAGAAGCAAGCAGTAGAAAAGAGTATCCTTCGATAAACGGCGAGGGGGGGCTTGTTGAGCAAAAAACCGATGACTGGATAGCGGCCATTGTTGCGGCCGCGCAAGAATTGAAGCAAAAGGCTGGGGCAGAGATCATGACCAAAGTGGTTGCCGTCGGATTATCAGCACAGATGCCGACGATGGCAGTCCTTGATGAAAATGGCAAACCCTACGGTAACGCGGTCGTATGGAGTGATTGCCGGGCACAGGCGCTAGGAAATCGTCTGCTGGCTCTGTTTGGGCGAGAACGTCATTATGAGAGGACAGGGGTCGTTCTGGATGGGCATTATATTGTCCCTATGTTCCTCTATCAAAGAATAAATGATGACAACTTCCCAAAAGAACCAACCGTCATGTCCGCTAAAGACTTTATTGCTTACTATTTGACAGAAAAAATCATTACAGATCCTTCAACTGCATCGGGATATGGTGTTTATTCGCTTGAGGACGGCTGTTGGGATAAAGAACTTTGCAGAATCGCTGATGTGGACCCAGGTGTGTTCCCTCCGATAGCGAATTCAAATCAGATCGCTGGCAGATTGCTTCCGGAAAGAGCCGAAGCGCTGGGGCTTACTGCGGGGATTCCCATCATCAATGGTGGCGCAGACTCTGTGTGCGGCGTATTTGGATTGGGTGTTATGGAGGGAACAATCTGTCAAATGTGGGGATCAAGCACGGCGATTCTTGGGGTGACAGATAGTATTCTTCTATCGCCGACTAGAGCTTTCTTTACGACACCTCTCTTGCTTAAAAATACATTTGCAGTAGAGGCGGACATCATGTCGACCGGTGTGTCTTATGCATGGGCAGCGCGCCTGCTCAAATCTGCAGGGATGGAAAAGTCTGTGACAGAATTGGCTAAAGAGGTGCCGGCAGGCAGCGAAGGTGTTATGTTCTACCCTTTCCTTGCCGGTGGCGAGCAGGGCATTTTGTGGGACGATACTTTAAGAGGCACGATCACTGGCTTGGGCGTGCAGCATGATCTGAGCCATATCATGAGAGCTATCATAGAAGGCATGTGTTACGAATCGAGACGCTGTGTTGAAGCTTTTAAAAAGGGCGGATGCGATTGCAAAGACATTCTTTGTACTGGTGCCATAACTGCTGATCCGTTCTTTATGCAAACACTCAGCAACATACTCGGGCATCCGTGCCGTGCGATGAGTGAGGCATCGGGCAGTGCACTCGGAGCAGCATTGCTGGCCGGAGCAGCAGTCGGGATCTGGGATCTTGACGCATTGGAGTCAATCACACATATGAACGGTCAACTCTATGTTCCGGGAAAAGAAAAAGCACTATATGACAGAGCATATATGCACTATGTTGAACATACCAGAAATGCCAGACTTGCAGATCATAAATAGGAGGGATTATGGATATCAGCAAACTGATTGATAAAGAAAGCTATGCAAAGAAATATCCCAACAGCAAACGGATATATGAAGATGCGATTCGTTATATTCCAGCCGGTGTTAACAGCACCGCAAGAATGGTTAAATCCGGATGGGATCCGTTCCCACTATCAGTGCAAAGGGGGGTGGGATCAAGGATCACCGATGCAGATGGAAATGACTATATAGACTACCTTCTCGGCCTGGGGCCGGATATCCTTGGTCATCGCAATCCCTATGTGACAGAAGCGGTTACAAAACATATTAACGAAGTGGGGACCGTGTTTGCGCTGGCCTCGGAACTTGACGGTCAGGTAGCGAAAAAAATGACTGAATGTGTTGATAGCTTGGATAAGGTGCGCCTTAGTAATTCGGGCACAGAGGCTGTTATTTATGCGCTTCGCCTTGCTCGCGCCTTTACGGGGAAGAACAAAGTCATTCGGTTTGAAGGAATGTATCACGGCTTTTCGGACAGTATATACTGGAACAAACACCCCTCTGAAAAGGCTTTCGCGGACAATGGGCGCGGTATTCCGGAACCGCAAGGTCCGGGCTTGCCAAATGGGCTTGAACAAAATCTTATCATCTGCCAATGGAATGATCTTGATATGCTTGAAGAGATCATAGTAGAACAGCATGATGAAATCGCTGCTGTGATTACTGAACCAATCATGTGCAATACGGGATGTGTTTTGCCTGAACCTGGCTATCTTGAAGGAGTGCGTAGATTAACCGAAGAATACGGGGTCTTGTTGATTATGGACGAGGTGATAACCGGATTTCGTGTTGCACTTGGTGGGGCTCAGAGTTTGTACGGTATAAAACCAGATCTGTCTGTATTCGCAAAAGGGATGGGGGGCGGTTTCCCGGTTGCTGCGCTTGGCGGGCGCGCGGATATCATGCAGTTGATCGACGATGGAATTGTCTCGGTGGCCGGCACCTATAGTGGCAACGGTATTGCGTTGGCTGCGACGAATGCGACGCTGGATTATATGAGAGAACCTGGGCGTTTTGAGTCATTTAACGAGAAAGCTATCCGACTCATGAATGGACTTGATAAGATTTTCCGTCTATCAAAGCTGGATGCGTACGTGGTAGGCGTGGGCCCACTGTTCCAGGTGTGGTTCGCAAAAGAGAAGATCCGCAATTACCGAGATGCAGAAAGATATGCGGACGGAGAGATGTTTACGCTTTGGTGGAGGGAAATGCTTGATAGAGGGATCTTATTCCACCCACATTATTATGAGAATATGTTTATTTCCATGGCTCATACCGATGCCGATATCGATGAAACATTGGAGAAAGCGGAAGATGCGGTGAAGAGTATGGAACAAAAGCTGGGACTTTAAAGGGGGATGTCATGCGTCTGATTGTCGCGAAAGATTATAGGGATATGAGCCGTAAAGCGGCAAATATCATCTCTGCACAGGTGATCATCCAACCAAATAGTGTGCTGGGGCTCGCTACTGGAGCGACACCTTTGGGACTATACGACCAGCTTACAAAGTGGTATCAAAAGGGAGACGTTGACTTCTCTGAATGTACTACAATCAATCTTGATGAGTATTGCGGACTGCCTCCTGAAGACAAACGTAGTTATCATTACTATATGCAATCAAACTTGTTTAACAAAACGAATTTTGCCCCTGATAGAGTACATATTCCCAACGGGGCCTCTGGTGATGATGCTGCAGAATGCGAACGATATAGCCGAATCATCGAAGAAGCCGGTCGCATTGATATCCAACTTTTAGGGATTGGGAGAAATGCACATATTGGCTTCAATGAGCCGGGTAGTTCATTCTCCCGCGGTACGCATGTAGTGACGCTTTCGCAGAGTACGATCGAAGCAAACAGCCGGTTCTTTGAAAGTGACACGAAAGTACCGAACAAAGCGATATCTGTGGGCATGCAGGATATAATGCGTGCCAAAAAAATCCTTCTGATTGCATCCGGCGAAGACAAGGCGGATGCAATCTACAGGAGTTTCTTCGGTCCGGTCACACCGGAAACACCAGCCTCGATCTTACAACTTCATCCCGATGTCATAGTGATCGTCGATGAAGCAGCCATCTCAACTGTGGAAAAAATCCGTTGAAATGGGGGCATTGTATACCAAACCAATTTAAGCCATCACATTGAGGAATACTCAGTGTGATGGGCTTCTTTTTTATGGCGCCAGGGCAGTCAACCCTGATGGGGTGCCCTTGTGTTTCAAGTATAATGACATAATTTGATTAAACTTGATAACTCGTAAAATTGCCGAACAAAAGTGCTAATGATATAATTAATTGTTTAACTAGGGGAATATACCTATATTGCTCTAATTATTATCCGACAGTACTACATAATTGAAGAGATGCTTGAATGGCAACGTTGGAAACTGGGCAAGATCAATTAATCATATATCTTGAAAGAAACGGTTTGGAGTATCTGGACAAAAGGGACAAATTAGGCTGTCTCTGGGTATTAGGTGGGCAAGAGATTTCAGCCACTATGAAGGAACTTCAAAAGTATGGTGTTAAAATGCATTACAAAGCTGGTGGTGGAAATATAACTGGTGGCTGTAATGCATGGTGGACAAAGGACCGTTGCGATAAACCAATCAGCCTCAATAATAAAGTTGCTGATGGGTCTTTGTTTTCTATTAATACAAATGGTGAAATGGCGAGTAGCAGATGCACTGTACAACAAGGAAAAGCTGATTTCACAAACTGGCTGAAAGCGGAAGGCTTTAGAAGAGCGCTCATCGATATTGTTATTTGGAATATGTCTAAGGCAAGCGCTTTGGCAAACGATCTAAATATTACATACGCTTCTCTTTTTACTCTATGCGACAGTGATGAAGTCTCGGGTCTTCTTAAGGAACTTGAGGTATCCAATGAGTTTCAAAAGTTCAGGGAAAAAAACAAAAATGCTTTATTAGCCATACGGAAATATGAGGAGTTTCGCAAAGAGACATGGGCTGGACGGTCAAACCAGACGATTGTGCAAGGGGCCCTAGATCCGAAGAAAGGCATCGATAATAGAGAGATATTTGAGCGAGAATTGTTCAAAAACTATTTCCTAGAGAGTGACTATTCTATCGATAGGGCAGAGGAACTCTTGTCCGTGCTTAAGGAAGTGAGCGAATATGCAGAAGAGCGGAGATTGTCAAGAGTGCCACTGTTGCTTATAAAGGATGTCAACCGTCTTATGGATATTTGGTATGCGATTAGTGTAGATCCACTTTTTAAGCAGAGGGATGCATCCACTCGAAAAAGAATATCTGTTACTATGAGGCATTATATTCATTTTAGACGTGTATGTGCTAAAAGAGAGCCACTTACCAGCTCAGTCGAAGCAACAAGTAGCGGGGAAAACTTGTCAACTCAATCTGGTGTGGAAGTATCAGATGTGGCGCGCTATTCAGGGGGATTAAAGAAAAAACAACCGGGGCAAGAATCTCAAACTGAAAACATACAGCCTTTCGATAACAAGAAGGCTAAAGAAATACCGTTTAAACGAGGAACATCTTTAGCACAAGGGGAACCGTCTCGGCAACATAGCTTAATTAGAAGTGTCTTGATTACTCATTTCAAATATGGCTTCAATATAGATTCTCCTATAGAGTTGATCAGGTTTAGAAACAATTGCGAGTCCGAAAGTGCAACACTTGTAGACAGTTTAGATGACGAAACGCTTAAAGATAATATTCGCGCTTGTGGGATTGAGGTGGATGGAAAAGTATACGTGTTTGAGGATTCGAGTATTGAAAAGGTCATCAAACATGTCAATGAATGCATTGAGGAGGGGATGCAGCTGTTCTTCTATGAGGAGTTTTATGAGCATAATGAGGAATGGCTTAATGATGCAAATATCTATGATGTTCGAATACTGAAGGCATTATTGATGACTTCTTTCCCCAAATATTCTCACAAAAACCACTTTTTTTCTGTTGATAGTCAAATGGCAGGGGAAACAAAGGCAGTATCGAATGAGATTCTAAGAGTTTGGGGAGAACCAGTACTTAGAAGCTATTCGGAACTGGAACAATTATTGGTGTATGTGCCTTTAGATAAGATTAAATACAATCTGAGCTACAACGATTTATTTGTTTGGAACTCGCAAGAAACATACACAAGAAGAGACCGTTTTAAAACATCAAAAGAATGGATTGATGAAATCGTTGATTTTGCTACAGAAAGATGTGACGAAACGGGGAGCGTCTCCTTTGATGAGCTACCGCTAGAAGAAATAGCAGCAGAAAACTATGAACTCTCAAAAACCGCTTTGCACGATTTGGTTTTTTCGTTTATGAAGGATGGTTTTTCCCGTAACGGAAAAGTGATCAGTCTGAAAGGAACTAAGCGAGATGCGGTGACGATGATACAAGAGTATTGCAGGCAATGTGACAGTTGCACACTTGATCAGTTGATGGTGGTCATGAAAGAGGCTGAAGGTGTCGTGCGTTACCCAACGATAATCGAGGCAGCAAATGCTGTTATGGTTAGGGCAGAAGAGAATCTTTTTGTTAATGATAATCAAATACACTTTGATGTTTTAAAGATTGATGGGATATTAGATGGCATTATTGATAATAATGCTATAGGGATTCAAAGTATTACCGTTTTTGCTGCTTTCCCAGATTGTGGGGTCTCTTGGAATTTGTTCGTACTTGAAAGCTATTGCCGACGGTTTAGCAAGATGTTCAGGTACGACTGTATTACGGCAAATTCAAATAATAGTGGGGCAATTATTAGGAAAACATCGAAACTTACGTATCAGGATGCCATGGCTGAGATAGTTGCAAATTCGACTGTTGAATTGAATGAACAAAAGGTTTTTGACTATTTGATTGATTCGGGTTTGATAATCCGGCGTCGTTATAGCGAGATGGATGTGCTACTTAAGAAAGCATCAGCAATTAGGAAAGGGTTGGAGTAGAAATGTATTCATATGAATTCGACGAGAAAACTGGAGGAATTATACTGAATTCATCTCCAACCGTGTTCTCTAAAGAACCACGGCCAGTGTATGCTCCTGAACTTGATTTGCTGGGATTTGACCAGTATTGGGATTATGATAAACAATCAGATCTGCCGTATATGTGGGCGGAGTCCGTTTCCTATTGGTATCGTGGCAAACAAGTTGCGCGTTTGAAGGGCGGAGATCTTTATCATCCTCCTGAAATCATCATCGCTACAGATGAAAATGGTGATTATATCCAACCAGAGTTGGATGGTGGAGCGCTACAACCTATTGACGTAAATGCCATGATTGAGGCCAATCATGACATGCTTGACGTTATTGAAGGTTCAACAATAAAGAAAATAGTATCTACTTTTGAAAAGTATAGAAACAGGGTTGATATATTTCATGTTGCTTTTTCAGGCGGTAAAGACAGTGCGGTACTTTTAGACCTTGTTAAAAGAGCTCTTCCAAAGAAAAGATTTGTTGTAATTTTTGGCGATACTGGTATGGAGTTCCCGGATACTTATCGCGCTATTGACGAGACTGAGCAGCTCTGTGAAGATGAGGGAATCCCGTTTTATAGATCAAAATCGCACATGGAATCAACGGATAATTGGCGTCTATTTGGCCCCCCTGCAAGAGTGATTAGATGGTGCTGCAGCGTGCATAAAAGCACTCCTCAAACAGTCAAACTAAGAGAAATAACTGGAAAGAATGATTATTTGGGGTTGGATTTTGTCGGTGTCAGAAAGCATGAGAGTTTAGCTAGATCAAAGTATGCATATGAGAATTACGGTCAAAAGCAGAAGGGACAGTATAGTTACAATGCCATTCTGGATTGGACATCAGCTGAGGTATGGTTGTACATATTTGCAAAGCATCTCCCGATAAATGAAGCATATAAAAAGGGCAACTCCAGAGCTGGTTGCTTATTCTGCCCAATGTCCGGGGGTTTAAGTGACTATGTTCGCAGACAATGCTACATGGGAGAGGTGGACGAATATATTGATATTATCGAGGATACTTACGATAGTACTCCAAACAAAAGTGTGGAATCATATATTACTAATGGAGGGTGGAATGCAAGAAAGAACGGACGCGAATTACGCGACAACCCTTTTCGATGCATAGAAAGATTCCATCAAGGGTACTTAATTATCGATATAAAGGATCCTACTTCAAATTGGAGAGAATGGATAAAAACTCTCGGCGTCATCACAGAAGATGGCGAACGGTTCACAGTTGAGTTTAAAGGTATTGATTATCCGTTTTCCATAAAGAAGCGTGCTGATGGCTTTACTGTAATGCTTTTGGAGAAGTATATAAAAGAGCAACCCACCTTTGGGAAACCATTCAGGCAAGTATTTAGAAAAGCATCTTACTGTGTCGGGTGTAGAGTTTGCGAGACAAATTGCCCCCATGGTTGTATAAGTTTCAATAATGGAAAGGTGACAATCGAAAACTGTGTTCAGTGTCATCAATGTCATGATATTGATAGTGGTTGTCTATTGTTTCACTCTACACGGCATCCACAAGGAGGAGGAAAAGGGATGAAGAGTCTAAACTCATTCGCAGATCATGCGCCAAAAACGGAGTGGTTACAGGCATTCTTTGATTTGAAAGAAGATTTCTTTGAATATCATACACTTGGCCCTATGATGTATGACATGTTTAGGCGGTTTCTAAGAGATGCCGGATTAAATGAAAAAAATCATTTCACGGAGTTTGCAGAATTAATTAGCCAAATTGGCTGGGAGACTGATACTGCGATGGGATTAATACTAACAAATCTTGTTGCAGAGAACCCCCAAGTAAAATGGTATGTTCAAAACCTTGATATTGGGGTTTATTACGAAAGAAGTAGAGTTGAAGAAATGTTGACGGCTTTGGATGTTAAGCCAAAGGACGCAAAGTCTATTGTCAAGGCATATAAGCGATTAACAGAGACTCCTCTTGGGACAGTTCTTTTGTTCGGATATGTAACAGATGATCAGGATTTAGTAAGGACTAAGTGCACTATTACAGATAATCGAGTTGTTCTTTATTCATTGCTGAAATTCTCGGAAAAATGCAATGGCTATAAAGAGTTCAGCTTAGCTTGGTTGATGAATGAATCAATCGATAGGGACGGGGTAAGCCCAACTAGGATTTTTGGCTTAGATTATGAAGAAATGAAGTCGATTCTGTTGGGACTATCGGCAAAGTATCCTGAGTTTATTGACGCAACATTCACGAATGACTTGGACAAAATCTCAATTAAGGATAAGACTTCAGATGATGTGTTGAGATTATTCAAGGAGGAACAGTAATGGCTACAACGAGTATTGCAAAGTACCGCGAGTATTTTGATGTTGATGAAAAATACTTCCCTTGTATTGATGATTCTGCGATTGAAGCAGGAGCCCCATGGGATAATACATACCCGCATGCAGCGTTTTTAGATTTGCTCAAAAGTGTTGAGCGGATGCTTGGTGGTACTACCAAACGTTCTGTTTGGATTCATGGAGCGTATGGAACTGGTAAATCTCAATGTGCGTATGCTTTAAAAAAAATCCTTGAAGTGCCAGAAGCCGAATTAGTTAATTACTGGAACCGCTACGATTCATTAAAAGGCAATCCGGATTTGTTGCAGAAGCTTTTAGGACATAAGGAAAGAAAGATTGTAACGGCTTATCGTTATGCATCAGGGGGAATAACCACTCCTAGGGATTTGTTTTTTGCTATTCAAGAGACAGTAAAAAAGGCGATTGAAGATGATGAGCGCATAGATTATTATGGCGAGAACACTTTGAAGGAGAGTGTTATTGAATGGCTTGAAGACACTGCTCACAAGAACTTTTTCGATAATTTACTAAAAAAACCGGAATGGAATGCAGCCTTTTCGCAGTCGAATGCTGATGAAGTACTTAATTCGTTGCGTAAGGGATCCGATATCAAGAGTTTAATGGATAACATTTTCGATTTGGCCGATAAAGAAGGAATAACGGCTATGACTCTTGATGCCGATAAGCTGAAAAATTGGTTGAAGGATATTATCAATACGAACAAGACGAAAATAGTCTTTGTTTGGGATGAATTTAGCGGATTCTTCAAACAGAATAGAAATTCCTTGGATGAGTTCCAAAAGATTGTGGCATTGTGCCAAGAGACGCCTTTTTATCTTATTGTTGTTACCCATCAAACCGATTCAATCATTAACAGTGAAGACCAGGCATGGTCTGTTGTAAGGCAACGTTTTGATTTTGTGCCAATTACCCTGCCGGACAATATTGCTTTTGACCTGATTGGACATGCGTTTAATGTTAAACCAGCTGCGAAAGGCGCATGGGAGCTTTTCGCAAATGATTTAAACAGCAGATTAAGTGACTCAAGAAAAGCAGTTATGAAGTCTGCACATGTTAATAACCCAAAAGTAATCAAGGATATAATGCCATTACACCCGATGGCAGCTTTAGTATTGAAGAATATTGCTACTGCGTTCCAGTCAAATCAACGAAGTATGTTTGACTTTATTAAGACTTCGAACACAGATGATGTCCATGCTTTCCAATGGTTTATTGAGCATACTGGCCCTGGAGATGATCATCCACTTCTCACCATTGATATGCTCTGGAATTTCTTCTATGAAAAAGGGAGAGACAATTTAAGTACTGATATAAGAATGATTTTAGATACTTATCCTCAGCAGCAGAGTTTGCGCGAGGATGAGCAGAGAGTCCTAAAAGCAATTCTCATTATGCAGGCCATTGATAAACGTATGGGCGGCTCTATTGATTTGCTCAAGCCAACAGAACAAAACATCAGCTATGCTTTTGAAGGTATTAATTCGGGGCTGGATGTACAATGCAAAAACATTGCTAAGGGGTTGAATAGGAAAGGTATCCTTGTTCAAAACCCAATCGGAAATGGGCAATATGCTTATGGCGCGGCCGTTTTGGCTGGGGACCAAGCAAAAATCGATGAATACAAAAAAGGTGTTAGAAGCAGTAGTAATACTGCAAAACTGGTGACAGAGGGCAAATTGTCGACGGCTTTGTCCTTATTGCCAGCCTTAAGGCTTCGCTTCGCATCTGATCTGACAACTGGTGCTATGGTTACGGCAACTATTTCCGATTTCACGAGGACGATCAATAGCCTGAAAGATAAGGAAATACCATGGCACTTTAATGCTGTGCTTGCATTTGCAAAAGATGATGTGGAGGCAGCTTCTTTTAGGAAGATGATCAAAGAAGCTGCTGCAAATGAGGAATACAAGAATATTGTGTTCATAGATGCGTTATCAACACCGTTAGGAGAAGATGCGTTTGATTCATATGTAGAATATTCTGCGATGGCGCAATACTATCAATCAAATAACAATCAGACTTCAAAAGATAACAATAATAAGGCCATCCAAGTTCTTTCAGTTGATTGGAAGAACCGAATCTACAATGGTAGCTTTATTATGTATTATGAAGGATGCCCTGAAGGAGAAAAAGTGGTAGGCGGCTTAGGAGTTAGCCATATTCTCCAGTCGATAGTTGTTAAAAAGCACAAGTATGCTTTTGATTTCACAAAAGGTTTAACTGAAAACCAATTCAAACCGTCGCAATGCAAGGCGGCAGCAAAATGCGGAATTATTGAAAAGACGAGCGGCGTTGTTATCAACGCTGAAAAGAGTGTTTTGCCAACCGTTTGGCAAATGAAAGATTATTGGAAGAACCCGGCAACAAGTGCTCAGAATATTTCAATCATTAAGCAATCGATAGAGAAACTGATTGAAGACAGTTTCGAGAAGGATGGTCAAATTGCGATTGGTGAAATCTATGATCATCTTGAAAATGAATTTGGCTTTGCGCCTTGCAATTTATCCGCATTTTTAACAGGCTTTGTGCTTAAAGAGTATAGCGGAGAGCCCTATAGGTATTCAGATGATAGCGGAAGTCATGAGCCAATGAGTGTTGACAAGTTGGCCGAGATGATAGGCAACTACATCTCTAAAACACCGGCTCCAACCTACATTGTTAAAATGACCGCTGATGAAATGGCATTTTACGAGTTGACTGAAAAAGCGTGGGGCATTCAAAAGGGTACATGCTCCTCGGCATCACAAGCGGGTATAGCGATTAAGAAAAAGATGCAATCTTTGGGCTTGCCGGTTTGGTCTTTGGAAAAAATAGATTCTAATGGTGTGTATGACATAGTCGAGAAGTATATTGACCTGGTCCAAAAGGAAGGCAGGGCGGCACATAGTATAGCTATTACTTTGGGATCGATTGCAAGAAATAAACCATCTTTAGGTGAACAATTGAGAGACTTGCTCACGCAAGAAAACTGCCAAGAGGGAATGCGCGCTTTTGTGAAGGAATTCAACGGGGGCGAACTTGATAGACTCACAAATGCGATTGGAGCAAACGCTAACATCCTTAAGGATATTAGTACACTTTTCTCTGTTGAAAACTCGAGTTTGTGGAACAAAGAAACAGGGGTTGAGCAGATTCAAACCCTAATAACGGATTATAGATTTGTAAAAGCCACAAATGATATCCTTGGAAGGGCTGATTCTTCAAAGGGTGATGCCATTCAGGCATGGATTGATCAATTGAAGTTTACGATGTGCTCTTGCGAAGCATTACAGTTGAAGTATCCGGAACTAAGTGGTTGCTTTGAATTTTTGCTGTCAGTTTTCAAGGGTAAAGAAATATTGCCTGAACAAATGAAAGTATACACGGACGAGTTCGCAAATAAGTCTTTTGAACTGAAGAGTTATTTTGAAAACGAAGCCGTTGTCTTTTCGGAAATCTATAAGCCATATTTGGAGGATATAACTGTTGAAGAAGTGCCTCAATTAAAGAGGCCTGAATTGAGTTCTATTTTTGGCAAAACAAAGACGGAAGCAAATGGTATTGTTAAGGGCATCGCAAATGAATACAGGAGTAACCAATTAAGAACTCAACTGTTTGATCTGTGGAAGAAAAAAACGAATACTAAAAATCCGATTGCTTGGTCAGCTAGGTTTAGGACGCCTATTCTTAAGATGGTCAAGTCTTCGGAGTACAATGAGGCAAAGAGGTGCTTCGAAACATTAAATCGTTCTTCGGCAACTGAGTATGAGATCCAAAATGCTTTATCTTATTTAAGTAAATCTGGTTTGTTTGAAGACTTGGCAGATCAAAAGAAAATCGATGATGGGTTCACAAAGCTCTTAGGCAGTTATAAGAGCATACTTACAGATATTGAGAAGGTGAGAGATTCCTTAGAGGGATTAGGAGTAGAAGCTTATGATTGGGATAATCATCCTTCTATAAGAACAAGGATATCAGAACTTGCAAGAGCTGAATATGATGCGGGTGGTAGTGACAAGGTGATTGAAAAGATTGAAGCCATGTCAGATGGAAAACTAAAAAGTCACCTTATCGAACTGGTTAAAGAGAATATGCGACTTGGGCTAGAAATCATGAATGAAGGGAAATGAGATGTATGTCGATGCAAGTCTTGAATAGCTATTTTGATTCCAATGTTTACAAACCATTCTATATGGTTGTAGGCGATAAAGACTACAAATCACTAAAAGCAAAGTTGGCTGAGGCAGGTGATGTGGAATTTGTCTGTTTAAGCCAGTATTGTTCTGAAATTGATAAAAAGCCAGACTTAGATAGGCTAAGAGAAACTCTTAGAATGGCGGATATCGATTGTAAGAGCAACAGAATCGTTTTGCTTGGATTGGGAGAATACCTTGCCCTTGAAGGACCGGCTTTTGCAAGAACTATTCTTAACGAGTTGATTTCGTTCAATCTTGGAAGTGCACATGCGGTCTTCTTGTTGAGAGGGGTTTCTTCCTTAGTTAGAGAAATGTTAGCCGGAGACCCTAGATATGAAGGCCGGCAGGTTGCCTTTTCGCAAGATTGTGGAACCGATCTTGTCTTTCTCTTTTCGACTCAAGATCTTGGAATGTATTCTCAAACAGGCTTTCAAAATGCTCTTAAATCCATTGAGGATGGTGTTGATGAATCAATAAAAGTGAATACCAACTTGACCTTCGATGATTCGATTTATCCAATCCAAATCATGAAGAACCCATATCAGGCGATATGCAAAAAGGTGGACGGATTCCAATATCAATATGCATTGGGGACCGATGATAATTGGGAGTACTTGCTTAATGACATCAATAAATATGGCTCATTAGACGAGGTGTTTTCTGAGTATCGCTTTGATCTTAGCTTGATGGATTTTTATAAAAAAGCGACAGGGGGGACGGAATATAGGAATTGGTTATACTATTTGTTTTTATTAGGGCACAGTAATTCTGTGAAAAATACATATCTTAGATATGTTCTTAATGACAGCAAGGGGGCAGAGGACTTTAGAGATAAAGTGCTGAACGGAATATCTTCGATTTCACATACACAAGAAGGTTTTTCCAAACTATATGAAGATAGAAAATCCATTGTTAGTCAGTATCCAGATTCCGAAATAGCAGTGTTTGTATCAAAGAATCGTATTGACCCATCTGAGAGTGTTTACAAGCTTACAGATAATACTCTTGTTGAGCGAGAAGAGATCATTGCATATATTGCCGAGTATGGGATTCCCCAGGAATTAAGTGGAATATATCCAGCACTATACTATTATTTGGAGAGGTATTCTTTCCAAGGAGATGCTCTAAGTGATTTGCTAACAAACTATTTTGATGCATATAAACAGCAGAAGGTTTTAAACAAATTGCGTCCTGAATTCTTGGATTGGGTGGATGAACTGGCAACAAAAAGAGTTTATAATCGCCTTCAAACCAGAGACGAAATTGTCGCGGGGATTGAGACACAAGGAACATTTTTGCGTTGGATAGATGCATTAGGAGTAGAGTACTTAAGTTTTATAATTAAGAAGGCCCAGGAAAGGGGGCTGGCTGTTCAGGTTAAGATTGGTCGTGCTGAATTGCCAACAATCACAGGCATAAACAAAGGGTTTTATGATACATGGCCAGATGATCGAAAGCGCAAGATTGAAGAACTTGATGAGCTAAAACACAAGGATAAGGGTGGATATAAGTATAGTCCTAGCAGCAAGTACCCTATTCATTTAGCAAAAGAGTTAGATATCATATCAGATGCAATTGATGAAGCGGCTACAGACTTAGCACTCCGGCAGTACGATAGATATGTGATTGCTAGTGACCATGGGGCTTCAAGGCTAGCTGTTCTTAGAGAAAAAGAGGAGAAATACGAGACCGATACTAAAGGAGAACACTCCGGGAGATGTTGTAAATCTTTCTCTGGGTATGATTTGCCTTTTGCAACTGAAGAGCATGGCTATATTGTTTTGGCTGATTATGGGCGATTCAAAGGGAGCCGCGCAGCAAACGTTGAAGTTCATGGGGGTGCATCACTAGAAGAAGTGGTTGTTCCGGTCATTATTCTGTCGTTGAAAGACAATAGTATCGAAATACGCCTGGTTGAGTCCGCTGTTAAAGCAGACTTCAAAGAAGGTATTACCTTTACGATGTATGTGAATAAGGCGATAGAACAAGATCTGTATATTGAATTTGATGGTAAGCGCTACAAAGGAAAACCTACAGATGGCAACCATTATCAAGTTTCAATACCAGAAATCAAACGAGCTTGCACCGCTCCTGCAGATGTGTATTTAGGAGAGGATCTTGTGACACACATAGAAATAAAAGTTATTGGAAAGAGCGCATCTATGAATACAGATTTTGATGATTTGTTTTAATTGGAGATTATAATGGTTGATGACAAATTGAAGAATTGTTTTGACGAAATGGTCGTCTATAAGGATTTAAAAAAGAGCAACTTCTTTAATGCCCTTAGTTTGCCATCTTTTATGCGTGATTGGATTCTTAAGAAGTTCGAAGACGACGACGGTTATTTTGATACTGAACAAGTAGCTAAATTCGTGAGAACTTACATTCCAAAGAAAGAAGACTGGAATGCAATTAAGAATCGAGTAGTGATAGAACACGAATCGGTCAGATTTCTTGCGAAGGTGTCAGTCGATATCAATATTAAAACAAGTGAAGTTGCATTTGCTTTACCTGATTTTGGGTTGTCTTACAAGGACACTATTATCGAAGATCATGTATGGCAAGAGTGCAAGAATGACCTTGTTGGGCAGCATGAGACATGGGGGATGGTGGAACTGGGATATAGACCACCAGACGATTATGATTGGGCCTTTGAGTTTGAACAAAAGGCCAGTAAAAGCAAAGACGGGAAACAAGGGAAAATTAAACTTAACTCTTTTAAAACATTTTGCCCCTATCATATAGATCTCGATTTCTACAAAGAGGCTAGAAAAGAGTTTACAACCGAAGAATGGATCGATGTCCTCTTAGGTGCGATTGATTACAATGCTGCCGGCTATGGCGATGACGAAGAGAAAAAGTTGACCATGCTGACTCGAATTCTTCCTTTTGTAGAAAAAAGGCTGAATCTTATTGAATTGGCTCCAAAAGGGACGGGCAAATCATACTTATATGGCAGAGTAAGTAGATTTGGTTGGCTATCAAGCGGTGGTGTTATGAGCCGTGCCAAAATGTTTTATGACCAAAGTAAGCACAGCGAGGGCTTGGTAGCAGGTAACGACTTCATAACTCTTGATGAAGTCCAGACCATATCATTTACTGATGTTGATGAAATGCGTGCAGCGCTTAAAGGGTATTTAGAGTCTGGCGTATATACTGTTGGCAATCATGAAGGGACCGCTGATGCGGGAATGATCTTATGCGGAAATATCCGCAAGGAAATCATGGATGCGGATGGCTACAGTAATATGTTTGAAGAATTGCCTAGGGTATTTCATGAATCTGCGTTGATTGACAGATTCCATGGCTTTATTAAGGGATGGAATATCCCGAGGATGAATGATGATTTAAAAGTCGCAGGGTGGGCGTTGAATTCGGAATATTTCTGTTCAATTCTGCACGAACTGCGAAATGATATGAGTTACCGGGCTATCGTTGATGAATTAATAATCGTTCCAGATGCTGCAGATACAAGAGACACTGAGGCTGTAAAACGAATAGCGACTGCTTATCTCAAACTGCTGTTCCCTAATGTCAAAGAACCCGGTGATATCACCATTCGGGAGTTTAAACGCTATTGTTTAGATAGAGCGAGAAAGATGCGAGATACGATAAAGTATCAACTCGGGATTCTTGATTCAGAGTATAGCGGAAAGGACATCCCTAGTTTCAGTATATCTACTCAATATGAAGAGTGAGGGCATAATAATGGCCATATGTTATATATGCGGCAAAGATAATCTTAGTAAGGATGAAGTAGGCATTACAAAGAAACTGATTGGTAAAAATACTAAACAGTTTTACTGTCTCCCTTGTCTTGCCGATTACTTGGAAGTCACCACTCAAGAACTCCTAGATAAAATTGAGGAGTTTAAGGATGAAGGGTGTATTCTCTTTAAATAGGGATTTGGTCGAGATGATATATGCAGATAACGCAGCAACAACGAAGATAGATGAACAAGTTTTCAATGACATGCTCCCATGGCTTAAAGACGAATATGGGAATGTTTCTCAATCTTATTCGTTTGCACGAAAACCAAAGAAAGCTTTATTAGAGGCAAGAACCATTATTGCTGAATGCATTAATGCCTCTCCAGAAGAGATATTCTTCACATCTGGTGGGACTGAGAGCGACAATTGGGCAATAAAAGGTTCTGCATTATCTGGGGCAAAAGAGGAAACAATTATTACATCTACTATTGAGCATCATGCTATTCTACGCGCGTGTGCATCGATTGAAGAAATGGGGGCCTCAGTAGCTTATGTTAGGCCGGACAGAACCGGCACTATTTCGAGTTATGAACTTAATAGAGTGATGGCTGGCAGAGCTGTCAAGCTTGTCTCCGTGATGTTCTCAAATAACGAGATTGGGACTATTGAACCAATACATGATCTAGTTGATTGTGCCCATGAAAAAGGCGCGTTCTTTCACACAGATGCTGTTCAGGCAATTGGGCATGTTCACATTGATGTGGAAACGTTAGGGGTTGATATGCTGTCAGCATCAGCGCACAAGTTTAATGGGCCAAAAGGGATAGGTTTTCTTTTCATAAAGAAAGGCACTCCTATCAAGGCTTTTTGTGATGGCGGTGCTCAGGAAGCAGGGATGCGTGCGGGGACAGAGAATATTGCGGGTATTGTCGGAATGGCGACAGCTTTGCGAATTAACTGTGAAGAATTAACCACAAACCAGATCCATATTTCTTCGTTAGAGAACGAACTAATAAAGGGCTTACAAGGCTTAGATTATATTCGTAATGGTGCCAAGAATCATGTGCCAGGAAATATAAGTCTATCATTTAAAAACGCCGATGGTGAGGCGATATTACATAGAATGGATTTAAAAGGCATATGTATTTCCACAGGGTCAGCATGTGATAGTGTCAACACAAATCTGTCACATGTTATAAGGGAGATTGCAGTGCCGGCTGAATATGCGCAGGGCACGATTCGTATTTCGCTAGGGAAAAATAATTGCAAAGAAGATGTAATAAAGATAGCAAAAGCGCTGAAGGAAATAATTGGCGAGTAGTTGACCAAACTTTTGTTGATGATAACTCAGCAACTACAACATCTATCAATAGGTTTAGGTTGAAATGACATGGCTGGATGGAATCTAAAGCGAGGAGTAATCACAGACTATGATGCGACAGAGGAGCAGTATCGGTCCCTGTTCAACTATGTACTTTCAGAAGCTTGTCGAAAGCGCAATACGTACAAATTCGGATTGATTAAATCAATTCTAGACAATTTGTTCAATGGCGAAGAATTAGAACAAGGTATCCTCTTGTCATATGAGCAGTTGTTTGAGAAATTCGCTGAGAATTATTGGAATTTGGTTGTTAAATATGATTTGCGACAGATGCGTAGAGATGGGCGTTCTCAGTATTCGAAGATAGAAACGATACTTAGAGGAGAAGCTGAAAAAGAAGGGATTGTTGCAGAGATTGAATATGATTTGCTCGACGATGCCACAAAAGAGCGGTTAGCTAAATCTGTAACATCAGAATGTAAGAAATACGTTATAGGGGCGTTATATGAGGACTTTGATGGCATATTATACAGTTTTGATCAAAATGGGGTTGGGCTGTGTTTAGCGCCTAGGGCTTATCGGTTCATGCTTAAATACAAAATTGAAATTGAAAAGCTCAATTACTACTCATGGGCCAAGTTCCTTGAAACAATTAACACAGATGATGCGATTATACGAGTCATTGAAAAGCTAGAACTCGCTACTCCAAAGCGAAGCAACTTATCTGTATATAGAGAACTTTTACAAAGCGAGTTTGAAGAGAGTAATTGCTTTTACTGTGGGAAGAAATTGCGGAAGAGCACTCACGTAGACCATTTCATACCTTGGTCATTTACTAAAGATGATAAAGTGTGGAATTTGGTTCTTTCTTGTCCTACTTGTAATATCGGGAAAAGCAACCGGATTCCATCTAAGGCGTTATTAAACAAATTAATGGAGCGGAATAGACAATTCGGTAGTTGTGCAAATACCACTATTCAAAAGGACTTCCAATCATATGAGGAAAACAAGTTTAAAGATATGTGGAACTATGCGAAGAATAGTGGATTCAAAGAAATGGATTGAATTCAGAACAGAAAGTTTAAGGGAGTTGAAACGTGAACAAGCAAGGGCATTAAACCCTTGCTTTTTAAAATCTTTGATCATTTGTGAGCATAGCAAAAAAAGAACATATGTTTGCTTTTTGTTCTCCCATATAGTATGATTCAGATGCTGATTCAGATGCAACAGATAGCGATTCCGGAAGCGATACTGTTAGGCTATTTCTTTATGTATCGGAGGCATGACTATGGAACTCGAATACATGGGCTATAGAATCAGGCAAAGCGATGAGGACTATCATTCCGTGGAGGTGTGGGACGACGATAAAGAAGTGATGCACTTTAGCGTGACCAAATGCCTTGGGGAAGGAGAACTCATCGAAGCTGTGGAGGCTTGCCTCAAGATCTGTGAGAAGGTCAAGATGGATGACTATGTCTTCGGAAATGAAACATTCTACGATGGAGACGAGCCCTGCTGACCTGCCGGTTTGAGAATGAGAATTGACAGAATAAAAGGGGCATAACTCGTCACCCGGCGCTAAGGCGCGGGAACGATGCTGCGGGGCTTTTCCCTTGCCCCGCTGCGGAGTGACAGCGTGCGGAGGTGCCAAATCTCGAGCGATGCTTCTGAAGGGAGAATCGCTAATGGGTAATAACAGAACAGGAGCTAATCAAAGAATCAAAACCATTTGTAACAGTAAATCCATTGATGAAAAGGCGCTATATGCGAAGTCGAAACTGCTGCTGGAGATATACCGAGATATCTGCTGGGATACATCTGACTACGCAGCTATGATTCGAGAAGAAGCCTTGAATGAATATGATTTTTGCAGCGGAGATTTGGACGCTGCGCTTCTCTATCTGGAAAACTTCGCACCGACAGAGAAGAAGGAACGTTTTGCAAAAAGAGTGCAAAGACTATTCGAAGTCAAATGGATGATCGATATCGTAGATCATGCGGTCATGAAAGTGCGGGAATTCCCATGCAGAGGGGAATTGTATGTATCTATACTTACAGGTTGCTATTTAACGAATTTCCCACTTACCGAGGCCGAAATGATGGATGCGTTTAAGTTTGAACGTAGCACACTGTATCGGCGGAAGAGAGAAGCAATCAAGGTCTTTGGCCTGGCCATCTGGGGTGGACCCATTGAAGAACTGCGTAATGTTCTTATACAGGAGGAGGGGGAACAGATGCAGTTTGGAATAATTACCTGACACCTCATTGACACTTCAGTGACACATAAATGACACCTCACTGGTACTGACTTGACACTACGGACAGGTTACACTGTATAAGCTGGGAGATAGCAGCATTTCATAACTGAATAACAGAAGGCCTGGAAAGCCTCGCACCAAATAACAGGTGCGGGGCTTTTTTCGTGCCCAAAATGCGCATCTGCCGGCAGAAAGGAGCAGGCAGATGCGTATACAGTGCAGCCGGCCGGCAAGGCCACCGTAACCGCCTGGGTTTGAAACGCAAATCAAAGTTTTCGAATTCCAGGAGGTTACACAATGAAATTCACTTATGAATTCGTCACAGGCGAAATTGTTGAGATCGAAGTCGATGAGAAGTGGGATCAAATCCTACTTGAGATTGATCAAAGGAGCACGCGTATTGATAGGAGGGAAACTCGGCGGCATCAAAGTTTAAATACGTCTATGGAGGGGTCTGAATGGTTGATTGATGCAGCACCGTCTCCTGATGAAACCGCTGCAGATCTAGATGCTAAAAATCGCCTTATAGCAAAGGCGGAACGAATTCTTACGGAGAAGCAGATGAAAGCTTTCCGTATGGTATGTATCGAAAAATACACAGAAAAAGAACTTGCAGAAACTATTGGCATTTCACAACAAGCGGTACATAAGCATGTGGCTGCGGCAAAGAAAAAAATGAAAAAGTTTCTGAAATAGGTTGTTTTTTGGCCTCTCTCGTGGCTTTAGGTGAGAGGGTAAATACATCCTCTCGTGCACTTACACAAGAGGATATACATTCATCAGGTACTTTCTTTCCGGCGTCGCGAGAGCGTGAGCGCCGTCAGCGGATTCGCGATGACCCATAAGGCGAGCGGCAAAACGTCCGGCTGTAAAGGCAGGTGGCCCCTGCTATGTGCAATGAAAACCGGAAAGGACAATGATACTCCCGTCCAGTCACAGCCCCGCAGGAATGTGGGATCACGCAATGAGGGCGGCTCGGAGAGAACCTCGGAGGGGCATTAGACCCGTGGAGCAGATAGCCATCTGCCGCCTGATTGATTCCCGCAGATCCGGGGTGTCGAGGACAAATGGAGATCTGAAGAAAAAGAAAAACACCGGGACCGGTGCATCCAGATAAAGATTTGGATGCATCAGGTCCCGGCTTTGCATGGAAGAAACAACTAGACAGCAGTGTCAAGTATACGAACACTGCTATTCGCATCATTGGAAGTAAGCGATCAAATGGGTAGGATCGCAGTATAGCCGGAGGGCAAATATGGAATTACAGCAATTACTATTGAACGAGAACAAACTCGCTGTCCTGCAATTCCTCATAGACAGCGGGCAAGTCGATTTTGGGAATGCGGAAGAAGAAATGAGAAAGAGCGAGATCAAGAAAGTCGTTGAGCAGCATCCGTACAAAATATACCAGGCAGCCAATGGATACTGGTGCACTTACGTCAGAGATGAGGACCAATCTGAAAAGCGGCGCAGGATCGTTAAGGCGACTGAAGAAAAACTCTATGAGGCATTGTACGAGCATTATAAGGGATTCGACGAGGAGAAGAAACGGGGGAAGAGGAAAAGAAAGACTCCGGTAGAGCCTACGCTGGAGTCTCTGTTTCCTAGCTGGCTCGAGTATAAATCGCTCCACACGACAGCACCGACATATATTGCGCGGCTGAAGTCGGACTGGAACAGATATTATAAAGGAACCGATATCGTGAAAGTGCCGATCAAAGACCTGCGCAAACTGGAACTTGATGAGTGGGTCCACAGACTGATCCGCGAACAGGAAGTCACGCAGAAACAGTTTTCGAACTTTGTGACAATCATGAACCAGGTACTGGATTATGCGGTGGATCTGGAGATCATCTGGGACAATCCTTTCCGGCGCGTTAAAGTAAGCGGTCGGCATCTTTTCAAAGAGGTGAAAAAGAAGGACAGTGCATCTCAGGTGTTCACTCGTGAGGAAGAACGCATTTTGAAAGAGATGGCTTGGAAAGATTTCGAAGATGAAGTAAAGCGTTATGTGCTTTCGCCTCTTGCGGTCGCGTTCCAGTTTGAGACGGGCGTGAGGATCGGAGAACTGTGTGTTCTCAGGTTCTCGGACGTCGAAGGCGATTTCCTGTTGGTGCAACGCATGTACCGCAGAGACAACCATCAGGTGGTGCCGCATACGAAAGGATCGTATGGTGACAGACGCGTCATTCTGACGAGTGAAGCCAAGCGCATCATCGAGACATGCCGCAACTACTTGCATGATAAAGGCCTGGACGAAAACGGCTACATCTTTTCGACTGACGGAGAGCCTTGTTCGTACTATGCAATCTCTGATTTGTACCGTAAATACTGCAAGAAGATGGGGATCACACAGAAGAGCTCACACAAAGCAAGAAAGACGGTCATCTCGGCCCTCATCGATGGTAATGTGAATATCAATTCCATTCGTGAAATGGTCGGTCACAGAGACGAAAGAACGACGTTTGCTAATTACGTCTTTGACCGCAGTACGGACGAAGAGAAGGTCCGCATGATCGAGGAAGCGCTCTCAAAATAGATATAAAAATGAGTACTTCTGCATACCTTTTCCGCTATCAGATAGCCCACTTACCCGGATATGCAAAAACTTCCCCAATTTCCCCAAGAAAAAAGCCTTGAAATTGTTGAAATTTCAAGGCTTTCTGGTACACCATCAGGGGCTCGAACCCTGGACACCCTGATTAAGAGTCAGGTGCTCTGCCAGCTGAGCTAATGGTGCACATC
>Ga0129307_1000644_pt1 | contig 50205 bp, 46 predicted proteins | sample P1105metagenome_FD_94437 | JGI IMG/M metagenome (GOLD analysis project Ga0129307, IMG submission 94437) | Capybara group fecal microbial communities from Wisconsin, USA - P1105 metagenome | ecosystem: Host-associated > Mammals > Digestive system > Large intestine > Fecal | place: USA: Wisconsin... | reverse complement strand
ATATTCACTTAAATCTGAGCACAAAAGTAGCAAGAAATACTGAATTATTGCTATCTTTGCGAAGTATTTTGAGATTTATTATTAGTTAATATGTTTTTAGTGAATGAGATTGTCGATATATCCATTTAAATGCTTACCTTTGCAGCCAACTGATTAAGACTTGGGTAAAAAGATGGCAGAAGAAACAAATAATGGGTATAGACACATCGTACCATTACAGATAAGATTTAACGATGTAGACAAGTTCGGTCATGTCAATAATACGATCTATTTTCAGTTCTACGACACTGCAAAAACAGACTATATTGCCACCGTGTGCAAGGATGTGGATTGGGAACGGCTGGCTATTGTAGTTGTGAAGATTGAGGCTGATTTTGTTTCTCAGATTAAAGGCAATAACCATATTGCCGGACGTACTCGTATAACCAAGATAGGAAACAAGAGTTTCCATCTTGAACAGGATATCATAGATACCGATACGCAGGAAGTCAAAAGCCATTGCACATCGATCATGGTACTATACGATTTGGAACACCATCAAACCATTCCTCTTCCTGACGAGTGGCGCCAGGCCATCACCAACTACGAGGAACTTGATGGACTTTCACGTTACCATTAACGGAACCGATGATAATTTCCCTTGTGTATAAATGCCCTTACATGCACTGTTTCATCTTTTAATCCTATTAGTTTTTGTGTTTAAACTTGTCTTTGAGTCGTTTATATCCTTCGACGCCCAGAATGGTAAGACCGCCATACTGGCAAGTCTTTGCCTCGTTCGGTAGTTATTACTCTACCTATTGAGATTTCCTGCATGTGAGTCCCTGCAGGACAAACACGAGCCAAAGCAACTACTTTGTTTGCAACGGTCAACCACAGATGAATAGACTTCTGGTCATCATTATCCATATCCTGATAGACGCAGTCCTGCTCAACCACAAACACTTCGCTACGCACTCTCAACAGTTCGTAAAGTTCATCTACCGTCAGCTCCTGGAATGATTTCTGATGAAATACAGAATCTTTATTAAGCCTCTGATAAGCGAGGCGCTCATCGCCATCAGCAAGGTGGATGATGCCGCAATAGGAGAAGCCGTGCTTCTCGATGTTGTGCTGCATGATACGGTTGTCCTTATGGGTATCGATACGAATGTTTGCATCATGCGAGAAACAGAAGTCCATGACATCGCTAAAGATGCCGTGAACATTTGGATAACTAGCTATACGATGAACGACATGGTAGGGCAGGTTGCCTGACTGCCGCATGATCTTCTTTGCGGCCTCCATCACCTGCATAATATCGGTGATGTCTGTTGGCTTTGCTTCCCTGATAATCCTATTCATCTTACTTTTCTACTTCACAATGCATAAATCCCATTTCCTTGGCTTTCTCCTGATTCATCAGGAAATAGATGGCCTCGCCTTCATTACAGAGTTCTCCCTTCGAGTTGGTAATCTCCGCGTTGATATATACCAGATTGCGGACTTGCTTCGCGACTTTTGCTCGTATCGTCAACTCTGGTTCTGTAGTCGGAATAGCCTTTTTGAACTTCACGTTCAGCTGGACAGTATAGCCGCTGGTCTGTAACTTGCGGGTGACCACCCATCCGCATACTTCATCAATCAGCGTACTCAGTATGCCGCCATGCATGGTGTTTACCCAGCCCTGATAATTATGCTGTGGATTCCATTTACTTACGATATAGTCACCATCCTCATAGAACTCCAGATGAAGTCCGATGGGATTGTCAGGACAACAGCCGAAGCAGTTATACTCAGGATGGTTGCGCCAAGGGTTTATTATCTTCTTCATTCCTTAAACTTACCTTTTATCCATAACTTCCAGTACTTCCAACCGCCAGTAGTCCACAATGCTAAGAAAATGAGCACAGGCTGGAAGAAAAGTCGGATGAGACGCAGATTGTCGGTATTTAGACCAAAGGCATCGATGTGGTTCACATACTGGTTGATATTACCAGGGAAGATGGCCACATAAAAGAGTGCCAGAAGAGCACCAGCAATAGCTCTCCATTTACTTACAAGGAAGATGATGCCAAGGCCAAAGGCTATTTCTACTACGCCAGACGCAAGTACGACGAAATCAGTAAATGCGGGGCTGAACTGTAGCCATGTGGGCACCTGTGCCACAAACTCCTGACGGTTGAACGTTAGATGACTGAATCCTGCATAGACCATAAAGGCTCCCAAAAGCAGGCCGAAGATTAGTTTTACGTACTTCATATTGTTGGTTCCTTTATTTAATTCATCTTAGTCATGTGATAGCCCATACGCTTCAGCTGCATGGCGGCATAGCACAATGCTTCCAGCGTGTCAAACTCCTCGTCTCTCAGGAGCATGTTCACGCTCGAAACCAGTATGGCTGGGGCTTTGGGCAGATAATCCATTTCACAACTACTATTAAATCAAAGGACAAAGGTACACATTATTCCCCGTTTTTTCGTAAATTTGCAGCCACATTTATGATAGTTTAGTAAGAAATGATAGAAATAGGACTGAAATATACGAGCGAATTGACGGTTACGGATGCGGTGACCGCTATTGCAGTCGGTTCTGGTGATATATCTGTGTTTACAAAATGGATGCCACAAGCGAATACAAGTAGCTGCCGAAGGATATGAGCAGCCAAATCATGAGGGCAATAAGTAGCAGCAGAATGAAGAGTACGATGGCTGACTGCCAGGCCCGCTGGTTTACCTGTTTGATGATGGCTTCGTCACCATTCACGAATCCCTGAATCATCTGCATGTTCTGAGTGTTTGCACGATGGAAGATATCGATGATGTCGCCTACAAAAAACGGTATCATGCCAAGCAGCACATCCCATAGGGCATTATTCAATACGGCCAATGTCAGCGGGACGCTCTTGATGATGCGTGAGGAGAAATAAATGAATGGCACGACGCAGAGTAGGGTAATGGCATCGCCCCATCCGGGAATGACGCCTATGAGCGCATCCAGATAGTAACGATCCATGTAGCGGGTCAACCCTTCCATCGTCTGATAGGTTTTGTTGTCCATTAGCCGCTGGCGTCGTTGCAATCTCTTTTCCTCGTTCATATCAGATTATACATTTTAATCTCTTTCTAAAAGTTTCTGACTTTTAGACGTAATACGGAGGCAAAAAGTTGCGAGAAATGTTGAATAATTGCCATCATCGGTATACAATCACAAGGCGTAGCGAAGGGAGGAGTGAACCATCCCATGTGGGTCAAGAATAAGTTCTTCAATTCTGTCAATGATGAAGGTGGCACCTGCTTCCTCAAGTTCATCCCTGGTTCCGTTCCCCCATGTCACACCACAAGTCTTGGCTCCTGCATTGGCCCCCATCTGGATGTCCACAGCCATATCGCCCACTACGATGGCTTCGCCCGCATCATAATGCATCTCGGCAAGGGTTTTCAATACAGGCTCCGGCTTTGGCTTTGCCTCTTTTACATCGTCAGCACCAAGTATAAAAGAGATATAGTCAGCAATGCCCATATTTCGCGTCAACTCTATGAGAGAGTTGCGTGAACGGGAAGAGGCAATAGTAAGTGTAAAACCCTTCTGATGCAGGATAGACAATGTTTCTACAACGCCAGGGAATGCCTCTGGGTGGATGGTCTTCAGATTCTCATTGAAGAATCTTCTGTATGTTTCAGCGCATCGGGGGATAAGCTCATCCTGTATGTCAGGAAATAGCGTTCTGAAACACCCTGCCAGTGGCAGTCCGATAGTGGCTGCACATTCTTCTTCGCTACGGTTAGGTAAGTGCAGCTCTGCTATGGTCATCTGCATAGTCGTGACGATATTCCGTCTGGTATCGCCCAGCGTTCCGTCAAAATCGAAAATAATCAGTCCTTTTCCCATATTTATTTCACCTCATGTGGAGGTCGTACTAACCTTTAAACCGTAATCAACCATATTTCTTATTTGTATATTTCTTCATAAACTATACTAATTTTAGGCGCAAATATAGTGAAAATTACGTAAATCCGAAAAACTCCCTCAGTCCCTCTTTCTCCTTAAGGTCATCTACAGTAAAGCCATAATGCTTTGCTGCTGCAAGGGTAATGACATGTTCGAGGAAGTCATCGTAAGAAAGATCGAACCACTCCTTGGGAATATCCACGTCGATGGTTCCTCCACCATAGTGACTGCCTTCGTCCCAGGCTTCATCAAGTTCGGCTTCGTAGGTTCCAGACGATTGGTCATCACCATCGTCTACCTTCTTGTTGAAGCAGTACCACGATGCCCATTCTTCCATACCCTCTACGTAGTGGCCTACGAAATGCGGGGCAGAGTGCGACTTCGGCGAATAGGTGGCCTCGCCCTTCTTCGCATCCCTCCGATAGATCATAAATTTCTCCTTGCGCATAAATACACTTAATTATCTCTGCAAAAATAGCAAGAATTGCTGAATTATTGTTATCTTTGCAGTCATATTTAACAATAGTTGATTCTCGAATGGATAAAAGAATCGTATCGATTAAGGAACTTACTTTCCTTATCATTTGTGGACTATCATTGCTGACATCGTGCAGCAAGGACGATACGGATGACGAACAGCCGCCACAGAAGGTTACGCGGTGGGAGTGCATCCTGTTTGGCTCGTATCCTGCCAATGAGGTGGTCAGCGGCAATTTTAATGCTGTGGATGATTATGCGTTGGTTGAAGGCGATGTGATAACGAATGCTACGCTATATAGCCAACTGGAAAAGGCAGAGTGGACGGACGACGACACGGAGATTGGCGGCAAGCGCTATCACAGGCTGAACGGGGCGGGGGCCGTTACCTGTTCTACGAATCGCGAACAGCACTACCGATGGAGCGACACCGGGGCCTGGCACTATTTTGCATACGCCCCCATCAAGTGGCGCATCCTGAAAATCAGTGGTACCAAGGCTGTGCTGCTGGCCGACCGCATGCCCGACACCTGTCCCTTTCACGACAAAGACGAGGATGTGAACTGGAGTGGCAGCCTCCTGCGCCAGTGGCTCAACGACGACTTCCTGCATCGTGCCTTTTCCGAGGCGGAGCGCAATGCCATCGAAACGACCAGCGTGGAGAATGCACCCAACGCCTCGTACGGCACCAACTGCGGCCCCGACACGCAAGACCGTGTGTTCATACTTTCCAACAAGGAGGTGTTTGCCTCCCCACTGGCCGCAGACTATGGTTTCTATGCCGGCAGTGGTGTCGACGATGCTGCCGTGTTGCCTGCCCTCACTGTCGAACTGACGAAGGCCGAGTGGACAGTAACCACCCCCGTCATGTCAACAGACATCGTGCAGTAATATTTATTTGATATTTAATCCTGCCTCAAATTATTACCTGATAAAGTTCATGAACTGGGGACGTTCATCACGCTTTGGAGCAGAATCACCGTCGGCATGAATTTTCTGTAACAAGAAGGCCATGTTGGTTGCCAAAGTTCGCATGGTCTGCATGCCCTCGGTATCGAGTTTCACCTCACCCTTACCAGCACCGTAGGCGATATTCCAGTATTGTGAGGTGACAACGGGCATGTTCATCATCTCAAACATCATGTTCATGGTCTGGAGCGTAGCCGTTGCACCTCCTCGCCGACACACCGCCAATGCTGCAGCAGGCTTGTTCTGTACCAGATGGCCTGCGGAGAAGAACAGACGCTGCATCAATGAGAGGATTCCACCGTTAGGCTGACCATAATAAACGGGGGTACCCACGATGAGAGCATCTGCCGTGGCCATCTTCTCTGTGATGACAGCGCATAGATCATCGTCGAATACGCAACCCTTACCGCCGTTTTCATGGCAACTACCGCAATTGATGCACATGCGGACAGGCTTCCTTCCTATCTGAACGATTTCAGTATCGATGCCGTGTTTCTGCAAGGTGGTCTCTATCTCTTGCAAGCAGCAGAACGTGTTACCATCGGTTCTTGGGCTACCGTTAATGAGGAGTACCTTGCTCTGCTTGCCCGCTACTGAATTCATCATTGCTGATACGGGCGATACGACAGCCGCTCCTGCAGCCGCCATTGTCGCTTTCTTAATAAAATCTCTTCTGTCCATAGTTGTTATCTGTTTGTCTTGTTTATTATCTATATATACTTAAATGTGTGCACAAATATAAGGAAAAATGCTGTAACATTGCTAAATATGCATCAAATTTTTGGAATGTTTATGAAGAGTGTGACTTTTATCACAGTAATAGTTGTTATGATGATGATGGCTGTCGCTCCTACTTTTACTCAAGAAAAATTCGTTAGAAAAAGCATAAAAGCATCACTTTTACATCTAATAATCTGACAACAAACAAGTTACAGGAGTGATGCTTTTATAAAAAGCATCACTTTTTTAAGGCGAAATGGAAGATTTTTTGTAAAAGTCTTGCAAATCACCCAAAAATTTAGTATCTTTGTAGTTGAATTAATCAACTGATTTATGAGGATAACAATCACCAACACCGAAAGGAATGAAAAGAGGTACTCACGCGAAGAACTCGAGGAGTTCGTCGCGAAACTGAAAGACGGCACGTTCCGTCAGCATTACATACACGACTATAACAAAGAGGTATGTTTTGCTGCAGAATGGCTTAAACAGAATGGAGAGTTGAAAACGAAGGAGATCAACCGGCTTGTGTTGCTATCCTTCGAGAACCTTCGCGACCTGCCAACCGTTCGTGAGTACAAGGAACTGGCCGCCAGACAGCTTTACACCCTACTCTGCTTTATTGGCCATGATGGCCATTCGCTACACATCGTCTGTCGTTATGGCGTTTCTGATGGTTCACCATCTGAAACTACACAACTCAACGCTTTCCGAAAACTCCACTACATCTACTCTTCACAGCTTGGCACACAGGTAGCCAACCATGAGCCGACACTCAGAAGTAGTTGTATGGTAAGCTACGACCCGCAGCCATATTACAATCCCATGGCACTCGCCATCGCCGTATCAGCATCTCCTGAGGACACACCCGAATATCGCAGCATTCAGGAAGACATCAGCGACTTTAACTATCCCGAGGAGATTCCTGGCATGAGTCTTCGAAACAGTAGGATGCGCCGTTTCCACGACTGTCTTGATGCCGCCATCGAAGCCCATCGCACTGATACTAACGACGAGTTGTATCAGGTGGCTGTGCTCGAACAGTTGGCCGATGGTTGCCGCCAGATGGGACTGCCCGAAGCATGGTGTGCCCGTGTTGCCACATTCATCCCACTACTTGGCGGTGATGATAACCGCGATACCATCGAGAGTATTTTCAAGACGGCTTATTTGAAGGAGACCTTGAAGACCATCCCGATGAAGTACACCCGCCCGTCTGCGCTGCTGGCCTATAAGACCGAAGCATATATGAAGGAGCACTATACACTCCGACTCAACGTGATGACAGGCACCCCTGAGTATCGCATGAATGCCGTGGGCTATGGCTTCCAGCCACTGGATCAGGCGGCTCGCAACACCATGGCCATCAACGCCCTGAAGGCTGGTGTGGATTCATGGGATAAGGACCTGAGCCGATATATAGACTCCAACCTCATTCCGCGCTATTATCCCATGGAAGATTATCTGCGCCACCTGCCCCATTGGGACGGCAAGCACGACTATGTGGGCGAGGTGGCCCGTCGCATCAAGACCGACAATCCGCATTGGGAAAGCGACTTCCATATCTGGATGCTCTCGATGGTGGCACAGTGGATGGGGAAGGACCGTCAGCATGGTAATGCCATCGTTCCCCTGCTCATCGGTCCACAGGGATCGGGTAAGTCAACCTTCTGCCGGAGGCTCCTACCGGAATTCCTGCAGATGTATTATAACGACCGCATCTCGATGAAGAACGACAACGATATCTTCATCGCCATGTCATCGTATGCGCTTATCAATATCGACGAGTTCGATGCCATGAAGAAGAGTCAGCAGCCCATACTGAAGTATCTTATCTCGAAGAACGACATTAAGTTCCGTCCACCATACGGTAAAACGATGGAGGAACGGCAGCGCTTCGCCTCGTTTATTGCCACCACCAACAACCTGCGTCCGCTGACGGATCCCACCGGTTCACGCCGTTTCGTCTGTATCTATGCCGACGAGATCGACAATTCGGGCACCATCAACCACGAACAGTTCTACGCCCAGCTTTATACCGAACTACAGCAGGGCCGCCGCTATTGGTTCGAAGATGAAGATAATCTGCGCATCATGGAACAGAACAAGGATTTCCAGCAGGTGTTCGACTACGAAAAGATGGTGGAACTTACCTATCTCTCACCTGACAAGACACCAGCAGACACCAAGCCTGTGCTTGTGAAAGACATCATGATGCGGCTTGCACAGAAGTTCCCCACCTTCACTATCCGCAAGAGTACAGATATGGAACTTGGGCATAGGCTTTCTGTTATGGGCTATAAGTATCATAAGATGAATAACGGAGCAGCTTATAGGATAGTAGAGATGGCTCCTTAAATACCAAAACAAGTTGTTTTGGTATCGTAAAGACTATCCTTTCAACTTGTAAAGCTATGCTTTTACTGACCAAAACAACTTGTTTTGCTGACGTGATGGCAAGTGATGCTTTTGCAAAAAGGGTCACTTTCGTAACAAACATATTATAAGCAAGTTAGCACCAAAAGTGATGCTTTGATAAAAAAAACAATTTTGAAATATGGCAGTACATATTAAACTTATAAGGAATAATATTAAGAGTAGTAGTTCATTCGGAAAGTTTTTTGCAAAAGCCGTCAGTCAGGGCGAAGTAACCCTCGATGAAATTGCAGCAGAGGCCTGCCGCAACAGTCATCTCTCAGAGGGAGCTATTATAGGCGTTGTGACCGAACTGCAGGATATTCTAAAACAGCGACTCTCAGAAGGACAGACGGTTATCCTCCCTGGTATTGGCCGTTTCAGCCTTCGTGTGGAGAGTATTGGTGTTGACGACCCAAAGGAGTTTAATCTCGGCCGTCATATCACCCGCATTATCTGCGGCTTTCTCCCCGCCAGCCGACGCATCCAGGGCGGACGCATCCTCTATGATTTCTGCGATGGCGTCAAAGCCGTCTGGCAGAACGGTTTCAAACCTTGAAAGTATGTCGGAGCAACAACGAACGTATATTGCCATCGATCTGAAGTCGTTCTACGCTTCAGTGGAGTGTGTGGACAGGGGGCTTGACCCACTGACCACAAATCTTGTAGTGGCTGATGTGTCGAGGACGGAGAAGACTATCTGTCTGGCTGTTTCTCCGTCGCTGAAGGCTTACGGCATAGGAGGACGCGCGCGACTGTTCGAGGTGGTGCAGAAAGCGCGCGAATTTAAATTCGACTATATCGCTGCACCACCACGTATGGCACATTATATAGAGGTAAGTACCAAAGTCTATCAGACTTACCTGAAATATATTGCTCCTGAAGATATACACGTCTATAGCATCGATGAGGTTTTCATGGATGTGACAGCCTATCTGCGTTCTTATAAGATGACTGCTCACGAGTTGGCGATGATGATGATCCGTGACGTGCTGGCCACGACAGGCATCACGGCAACAGCCGGCATCGGTACAAACATGTATCTGGCGAAGGTGGCTATGGATATTGTGGCCAAAAAGATGCCTGCCGACAAAGATGGTGTGCGCATAGCCGAATTGGATGAAATGTCGTATCGACGTGAACTTTGGGACTACCGGCCATTGACCAAGTTCTGGCGCGTAGGGCATGGGATAGCCGAGAAACTGGCAGTCTATGGTATTGACACGATGGGTAAACTGGCCAGGATGTCAATACAGAACGAGGGATTGCTTTACCGTCTCTTTGGTGTTAATGCAGAATTGCTGATAGACCATGCCTGGGGTTGGGAACCATGTACAATGGAGGCCATAAAGGCATACCGGCCAGAGACCAACTCCTTCAGCAGCGGACAGGTGCTGAAGGAACCTTATACTTTCAAGAAAGCCCGTGTGGTGATACGTGAAATGGCCGAAGGAATGGCACTCGATCTTGTATCAAAGCGTCTGGTGACCGACCAACTGGTGTTGACCGTAGGCTATGATGCGGAGAATCTGACGCGTCCTGAGATCCGTGAAAAGTACCATGGTGAGGTTACCACCAATTACTACGGAAAGACCGTTCCAAAGCATGCTCACGGTACTTTCAACTTCGAGAAGCCAACATCATCATCGCGGCTCATCATGGATGGGGCAACAGAGTTGTTTGACCGCCAAGTGAATCCAGATTTGCTGATCCGTAGGCTGAACCTGACAACAAACCATGTGGTATCAGAGGAATCGGTATCAGCACTGGATAGTGCGCCCCAACAGTTGGATCTCTTCACCGACTACGAAACATTAGAGAAGCAACGTCAGGAAGAGCAAGCCAAACTTGACAAGGAACGGAGGATGCAGGAGGCACAGTTGAAAATCAAGAAGCGTTTCGGCAAGAACGCCATCCTCAGAGGCTTGAACTTCGAGGAAGGTGCCACAGCCAAGGAACGCAACAAACAGATAGGAGGACACAAGGCTTAGCCATTTACTATTTGACAATTTACAATTATGGGAAATTACGACGATATTATCAATCTGCCACATTACGAGCCAAAGCATCATCCGAGGATGTCAATGTGGAACCGTGCAGCACAGTTTGCACCTTTTTCCGCATTGAGTGGCTATGAAGATGCCATCAAAGCAAGTTTGCCATGATATAATATGGTACAGCAAATAGAAAAAATGGCAAAGGTACTCATTATTCCCCGTTTTTTTCGTATATTTGCAGCCATATTTATCAAATTAAAGAAACAATATATGAATAAGAAAGCCTTTCTCACTGTCATCACGATGTTGATGACCATTACAATGCAAGCACAGTCCACCCAGCAGGACATGGACGATATGTACGCAACCGAACTGTTGAAGGCTGGTACGATAGCACCAGACTTCAGCATGAAGACACCAGACGGCGAGACCATCCAGTTGTCGGAGTACGCCAAAGGAAAGACTATTGTGCTCGACTTCTGGGCATCCTGGTGTCCTGACTGTCGCAAGGATGCGCCAGAAGTGGTACGGCTGTATGAGAAATATCACCAGTATGGCATCGAGTTCATCGGTATCTCGATGGATACCGACGTGGAAGCATGGAAGAAAACCATAGAGAAGTTCGGCATAACCTACCCGCAAGTGAGCGAGTTGAAGAAATTCAAGGAGACGGACATCGCGAAGGCTTACGGTGTGAAGTGGATTCCTTCGATAGTGGTTGTAGGGCCTGACGGACAGGTCAAACTCTCCACGGTGCTGACGACTAAATTGGATAACTATCTGAAGGAACTGACAACGGACGCTCAGTGAATCAGGATGAAGATGAAAAAGATACTATTATTGGCATTCCTGGTGATGGGAACAGCAGCCAGAAGCCAGAGTAATTATGAGATCAAGATTGAGAGCAGACAGCCCTCAGGTATCATTGACGAGATGCTCTACGGACAACTCTTCGAACACATCTATTTCAGTGCCAACAATGGTGTATGGCAGGAATTGATACAGGAACGTTCGTTCGAGCCAGAGCAGTATCCGGGCATTCACCCGCGTGACGGTTATTTCGACGGTTGGTTTATGGACGACGACATGGTACTACACTCCCCTACCCGTTACGAACAGCCGCTCAAGATTGATAGCATTAACACCTGTGACTTCGACCTGACCATGGACGTGAACTGGCGTGCGTATAAGTTGGCCAGGCGAGCCTGGAGCGGCGGACTGATGGACATTCGTTTCGCCTTCCGCAATAAGGCTGACGGAGCGGCTTATTACCTGCGCATACACGATCCTTATTATGAGAGTCGTCCACTCAACCCCGGACAGACCCAGACACAGATAGAAGCAGCCAAGGAGGCTGAAGCACGCACAAGACTCCAGCAGAGCACCACCGCAGATTTCTCGCTCTGTACCATGGAAGAGCGTGAGATGCCTGGTTTCGGAGGGCGCACCCGACGCATGAACACATTGGCACCACTGATATCAGCCCCAGCCACGAAAGAGCAAATAAATGAGGAGCAACAGTGGCACAAACTGCGCTTGGAGAGCCGTGGCAGCAAGGTGACAGTGTTCTGGGATGGTAAAGAAGTGCTGAGTTACGATGGTCTGGAGAAGGCCGACCGCAATTTCCTCACGTTCTGGGTCAACTATACCGAGGCTACCTACCGCAACATCAAACTGACGACAACAGACGGGAAGGTACTGTTTGAGGGTACGCCTGGTGACGTGCAGATTCCTGCCGTAGCCCAGCAGTGGACTGCCTTCGGCGATGGTGGCCAATATCGTCTGATTAAGGACGATGCCGTGAACATGCGGTACTCGCAGGAGATAACGGCCAAGTCGGAAGCAGGTATCTACCAGGGGCCGCAGAACATCATCGCCGGTGAGAAATATGTGGGTTCCATCTATGCCCGAGGCAAGGGTGAACTGATCGTTGGATTGCGCAATACAGATGGGCAGTTCGTGGTTCGACAGTCATTGGGCAAGGTAAGCAAGGAGTGGAAGAAGTATGCCTTCACACTCGAGCCTCATCTTAGCACCGACGGCGATTTTGCCATAGTTGTGAAGGGTGGTACGGTTCAGGTGGATATGGCTACCATGACCACTCAGACGGGTATCAACCTTGGCGGGTTCCGTCCAGACATCCTACAGGCCGTGAAGGAACTGCATCCCACCTGTCTGCGCTGGCCTGGCGGTGGCTACGTGGCGCAGTACGACTGGAAATGGGGCATCGGTCCACAGGAGAACCGTGAACGCTGGGCACACTGGATGTGGATGGATTATGACCAGAACTGCTTCGGCACCGATGAGTTTATCCGCTTCTGTCGTGAGGTCAATTCCGAACCCATCATTGTGGTCAGCGTCAAGTTTGAGCGTCCTGCTGAGGAGTATGACAGCATCCTTCAAGATGCGGTGAACTGGTTGCGCTACTGCAATGCCCCCGCCACTGACGAGTGGGGTGCGAAGCGTGCAGCCAACGGCCATCCCGAGCCCTATAATGTGAAATACTGGGAGATTGACAACGAGATGTGGGAGATGGGTATCGACCGCTATGAGAAGTGCGTGCGTGACTTCAGTACCGCAATGCGCAAGATAGACCCGTCTATCAAGATCATCGCCTGCGGCGGATTCCGAGAGGACGAAGACTTCATCAAGCGCAGCGGCCATTATTTCGACTACCTGAGCCTGCACCACTATGAGCAGCAGGGAGGATATGCCACCGGACCCTTACGTCTGGCTCAACAGTATGACCGTTATGCCAAGATGATTGCCGACGGACCTAATCCGAACATCAAACTGTTCATTTCGGAGTGGAACCTGAACAGCATCGACTGGCGTACAGGCCTGTTTGCAGGCGGATTCCTCAATATGTGCGAGGCACGCGACGTGGTGGCCATGGGTGCTGCAGCCCTGTTCATACGCCGTACTGATGCGCCTGACTGGAACAACGCCTTCATCAACTTTGACTACAAGGATCTGTTCAAAGCACCAAACTGCCAGGTGACCGAACTATGGTACGACCATTTCTCTAAGTACCGTCTGGCCTACAGCGGCGACACCGGCAATCTGAGCGTGAGCACCACCATGCAGGAAGATGGTGCTGGTGTGATCGTAAAGGTGGTGAACCCCACCGAAGAGCCTACCACCTTACGCATCAAAGGCGACTGGACTGATGTGAAGGATGCTGCTTTTGAGTATTACGCTCCAGGATCGCTGACTGTGGCCAACAGCATGGAGAACAAGCATGCTGTAGCCCTGCAGAAAGCGAAGGCAAAATCCGAAGGTCGCGATGTCGTGCTCTCCATCCCGTCCCTTTCCGCTGGTGTGCTGACGATTACTGCCGTCCCCTGACATTCAAGTGCACATCGGTTCCTGATCCCGTTGTGCAAAAACAAAAGAGTTATGCAACTGACATCCAATTCCGACAAAATTACCAGGGACTATTTCGACTCCCTGTTGGTAGAGACCCGCTATCTGGACGCTGTATTGCCATCCACTGAGATGACGTTGTTCGGTGAGACATTCCGCACGCCTATCATGACAGCCGCCCTGTCGCACCTGCATAATACCGCTAACGACGGAATGACCGTCTATGCCCAGGCTGCAGCCTTGAGTGGAGCCGTTCACTGGGTAGGCATGGGCAGCGACGAGGAACTGGAGACCATCGTGGCCACTGGTGCCAGAACGATTAAGATCATCAAGCCCCATGCCGACAACCGCGAGGTGTTTCGTAAGATAGAACATGCCGTCAAGACGGGTTGTATCGCCGTGGGTATGGACATCGACCACGCCTTTAACTCTGAAGGCGGTTACGATAATATTTTCGGACTGCCGATGAAGGCTAAGACCACTGCGGAACTGAAGGAGTTTGTAGAGGCTGCGGGTGTGCCGTTCATCGTGAAAGGTGTGCTCAGTCCCCATGATGCCGAGAAATGCCTGAAGGCTGGTTGCGCAGGTATCGTCGTGTCCCATCATCATGGCATGATCCAGTATGCTGTGCCGCCATTGATGGCCTTGCCTGATATTATGTCCGTCACGGACAGGAGTATCCCCGTGTTTGTGGACTGCGGCATTGAGAGCGGCATGGATGCCTACAAGTGCCTGGCCCTTGGCGCGACGGCTGTATCAGTTGGTCGTCACCTGATGCCGCTGCTTAAGAACGGTGCCGAGGCCGTTGCTGGCCGAATCGACGAGATGACAGCAGAACTGGCTGGCGTGATGGCTCGCACAGGTGTGAGTTCGCTGGGGAAAATGGATCCAACCATTATTCATAGGAGGGCGTTCTGATGTACTTAGGCATTTCATCATCGTTGGCGCATCAGTCGCCGCAGGAGTGGGCTCAGAGGCACAAGGCGCTCAGACTCCAGACCGTGAACTTCCCTGTAACTTGTGACGACGGCGAAGAGACCTTCATGGCCTATAAACAGGCAGCCGACGAGGCCGGTCTTACCATCGCTGAAGTGGGTGTGTGGCGCAATACGCTGGCCGCCGACCCTGACGAACGTAAACGCTGGATTGACTACGCCATCCGTCAACTCCGTATGGCCGATGCTATCGGAGCCGCCTGTTGTGTCAATGTGGTAGGCACGCCCTACGGTCCCCGCTGGGACGGTGGCTACCGTGAGAACTTCAGTACTGAACTTTGGGATATGGCCGTCTCGATGATTCGTCAGATTATCGACACCACCCGTCCCCGTCATACCAAGTTCTGTATAGAGTCGATGCCGTGGATGATTCCCAGTGGTCCCGACGAGTATCTGCGCCTGATAGAGGCTGTAGATCGTACGGAGTTCGGCACCCACCTCGACGTGGTGAATATGATTACCTCGCCTCACCGTTATTTCTTCAATGACGAGTTCCTGGAAGAGTGCTTTGAAAAACTTCATGGTACCATCGTCAGTTGTCACCTGAAGGATATACGCCTCAAGCCCGAATATACCTTCCAATTGGAAGAGTGCGCCTGTGGTCAGGGCACTCTGGATATCAAACGCTATATCCGTCTGGCCACTGCCGAGAATCCTTGCATGCCCATGATTATTGAGCACCTCACCACTGATGCGGAGTACATCGCGAGTGTGCAGTATGTGCGAGAACTAATAAGTCAGATTTAAACAAACGTGAGTTCGACGAATTCACGTTACAATATGATCTCCATTGTTGTTTTCTGCACTTGCATACCCATACTGCGATAGAAACGCAGGGCAGGTTCGTTACCTTCCCACACATTCAGCGTTATGTTGTTACAGCCTATGGACTTCGCATAGTCACGGACGTATTCGTATAACGCTTTTCCTACGTGTTTGCCTCGTGCATTTTCATCCACACAGATATCGTCGATATACAGCGTCTTGATATCCTCTAACAGTTGGTTGTTCTTAACCTCAGAGACCTGACAGAATGCATAACCTAACACCTTACCTTGCGGGCAAAGCGTCCCTGAGGGCTGAGCGCCGTCATCAAAGACAAAAATGGGTTTGCTGTCATCACCGAGCATCGTTTCCAGTTCCTGCTCGTTATATTTGGTCGTGTGGGGTTTAAATAGGTCAGGGCGTATCACATGATGAACCATGTTCACCTGATGTAACAGTTCTATGATACGCTTAATGTCTTCTTTGTTCGCTTTTCTAATCATACACCCAAATGCAGTTCATTTCACAAATACTATTAAATCCAAGGACAAAGGTACTCATAATTCCCCATTTTTTCGTATATTTGCAGCCATATTTAACAAATAAATGGATTAGATAGAGGCCCAAATGGGATCTCGACAATTGGGTGTGCGCCCTATCACCGATTATCCCATCACCACGTCGAGTATCATCATCAGAACAAAACCGATGGCGAAACCAATAGTGCTGAGATTAGAGTGCTCGCCCTCGTTGGCTTCTGGAATCAGTTCCTCAACTACGACGTAGAACATGGCTCCTGCTGCAAAGGCCAGCATATATGGCAGAACGGGTGTCATGAGCGAGGCCAGCAACACTACAGCCAAACCGCCGAGGGGTTCCACGGCACCGCTTAATGAGCCAATGACGAATGACTTCCATTTGGAGTTGCCTGCTGCCCGCATGGGCATGGAAATGATGGCACCCTCTGGCACATTCTGGATGGCGATACCTATGCTGACAGCCAAAGCACTGGCCAGCGACAATCCCGCTGCACCATTCTCGGATCCTGCAAATACCACACCGACGGCCATTCCTTCAGGAAGGTTGTGAATTGTGACAGCCAAGGCAAGCATAGCAGTTCGCGACAATCGGGAGCGAGGACCCTCGGGTTTGTCTGTACCGATATGCAGGTGAGGTGTCAGTTCGTCGATCATCAGTAGGAAACCCATACCCAACAGGAATCCTACGGCAGCAGGCACCACCGACCAAACCCCTTTCTCACTCTCCATCTCCATTGATGGAATCAGCAGCGACCAGACTGATGCTGCTACCATCACGCCTGATGCAAAGCCGAGTAGCGTTTTCTGCAGCCTTGCTGACATCTCGTCCTTCATAAAGAACACGAAGGCAGAGCCAAGCATCGTGCCCAATAGCGGAATCAACAGACCTATGATTAATGTTGTCATGATGCAAAGGTAAATATAAAAAAGTGACTATGCAATACTCAAATGTTAGTATCTTATATTGTTTTTGTAGAGAGCTTGGTGTGTCTTTTGGCGACCTATAGCGATGAGCTTTTCTGATTTGTCGTAGTCGAAGCCGCCGTATCGGCTCATTTGGATGTCAACCAGTACGTCGGGCTTCGTCAGTTGTGCCATGAGGATGGAGTTCTGGCGAATCATCAGTGAACTGACTCGCGAGAGCATGGTGTAGTAGTTGAACTCGAGGTTGTCGGGTATTAGCTTGTTGAGAATCTGCTGCGACAGCGATTTGCTGTGCTTGCGTTTTTCTGCCAGTTCTTGCTGAATTTCTGACTGCTTTTTGTAGTCATGCCCGCTCACGTCAACACCAACCAGGATGTCACCTTCGTGTCGTGCCACACGGTTCAGCGGTATGGGATTCGTCACGCCACCGTCAATGAGTATCATGCCATCGCGATGCACAGGCTCATAGAATGACGGCAAAGAGATGCTGGCACGGATGGCATCGAAAAGACTGCCTTTGTTGAACACGACCTCATGGCCGGCTTTCAGGTCGGTAGCTACAGCACAATAGGGTATCGGCAAATCTTCAATAGGCATATCAGGCACAAACTCCATGATAGCCTCAAGGATGCGCGAGCCCTTGGCGATATGATTAATACTCAGTGAGAAGTCCGTCAACTCGAGCATCTTCCTTCGATCCACCGTCTTCATCCATTCGCGGAATTCCTTCAGTTTCCCGGCCGCATAGACGCCTCCGATGAGTGCTCCCATCGAACAGCCTGCGATAGAGGTGATACGATAGCCCTGCGCCTCCAGTTCCTCTATGGCACCGATATGGGCAAGACCTCTCGCACCACCGCTCGACAATACTAATGCAACGTCCTTTGCTATTCTGCTGGGGTTCATTTGCAGCGTACGTGGCTTGTTGATTACATCATTGCCGTGAGGAAATTCTCGTAACCCAGCTTGTCGATATAGTTGAGGTATTGTGCCTCCCAAGCCATGTGATCCTTCTCGTCGTCAATCCATTTCTCGATGAGTTTCTTGGTGGGATAGTCGTCGTTGAAAGCCTCTGCCAACTCGCTCAGCATCTTGACGGCATTCGGCTCATAGTCCGACTCAATCTGCTGCTTCGGGTCGTCATAGAAGGGGAACTCCTGCGTCTTCATGGCCTCCTGCAGGTCAGCGGGCTTGCAGCCAAGTTCCACCAGACGGTTCAGCACTTCCTCTGCCTCGTCCCATTCCTCTTCGGCCTCTTCCTTCCATTTGTCGGCCAACTTGTTCCAGCCCTGCAGACGGCAGTATGCCGAGAAGGCGAAATGTTGCTTACTGTTTCCAAACCAAATTGCACCAAGTTGTGCAAACTGCTTCAAAGCTTCTTCTTTAGTCATAATTTTGTTGTTTTAAAGGGTTATTGATATTTTGTAAACTGATATTTTTCGCGTAGTGCCTGCTGCTGATCAGCAGGGAGAGAGGTGAAATAGGCTTTCCAGCCCGGACAGAAGTTGATGTGCCAACGCCAGAAACGTCCCATGATCGACTTAGGGTTCTTGTCGTAATTAGCTCGCAATTTGCAATTTTCACATAGATGTGCCATAATTTATTTGTTTTTAAGTGTATCGATAATTGAATCTAAATCATGTGCCAGACGCGGATAGTCTTCCTTTTTCAGCGGACAGGCTGATAGCTGCTGGTCCCAGCCTGAGGGAATCGTGGCAAATGCCTCTACCTCCAGTGCCTTGCCTTTTTTCGTCAGACTTACAATCTGCTGGCGCTTGTCCTGCTCGCCCTTTTTGCGGCTGACAATACCAAGTTTCTCCATGCGCTGAAGCAGGGGGGTGACGGTGTTTGTCTCTAACAACAAGCGATGGGCTATGTCGTTCACAGGCTGGTCATCCTTTTCCCAGAGCACCATCAGCACGAGGTACTGCGGATAGGTGATGCCCAGTGCCGTTAGCATCGGTGTGTAGGCCTGTATCACCAGTCGTGCTGCCGTATAGAGGCGGAAGCAAATCTGATTGTCGAGTTGTAATTCTGTATGCATAACTCTTAATTCTAAATTAGGCCAACATGGCCTCTACGTCCTTCTCAAAATCCTTGGGCTCTGTGGTGGGAGCGTAGCGCTTGATGGTCTCACCGTCCTTAGAGATGAGGAACTTGGTGAAGTTCCACTTGATATCGCTGTCCTTCTCCACGCTCTTGCTGATAGCCTTGAAGAGCGTCTTGGCAGCTTTGGCTTTCAAACCGTTGTACTCCTCGGTGGGAACCTGTGCCTTCAGATATTCGAAGATGGGTTCTGCTGCAGGACCGTTGACATCACCCTTTTTCATAATCTGGAACGTCACACCGTAGTTCAACTGGCAGAACTCCTCAATCTGTCCGTCAGAACCTGGATCCTGCTCCTTGAACTGGTTGCAGGGGAAACCAATGATCACCAGTCCCTTGTCCTTATACTTCTGGTTCATTTCCTCCAGTCCTGCGAACTGGGGAGTAAATCCACACTTGCTGGCTGTGTTCACAATCAGCAATACCTTACCTTCGAACTGAGAGAAATCTATCTCCTTACCTTTGCTCGTGAGAGCCTTGAAATCATAAATCTTAGCCATATCTTTATTTGTTTATATCGTTCACGATGCAAAGGTAAGAATAATAATTTATATCGCAAGCGATTTACCTATAACTTTAAGTTTGTTTAACTTTAGGTCGCGCACGACACTTTTCTCGCCCTATAATAGAGCATGGCACCTTCTACATGGAATTCGAGGATATCTCAATTTGGTTGCATTGTTATGGCTTTACGCCAAGGATGGTGGCATACGACGATATCCGTTTTGCCTTGGCGTTCGATGCTTCTGAGAGTTTTCCTTTCAGGTATTGCTCAATGATTAGCCCTGCCATGGGAGCAGCCAAATCAGCACCGAATCCACCATGTTCCACGTAAACGCTGATGGCTATCTTCGGATTATCCATCGGGGCAAAGGCGATAAAGGCGGAATGGTCTTTACCAGGATTCTCGATAGTACCCGTCTTGCCGCAGATGGGATAGGTGGTCTTGATACTGGTGGCTGTTCCTCTCTCTACAGCCAACCGCATGCCCTCTATAACTGGAGCGTAAGCTTCCTGCTTAACCTTTGTCTGACGTTTTTTCAGATAGCGCTCATTCTTGGTGTCCTGATGGATGTGAGGTACATAGTACCAGCCACGATTGGCAATGGTGACAGCCAAGTTGCATAATTGGAGCGGAGTACAGGTCACGTCGCCTTGTCCCATGCCTGCCCACCAGATGGTCTTACCGTCCCAGCCGTCCTTGTAACGGCGGTTCAGATAGTCGGCACCAGCCAACAGTCCACCTTGCTCTCCATCGATATCGATGTGCATCGGTCCGCCAAGTCCCATGCTTTGCATGTAGCTGCGCCAAACCGTAATGGCTTCCTCTTTCGTCTCGTACATAAAATCGTCGTTAATCATCGAGGCAAAAGTCATCAGAAACCATGTATTGCACGATTGTGCCAGTGCATCCTTCAGAGCCAGTGGCGAACGGTGCTTGTGGCAGCGCACCTTGATATTGCCGTCGGTGATGCCATCTACACATTCGACCGTTGTCTGTGGGGAGATAACCCCTTCTGACAGTAGCGTCAGTGCCTGAGCAGTCTTGAAGGTGGATCCCGGAGCCTGTGGCTTACCGATGGCCTGACGTACATCGCTGCCGTTGGGCGTGTTCGTTGCCAGACATAATATTTCACCATTTGTAGGATTGATAGCCACGATACTGCCAGTCTTTCCCTGTAGCAACTGCTCTCCAAGTTGCTGCAATAGTGGCCGTATCGTCAGTTTGCCGTCTGTCGGCAGCCCCTGCGCACCCACCTGGCAAGATGCCATCAAAAGCGCAACACATAATATAAATTTCTTTTTTTGCATAAACATCTAATACATAGGAATATCCTCTATATGACTAATCTCTGGCGAGCCGCCATCGGGAGTACCCACCACTGTTATGATATCCAGACGGATCTCGCGGCTGATGCGTTGTGACTTGACATAGTAATTGATGGCCAAACGCAGATTCTGAAGTTTTCTGTAATCGATGGCTTCTTCCGGTTCTCCAAACACACAATTACGGCGGGTTTTCACTTCCACAAACACCACGACATTTTCATGCAAGGCAATGATGTCGATATCCCGATGGCCCGACTTCCAGTCGCGTTCGATGATATCATAGCCTTTGCGCTGAAGATAATCTGCTGCCAGTTCCTCACCCCATGCTCCAAGCTCATTATGTGCCGCCATAGTCTGATATGTTTTGCTTTTCGCCTACAAAAGTATAACTTTTTTCTCATATCTGTTCATCCTTTTGGTTTTTTTATATCTTTGGTACTGTGCTAACTCAAATTTTTACCGTACCTTTGCACCCGAATTTGAAAATACGTATTTTTGACAATGGAAAATAAGACTTTCAAACGCACGACGGTGACGTCGGCATTGCCATACGCCAACGGTGGTGTGCACATCGGTCATCTGGCTGGTGTGTATGTGCCTGCCGATATCTATGTACGCTATCTGAGACTGAAGAAACGCGAGGTGTTGTTTATCGGAGGTAGTGATGAACATGGTGTGCCCATCACAGTCCGTGCCCGTAAAGAGGGTATCACACCACAAGATGTGGTAGATCGCTATCATAAGATGATCAAGGACTCTTTCGAGGAGTTCGGCATCTCATTCGACATCTACAGCCGTACCACCAGCGAGACGCATCACAAGTTTGCTGCAGAGTGGTTTAAGAAGCTGTACGACGAGGGTAAGCTGACTGAGGAAACCACAGAGCAGCTCTACGACGAGGAGGCTAAACAGTTCCTGGCTGACCGTTACGTAACTGGTGAATGTCCCCATTGCCATAACGAGGGAGCCTATGGCGACCAGTGTGAGAAGTGCGGGCGCGACCTCTCGCCTACAGAACTCATTAATCCTAAGTCAACCATCTCTGGTTCTACACCCGTGCTGAAGAAGACCAAGAACTGGTATCTGCCCCTGAACGAGTATCAGGATTGGTTGAAGCAGTGGATCCTCGAGGAGCACAAAGAATGGCGCCCGAATGTATATGGTCAGTGTAAGTCTTGGCTTGATATGGACTTGCAGCCCCGTGCGATGACACGCGACCTTGACTGGGGTATCCCTGTGCCTGTGAAGGATGCAGAAGGAAAGGTGCTCTATGTATGGTTCGATGCACCTATCGGCTATGTGTCGAATACCAAGGAACTTTGCGAGAAAGAGCCCGAGAAGTGGGGCTCATGGGAGAAATGGTGGCAGGACGAGGATACTCGTCTGGTACATTTCATCGGTAAGGACAATATCGTGTTCCACTGCATCATCTTCCCTGTGATGATGAAGGCCCACGGTAAGTATATCATGCCTGACAACGTACCTGCCAACGAGTTCCTGAATCTTGAGAACGACAAGATCTCCACCTCTCGCAACTGGGCTGTATGGCTCCACGAGTATCTGGTGGATATGCCTGGTAAGCAGGATGTGCTGCGCTATGTATTGACAGCCAACGCGCCTGAGACCAAGGATAACAACTTTACCTGGAAGGATTTCCAGGATCGCAATAACAACGAGTTGGTTGCTGTTTATGGCAATTTCGTGAATCGTGCCCTCCAGTTGACTAAGAAATACTGGAACGGTGTGGTTCCTGCTTGTGGCGAACTACAGGATGTAGATAAGGCAGCCCTTGAGGAGTTCAAGGATGTCAAGGAGAAGGTTGAGGCTCTGCTGGAACAGTTCAAGTTCCGTGACGCACAGTTTGAGGCTATGAACCTGGCCCGTATTGGTAATCGTTACATCACAGAGTGTGAGCCTTGGAAGGTATGGAAAACAGACCCCAAGCGCTGTGAGACGATTCTGAATATCTGTTTGCAGTTGACAGCCAACCTCGCCATCGCCTTCGAGCCATTCCTGCCATTCAGCAGCAAGAAACTCCGCGAGATGCTTAATATCGATTCATTCGAGTGGGAACAGCTGGGTTCTACAGACCTCCTGAAGGCTGGACACCAGCTTGGCGAGCCTGCACTGCTCTTTGAGAAGATCGAGGATGACGTGATCCAGAAGCAACTCGACAAACTTGAGGCAACCAAGAAAGCCAATGAGGCTGCAGCCTATAAGGCCGCTCCTATCAAAGACACTGTAAGCTTCGAGGAATTCGAGAAGCTTGATATCCGCGTAGGTTTGGTGAAAGATTGTCAGAAGGTGAAAAAGAGTAAGAAACTGTTGCAGTTTACCATCGACGATGGCTCTGGCACAGACCGTACCATCTGTTCTGGTATCGCCGCCTTCTACGAGAATCCGGAAGAACTGATTGGCAAACATATTCTCTTTGTGGCAAACTTTGCCCCCCGACAGATGATGGGTATCGAGAGTCAGGGTATGATCCTCTCGGCCGTTGATGCTGACGAGAGCCTCAGTGTTGTCACCACCACGAAGGATGTCAAACCCGGTAGTCAGGTAGGATAATTACTTATACGCAAAAAAAACTAAAGACATGATCTCTTTCCTTTTATCAGCCATCGTCGTTATCAACGAACTGATGGCAGCTAATGTGGGGGATGTAATAAGCCCCGCTATTAATTTCGACAGTTGGATAGAACTCTATAATCCATCCGACGAGGATGTCAGTCTTGTCGGGATGTATCTGAGCGACGATGTAAATAACCTCAAGCGTTGGGAGATTCCCCATGGCACCGTTCCTGCTAAGGGATATCTGGTATTATGGCTCGGATCTGATCAGATTGACGACTGGCAAGCACCTTTCAAACTCGACTGCGATGGAGGAACCATATGTCTGAGCGATGCCTCTGGCAACCTCATTGCCAGCGAGGATTATCCCAAGGCCATCAGCCATACGGCCTATGCCCGTAAGACAGACGGCGGTGACGAATGGGACTGGACAGCGACACCCACCCCGGGTGAGACCAATGCCACGGCCAAATTCGCCAACCAACAACTTGCCGCTCCCAAGGTGAGTGATGGCAGCAAACTTTTCACAGGATCGCTTAACATCAGTGTTGACATCCCCACTGGTGCACACCTGATGTACACTACCGACGGCAGTTTGCCCAGTGCGCCTGTTGATCCTGGTACGGTAGCATCCCCCTGGAAAGAATATGTGGTCAATGGTAATTGCGAGGGTACGCAGACCGCCAGTCTTTCTTATCGCGATCCAGATCATAGCAAAGATGTGACTGACATCACAGAAGGTGTGGGCTTTAAGAATACAAGAGGTATCAAGGTGCACTCCACCAGTACGGCTAAAAACGACTATGATGCCCAGTTCTTCGTCTATACACCCAATCATATCTGGCATACAGGCGAGAAGTACCGTTTCCGTATGATGGTCCGTGCCGACAAAGCCACGAAAATCACGACACAGACGCACACGACACCTCACAATTGGATTGCTAATAACATGTTCGACGGCAAGGATATCAACGTCACCACAGAATGGAAGGAGTTCTCCTTCGAGGGTACGATTACCGACGATCAGGTTGGCAAGTCGGGTGGCGGCTGGAGTTGGTGGGGTGAGGAGCCTGTGACCTATAAGGACATGCAGACCATTGCCTTCAACCTGAACGTTGAGAAAGCAGACAACAATTTCTATTTCGACGAAATATCTTGGGAGTATGACATTACCAGTGGCGAATCAGACATGACGGAGGAGAGCATAGATGGTAAGTTCACCATCACACAGACCACCAACCTCGTGTTCCGCCTCTATCAGGACGGTTATCTGCCCAGTACACCTGTGACCCGTAGCTATATCCAGACCAGCGACAATTATACCCTCCCTGTGGTCAGTATCGTGGGCGACAAGAAGTTCTTTACCGATCCGAAAATTGGCCTTGACTGTGATGGTGACGGTACCAACGGCATCACGGGCAATGGTCAGAACTCGCCTAAGAACTACAACTGCGACTGGGATCGTCCCGTCAACTTCAGTTATATCACCACCGACGGTGAGATGGCCTTTAATCAGGACGTGAACCTTAGCGTCTCTGGCGGTTGGACGCGCTCGCAGCGGTTCCGTTCATTTAAGTTGAAGTCCAATAAAATCTTCGACGGCCAGAACCGTTTCGACTATTCTTTCTTCCCCCAGAAGCCATATACCCGCAACAAGGTGGTATTGCTGCGCAATGGTGGCAATGATGTATGGTCGAATAACGCCCGATTCACCGATGCAGCCCTGGAAACCGTTGTCCAACGCTCAGGGATGGATGTTGATGTGCAGTCGTGCCAGCCTGTTATAGAATATGTGAATGGTGAGTTACGCGGTGTGTTCAACATGCGAGAGCCCAACAATGACAAGTACGCCTATGCCAACTTCGGCTACGATGACGAGGAACTTGATGCTTTTGAGAATGAGGAATTCAAGAATGGTGATGAGGAGGCCCTCGAGCGCATCTATGAGCTCGGAGCGAAGATCAACGATTCCGGAGCCTATGAGGAACTGAAGACACTGCTCGATATCGATGAATATACCAACTACATGGCTGTCACCCTGTTCCTCTTCAACGATGACTGGCCCAACAACAATATCAAAGGCTACCGCAGTCGTAAAGACGGAAGATACCGTTTCGTCAGTTTCGACCTGGACTACGCCTTCGGAAAGTGCTATAACAACGGCGGTACTAACCAAGACGCCTTCAGCTACTTTAATAAGTTTAAGTCCAGCGGACTCAACCACGAGTTTGTCAATTTCTTCATCAACCTGCTGAAGCACGACGGGTATCGCCAGAAGTTTATCGATACGTTCTGTCTCGTGGCTGGTAGCGTGTTCGAGTCAAACCGTGCCAATACCATCGTCCAAGAACTATTGGATGTCGTAAGACCCATGACAGAACTGATGTTGAAGAAGGGCATCAGCGACGGCCATAATCCAGAACGGGCTGCAGACGAGATCAAGAAGCATCTGAAGAGCCGCTCAGACAAGATGACAGACTATCTGAAGAAGTACGAGCCGATGCAGTTGTCGTCTGTTAACAGACAATCCGTCACCCTGAAGGCTGATACCGAGGGAGCCCGTCTATTCGTCAACGATACAGAAGTACCCTATGCCGACTTTAATGGCCACCTTTTCGCACCCGTGAAGTTGAAGGCTCAAGCACCTGCAGGGTATCAATTCGCTGGATGGAAGAATGGTAGTGAGACCATCTCTACAAACACGGTCATCGACTTGCCAACAGGCAACAACCTGAATCTCACGGCCACCTTCACAAAGGCCGCTGAGAGCGTCAATCCTGTACGTATCAACGAGGTAAGTGCCGCCAACGGCATCTTTGTCAACGACTACTGGAAGCGCGACGACTGGGTGGAACTCTATAACACTACGGATGCCGCTATCGATGTGGAAGGCATGTACTTGAGCGACGATCTTGAGGACCCCATGAAATATCAGATTACAAAGGGTGAGACACTGACCTCGACGGTGATTCCCGCTCACGGCCATCTCGTCATCTGGTGTGATAAGGAGAGCCCGAAATCACAACTCCATGCCTCGTTCAAACTTGCTTCCGAAGGTGGTGATATGCTCCTCACTGCAAAGGATGAGAGTTGGAACGATCAGTTCACCTATCCGTCTCTGAACAGTGATCAGACTGCCGGGCGCTGGCCGGACGGCAATAATGACGTGTTTGTGATGAACGTGCCTACGATTGCAAGTCCTAACCTCCGTAGCAGTTATCTGACTGTTGTTCCACAATCTGGGCACAGCGGCATCGAGGATCTGACAGCCAACGACGGCAACATGACTGTCACCTATATGGCTGGTCAGCTCGTCATCAACGGACTCTCCAACAGCAATGTGCAGGTACTCATCCATAACCTTGCCGGACAGACGGTAGCATCACTGACAACAACGCTTACAGGCGGATATGCAGAAATGTCGCTTAATGGTCTCTCCAACGGTGTCTATGTGGCTGTCGTCACAGATGCCAAAGGACACAAGACCAGTTGTAAGTTTGTTCTCACTTCGAAATAAGCCCTGAACCTGCCCGGAGAAAGACGGGGATAAAGGCTTTTGTGACGGCGGTCGTAACATACTGACCGCCGTCATAATGTTTACCTGTACGATAGTCGATCCAGCCACCTTTATGTTTGGGAAGATAAGTACGCCAAGTGGTGACACCAGGTTCTGTGACGGGACTGATGAGCAAGTCAGGACCAAACATATACTCAACCTTCTGCAGAAGCGCCTCAGGGTCATCGGCAAAGTCGAAGACCAGTGGGCGCATCAGGGTATAACCCTCCTCACTGATCCGTCTGGCACATTCCTTGATATATGGTTGGAGTTTTTCACGCTCCTGCAAGCAACCAGCAATGATGCTCTGAGCCTCCGGCCCGTAATTCCAAGGTTCGGTATTACTCATATAGCCATGCACACGCATCAGAGGGAGGTAAACACTCGTCTCTATCCAACGAAGCATCCGTTCGATATAGGCACTGTCAGTATATTGATTCTGTGGACGGAAGAAACCGCCAGCATCGTATGTCCACCAAGGATGCCCAGCCGCCTGCACACCAAGACCTGCCACTATCTGACGACGGAAAGTCTCCCAATCGTTGCCAACATCACCACTCCACAGGGCAGCCCCATAACGCTGGATGCCAGGGAAACCACAACGGGTAAGGATCATCGGTTCCTTGCCTGCTTCAAGGAGACCTTCATAAACGGTTTTGCAAACCATCAGCGGATAAACGTTACGTACCTGTTCGCCAGCCCACTGTCCGTTGTTCACACGACGACCTGCAAGATCGTCGTTCTCCGGTTCTGTCGCATCCTGCCACCAAGCATCAATGCCGAGGGGAAGGAGACGTTCTGAAAAGTTCTTCCAATAGGTTGCGGCGGCATCGGGACTGAAGAAATCAATCCAGTCTGTACCAGGGATGTAATACCCAGCAGCCTCCATCTGACGACCCACCTCGGATGTCTTGTCAATCTTCGACCATACACTCACCATCAAACGGACATCCATCTTGTGCAAACTATCTGTGAGAGCCTTAGGATCAGGGTAATAATCCTCGTCGAAACGCATGGCATTCCAGCCATACTTACCCCAATACTGCCAATCCTGTACAATCATACTGATGGGCAGTTTTTCCTGTTTGAAACGATTGACCGTCTCCAGTATTTCTGCAGAAGAGTGGAAACGCTCACGGCAGTGGATATAACCCAGTGCCCAGTCTGGCATCAGGGGAGCCTGTCCCGTCAGTTCGCGGTAGGTGGCGATGATTTCGTCGGGTGTTCCCGTGAAAACAGTGTAATCCACTCTGTCTGCTACTGGTGAACTAAACACCGTCTCATCCTTTACCTTATTATAATATAAGAGTGGGACATCGTCTTTCGTCAACTCTGCCGTTACGATATGTTGTCCTGCTTTCAGATGAACTATCTCCGAGGCAGTAGGCGGTAGCCAGAGATTCTGCATCTCGATCACCGTCTCTCCATCGATGGTGAGGTTATGACGACGCGCCATCTTCTGTCCGACATCAAGCAACAATGCGTAATCACCTTCTTCTTCAATATGGATGACCGCATCAAAGATATGCCGCTCACGAACCTCACGCCTTCCCCCTTCTGTAGAGGTCACATCGACAATCTCACTCTGACCGGATCCGGAACGTTTTGTCAGTGTGACTGTTTGCTCACAGGGATTGAACTCCGTCAGTCCATAGTTGTTCCACAGAATACCATAACCTTTACTCGACAAGAGCAGGGGCAGACTGATCTGGGTGTTCACCTGTGTCAGCCGACGCGACAGACCGCGTACATTGCTATATCCATCCTGAAACTGTCCGAGTCCGAAAAGGTATTCATCTTTTGGAGAATCAAAGGCCAAAGTAGCCTTTCCGTTTTGCAGTTCATGACGTGTAGCCTTAAACAATTGGCGCCCATCACGATCCTTGATGGTAAGTGTTTGAGCATCCGTCTCAACCTGCACATCGCATGCTGTCTCATCATGCTTCACATAGAGCCAGTCTGGCAGTGTGTCCGTGACTGGTCGTTCTTGATACTGTATCCTAACAGCATTATGCGCTACTTTTTTAATGGTCAGACTACCCTGCGCCCAGGCCATCATACCCATGCTAATGATTACGATGGAGAGAAACGTTCTTTTCATCTTTTTATGTATTAATGAATCAATTATATCGGCAAAGATACGAAAAACGGCTGATAATCTGTGTATTTTATGCATATTTCCACACCTTTTATGATTTTTTGTCATGATTATCGCAGAAAAAACCTATATTTGCAGCAGAAATGTTAAGACTAACTAGATTGTTTACCAAGACCTTATCCTTCAGGCTTAGTCTGATGGTCATTGCTGCTTTGGCGACATTACTGATGTTGGCACTGATCATTGTGTTTGTCTTTTCACGAAAACTTGTTAAGGAGGAATCTCTGCAGGATGCAGGACAGACCCTGGAAGCAACGGTACAAGCTATCGACAATATTTTGTTGAACGTAGAGCAATCGTCAGGCAATATCTATTGGAAAATGATGGGCCATATCAACCAGCCTGACAAGATCAAGGATTATACCCACAAACTTGTGGAAACCAATCCCTATATTACAGACTGCAAGATCATCTGGGATTCTGATTCTGATGCCATAGATATTAACACGGCCTGTTGGACAGAGCCGTCGAAAGATAATACAAATATTATCTCTTTCCTATTACCTATCTTTATCGAACAACAAAAGACAGGTGTTTTAACCGTTGACATGTCACTGGCACAACTGTCGAAGGTTGTGCTTGAGACCAAACTCTCCCCCAACTCCTTCTGTGCGCTACTTGGGAAGAACGGCTCGTTTATTGTCTATCCTGATAGCAGCATTCTGAACATGAATGTATTAGAACTTGTCAATGATAATCCCTCGGTAGCAGAAGCAGCAGAAGATATGCTGACTGGAGAGACTGGTTACAAGCATTTCAAATTCGAAAGAGAGGATTTCTATGTATTCTATAAGCCTTTTGAGCGTACCGCTATGAGCGGACGCGCCATGGCAGATCTTGGATGGAGCGTCGGTATTATCTATCCCGAAGACGACATCTTCGGTGACTATAACCGTCTGCTCTACTACGTACTGATCATCGCCGCTGTCGGATTGCTGCTCATCTTGTTCTTATGCCGGTCTTTTATCCATCGCCAGTTCCTGCCGCTACGACAGTTAGCCATATCAGCACAGCAAATTGCTGAGGGTCGCTATGACGAGCCCATCCCCAATAGCCGGCAGCAGGACGAGGTAGGGCGTCTGCATAACCATTTCCACCAGATGCAACAATCGCTGGCCACCCGTATGAGTGAGATGCAGCAGTTGACTGATACCCTTCAGAAACGAGGTGAAGTGTTACAGGCAACCTATGAACAAGCCCAGGGGGCAGACCGTATGAAGACGAACTTCCTATACAACATGTCAAATCAGATGACGACACCGGTCAATAACATTAATCATTATGTTAAGACCGTTTGCGCCCGTTATCACGACCTGACAGAAGAGGATGTCAATCAACTCATTCATGAGATACGGCTGGAGGGTGAAAAAATCACCGCGTTACTCAACCGGCTGATAACAGACTCAGAGAATATCATCAACAAAGGATAGAACAGAAACAGATGCACAACATTGTCAGACATATCCGCCAATCACTTGCATGGAAGCTCAGCCTCGGCATTTTGCTGATGGCCGTACCTATCTTTGTACTATCGTTGGGCGTCCTGTTCATACAGTCAAGAAACAACCTCAAGAACGAAGCGACTAAGCATGCCAATAGCGTACTAAATACTACGATGCAGCGCATTAGTCGTTATATGAACATCGTAGAGACCGCTACTGACGTTAGCGACTGGGAGATCATCGAACACCTGCAACCCGACTCATTGTTGGCCTACTCGCGCTATATCGTCTCGCTCAATAATCACATCGATGGCTGTTCTATCAGTACCGAGCCCAACGTCTTCCCGAAATATGGCAGATACTTCTCTGCTTATACCGTCAGAGAAACAGACACGATTTCCACTGTCATTGAGGAGGAATACGAGTACTTCGAAAAGATATGGTACAAGACGCCACATCAATTAGAAAAGCCATGCTGGGTGGTCTATTACGATGAGAGCGACTCGTTAGCACTTACACTCGACGGGATGATTGCATCCTATAGCAAGCCACTATACAATGCTGACAAACAATTTGTGGGAGTCATCTCCACCGATCTCTCTTTGCTTCGCCTTTCCAAGGTCATCACAGCAGAGAAACCCTATACAGACTCCTATTTCATGATGACAGGCGACGAAGGACGTTACTTCCTGCATCCCGATACAACACAACTGTTCACGCATACCATCTTCAGCGATGCTGACCCTCGAAAAAATGCAGATATCTTTGCCTTAGGCCATGAGATGATTACAGGCAAACAAGGCTACATGGAGGTTCGAATTAACGGCGAACCATGCCTCGTCAGCTACCGGCCTGTGCCTGGCACAAAGTGGAGTCTGGCCCTCGTGTGCCCAGAACGCAGCATTCTCAAGAGCTATAATCTTCTAAACTACCTAATTGCACCGCTCATCGTTATCGGTTTGCTGCTGATCTTACTGTTTTCCAGTATTACCGTTGCACATGCCGTCCGACCTCTCAACAAGTTGGCCAAGAAATTACAAAGCATTACCGAAGGACATTACGACGAACAGATCTCCAGAACCCGTCACCATGATGTCGTGGGACGCCTGCAAAACAGTTTCGCCACGATGCAGGAATCACTAAGCAGCCATGTCAATGATATCCAACAGATGAACACTGAGACCTTACATCGCAACGAGGAATTGGCACGTACGAGTGAACTGGCCAAAGAAGCTGACAGGCAGAAATCTTTGTTCATCCAGAATGTTTCCCACCAGATCCGTACACCCTTGAACATCATTATGGGCTTCGCACAAGTCATTGGTGATAATAAGAAACAGTTGCCAGAAGAAGAGGCTAAAAGCATCACGGACATGATGAGGCACAACGCCATCATTCTCAAACGTATGGTACAAATGCTCTTCGACAGTTCCGCAAGAGGTATTACAGAAGAAACTTATACGAACAAAGATGAGGAAGTACCATGCAACGAGGTGGCTTCTGAGTGCATCATCAGGACCCAAGCACTGTTCCCAGACCTGCCTATCAGGTTTACGACCGATGTACCTGATACCTTCTGCATCAACACCAGCCGTCTCTACCTGATACGCAGCATCCGTGAACTTCTCTACAATGCCGCCAAATATTCCGACGGTCAGAACGTATCTCTGAGGGTTACAGAGAGTGGTTCCTTTGTCCACTTTGTTGTTGAAGACACTGGTCCTGGCATTACCTTAGAAGACAGTTATCGTCTATTCGAACTATTTACCAAAGTCAATGACCTGTCCGAAGGTCTGGGTCTGGGTCTCGCCCTGACCAAGCGCCATATCAACAACCTGGGGGGCGAACTTACCCTCGACATCAACTACACTGCCGGATGTCGCATCATTATTGAACTGCCCAAATAATCCAGAACTTTTATTCTGTCACAACTATACCCCCATTACAAGGAATCGTGATGGATAGTTGCTGCCGTTTGTTCTGTTTGATGGTCTTCACACTACCATTAAGTTGGGCATCATCGCTATACAGTTGCAGGGCGCTACCAGCGGCAAACATCGGCAGGGTGATTGTCTTCTTCAGCGTCTCTTTCTCAGCATTGATACCTACGACATACCAGCGTCCCTCACTCTTACGGGCAAGGATGACATATTTGCCAGGATAACCGTCGATGAACTTCATTTCCTCCCATGTGGTGGGCACGTTTTTCATGAAGTCGATGGCCCAGGCGGGTGCATCGTCCAGATTGTTAGGTGCCAAGGCGAAGTGCTGCACAGCACTCTGGAAGAGTACGGCCACAGCGAGGGCGAACACATCCGACGTTCGACGGGTGGTACCATGCTGGTTATCCGCACTGTAACGCTTGTTGAGGGCAGAACCGCCGAAGTCCATCGACCCCACTGTATTACGCACGAAGGGATGGATACAGGCATTATAGGCCTCAGCGTCACAAGCACCCTGTCCGAAGTGCAGGTTCTCGGAGGCCAGCACAGCCTCTGAGGCAGCATAGTTGGGGTACATACGCTCCCAACCGCGCGGTAACGTACAACCATGGAAGATACAGAGCAGTCCGAAGTCGTTGGCATCACTGAGGATATCCTCATAGAGTTGCATCATCGGTTGTTTGTCACCACCGAAGAAATCGACCTTAATGCCCCGGATACCGTTCTCCTGCATCCAGCGCATCTCCTCGCGACGGATACGACTGTTGTTCATCTTACCGATAGGTGTCTGGAAGGCATCGTTCCACGCACCGTTGGAGTTATACCACAGGAAGATACCCACACCCTTCTCCTTACCATAGCGGGCCAGTTCAGCAATCTTCTCATAGCCTATCTGCTGATCCCAGAAAGCATCGATGAGTACACTCTGGTATCCCATCGCTGCCGAGAAGTCGATATAGCGCTTCTGCTCATCGAAGTTACAACTGGGATCCATACCGATGATCCAACTCCAAGAGCCCTTACCATAGACATACTCCTGCGAGGCCTTGTATTTCGGCTGTACCAGGTCGAAGGCCACTGTGGTCTCAACGATGTTGGCAAGAGGTCCCACGGTGATGGTGCGCCAAGGCGTCTCACAGGGCAAGGCCACGGCAGCCGATGTGGCACCAGCACCGTTTAACTCGCCTGCCTGCGGGAAACCGATGCGGTAGGTACCGCCCTGTTCGTTCAACAGGCGACAGCCCACATAACCGCCATCGGTACCTGTCTCACTGATGAGTACCCACTGATCTTGAGCCGTCTTGAACAGACAAGGGAAGGTATAACCCTCGCCCCAGCCGTTCTTACCCACTGGCTCATCACAGGTATAAGGCGTCTCATAACTGGGTGATGTCCTGGCGAAACCTCCCATGGGCTTCGACTGCGGACAGAGGAACGAAGTCGTTCCCTCTGGCAGCGCAAAACCTGAAGCCTCCTCGGTCACCACACAGACACGCGTCTCTTTCTGCGGAAGGATCTTGTAACGGAACGCCAGATCACGATCGCTGACGCGGAAGATGATGTCCATCACGGGCATCTCGGGCTTTTCTCTCAACGCATAGGTGGCAACAGCCTCGGTAGCCTCATAATCCACACAACTCTGTTTGATGTTACGCAATTGGTAGGTGTCGCTGACAGCCTTTTGCGTTATCTCCTTCAACACCAGTCCCTGGGTGAAGTCACCGATATTGGTTTTCAATCCCATAGCCGAACGCTCAACCACATCCTGTCCCTCATAGAGCACACGATAGCAGGGCTGTCCCCCCTCTACCAGTTCCAGAATCACTGCTACCTTTCCATTCGGACTGGTCACCGTCTGCGCCTGTGCCGTCGCAAACGACAGCATCAGGCATAATCCTATCAATATCTTCTTCATTTCACAGTAAAATCAAGTGTTTGCAAATCTTCATCACGCGACGAGGTTCCATAGAGAATCTGATAGCGTCCAGGCTTCACAGCCAATTCATCGATCATCTCGTCGTAGTACTCGAAAGCCTCTCCGTCGAGGGTGATGCTGGCTGATTTGGTCTCACCAACCTTCAGACTCAGCTTCTGGAATCCTTTCAGAGCCCTGATGGGAGCCCCAGCATCGTCAAGGGCCTTCACATACACCTGTACGGTCTCCGTTCCCTCGCACTTACCTGTATTCGTCACAGGCACGGTGATCGTCACCTTACCGTCTTTTTTCATCGACTTCGCTGAGAGTTTACCCTTACCCACGTTGAAGGTGGTATAACTCAGACCGTAACCGAAGGCATACTGAGGCACACCCGTGAAGTAACGATAAGTGCGATTCTTCATCGAGTAGTCGAGGAAGTCGGGCAGGTCGTTGTTTGAACGATAGAAAGTCACAGGCAGTTTTCCGCCAGGGTTATAGTCACCGAAGAGTACCTCAGAGAGTGCCTTCGCACCACCCTGTCCTGCATACCAGGCCTGAAGCAAAGCATCGTATTCTCCCTCCACACTGCCAAAAGCAATGGCAGAGCCAGAGCAGTTCACGAAGATCACGGGTTTACCCGTCTGGTGCATGGCCTTCACAAGCATCTGCTGCACCTTGGGCAGTTCGATGTCCTTCTTGTCGCCACCCTCACCTTCCATCTGGGCAGAGATACCACCAATGATAATGATGGCATCGGCAGCCTGCACGTCGTTAGCGAGAGAAGTAAAGTCCACGAGGTTGCGCTCGCAGATATCACCACGCAGCATGGCGAACTGTCCGTTGCCATGCTTGTATTCGATCACGATGTCATAGGTCTTACCTTTCTCCACAGGGAACGACTTATACTCAGGCTTGCGTCCGAAGCCGAAGAAACGACGACCACCAGGCTGCGCCTCTTCCACCACTTCACCGTTCACCTTCAGCACATAGCCGTTATCCGTCATCAGCGTGTACTTCATCTCACCTGTAAAGTCAGCGATATACTCACCACTGACGCGCACGGAAAGTGTGTCACGACTTACACCCTGGGCAAAGCCCCAGGCACCGAAGGTAGAGAAGTTCAGTTCGTTATAGTAGTCGGTCTTTGCAGGCTCACCAGCGAGTTCCTTATTATTAAAGAACTCCACCTTCGCGCCCTTTCCACCATTGAAGTCCTTCAGATGGTGGATGGTGTTATACTCATCATCGAGTTCACAGGCCTTCTGGTAGATTACGTTGGCACCAGGCACGGCGGCCTTGATACCCTCCAGCAGCGAGTGCTTGTGGTTGTCGGTAGGCGTACCACCATAGTTTCCGTTCAGCAACTCTACATCGTCGGCATTAGGACCTAACACGGCGATGGTCTTGATGCTCTTCGAGAGGGGCAGCACTCCCCCCTTGTTCTCCAACAGCACCATCGACTCACGGGCAGCCTGCGTGGCCAACGCATCGTTCTCCTCACTGCTGATCACTTCAGGACCGAGTTTCGCCCACGGCAGCATATCGGCAGGATCAAACATACCCAGTTCGAAGCGTCCCATCAGGGTCTTGCGCAGATGTGCATCGAGGTCACTCTCCTTGATGAGACCCTTCTTCAGACCTTCGTCAAGCGACATAAACACCTTACCACACTCCAGATCCGTACCATTCAGCACAGCATCCACCGAAGCCGTCAGTCCGTCCTTATGCGTCTCGTGCTGACCCTTGTTAAAGAAATTATTGATGGCATCACAGTCAGTGAGCACGATGGCATCGTATCCCCACTTGTTACGCAGGATATCAATGAGCAGACGGTCACTCGAACAACAGGGCTTACCCTCAAAACGCTGGTAGGCACACATCACCTCACGTACGTTACCTTTCTTTACCAATGCCTTGAAGGCGGGCAGATAGGTTTCCCAAAGGTCTCGGTTTGTGGGCTCTACATTCATCGAGTGTCGCAAGGGCTCAGGACCGCTGTGCACGGCATAGTGTTTTGCACAGGCGTGGGTCTTGAAATAACGGTCATCGTTACCCTGCATACCCAACACCGTCTGCACACCTAATACGGCATTCAGATAGGGGTCCTCACCACAGGTCTCCTGTCCGCGACCCCATCGCGGATCACGGAAGATATTCACGTTCGGACACCAGAAGGTCAGTTCTGGATTACCTGGATAGTAGATAGCACCCTGGGGTACGTTAAACAAACTGGGATCATTGTGATCAGTACGGTTCCAGTTGGCACGGGCCTCATCGGAGACCTGCGAAAAGACGTCAAACACCAGTTTTTCATTGAAGGCAGCCGCCATACCAATGGGCTGGGGATAGACGGTATAGCCGCCCTGGCGCACACCATGACAGGCCTCACTCCACCAGTTATAAGAGGGGATGCCCAAGCGATCCACAGAGACCGACTTATTCATCATCAGTCCCACCTTCTCCTCTGGAGTCAGCAACGACAATAGATTCTCCACACGTTCCTCATTTGAGAGGGCAGGATTCTGGAAAGGATACTTAAAACTGGTTGTCTGAGCTGTGACCGTCAGGGCCAGACAGCATAATACGGCTGATAATAAAGTCTTTTTCATTGTTTTGTGTATTTAAATTCATCAACATCTACATAGCCACCCTTCTTTTTCGTGGCATAATTGAAGATACCGAACTTGGTTCCCATGAAGAAACGGCGCCAGTCGAAACCAAGACGGTAGTCCTTTGTGCCAATCTGCGTCCACGTCTCACCATCAAGGCTAAAGTAGAAGTTAGCACAGTCATTGCCCCCCATCCGCCTTCCATTGTTACCTGGACGGAAGTCAGCGTCGATGCGCAGCCAGATCTTTGACTGCTTCAGTTCAATGCTCTCAATGACCTTCTCCTCAAACTTCGTCACCTCCTTGTCACGGTCTGAGAGTTCCACCTTCTGCTCGTTCATCTCCAGCGTAAGTATCTTACCCTGCTTCTTGATGGTCAGGGCACCTGTATCGCTATTGAAAGCAGCCAGTCCAGCACAGTCGCCGTCTTGCATCTTCGAGAGATCCATCATGATGGCACCGCTACAAGTAGGACCCTCCATACGCTGCGTCAGCGTGTTGGGCGCCAGATAGAGCGTCTTTACCACCCGATTGGTCTTCAGACGCAGGAAACCCGGACGTTCCGTCAGACTCCACGCGTTATCAATGGGGTTATGGTTCCACTGCCAGTGCAGACCGAGTTTCTTATCCGAGAAGTCATCACTCTTCACGATGGTCTTCTTGGCCTCTCCGCTCTTATAGGGCAGCATCGTATCGGGCACCTTACCATTCACATCACCCAGCATCGGCCAACCGTTGATCCAACGACAGGGCATCACGGTGAGCACACGACCCACACCACCACGATCCTGGAAGATGATACCATACCAGTCGCCGTCAGGAGAATCGACGATGGTACCCTGAGCCTCATAAGAAAAACCTCCGAACTCCGACTCTAAGATCACCTGCTTCTCCCACGGTCCGTGGATATCGTCGGCACGATAACACACCTCACGACGATGCTTACCGGGGGCATAGACGTGCGAGATCATCAGCAGGTAGTACTTACCGTTGTGCTTGATCACACGCGAGCCTTCCAGCAGACCTTTCTCGTCCTCCTCGCGCTCGAAGATCTTCTGATAGCTGCCCTCAATCACGTCGGAGAGATCCTGTTTCAGTTCCATCATCTCACCCGTGCCATAAATAACATAGACACGATCATCATCATCGAAGAACAGTGAACAGTCGTGGAAGTGACGCATACGCGAGACGAGGTTCCAGGGGCCCTCAGCCTTCTCTGCCGAGAAGATATAGGTGTCACCCATCGCACCCTGCTCGTTGGGAGCCAGCAGCGCATAGAACTTACCCTTATGATACTTCAGCGAGGTGGCCCACTGTCCGCGACCATAGGCCGTACCCTGCAACAGGTCGTACTTCGGTGAGTCCGTCAGACGGTCGAAAATATACCCCACGGTCTCCCAGTTCTTCAGGTCCTTCGAGGCCATCACGGGTGCACCCGGCATCAGGTGCATCGTTGTGGAAACAAGATAGAAAGTATCGCCCACGCGGATCACGTCAGGATCAGGTACGTCAGCCCACAGCATCGGGTTCTGGATGGGCTCCATTTGGAGTGTCTGATAATCGTCTGCCTTCACATGTAAGCTGAGCAGACAGGCTATCGCTACCAAGAGCGATATCATCATGATCTTCTTCATATTATTCAAATCTTGCGTTCTTTTCAAGTGTCCATCCTTCACGCTTCAGCAGTCCACAATCCTCGCCCACGAACATTTTCTTGGCATTCTCATCACCCTTCAGTTGCCAGTTAAGCCAGGCAAGTGCAGCAATGGTAAACTCACCACCATGGGGCTCACGATAGGTGCCACCATGACCTACGGGGAAGTTGATGGCACAGGCAGGCACATGGTCGATACGGTGGAAGTCGTCCATACCATTCTCATAGGCGATATCCTCCTTGCCGCCGAGCAAATACATGATTGGCGTGTGGATCTCCTTCAACTTCTCTTTCGGAGGCATCGGCATACCGCCAACGGCCTGACTGGCGTTCTGCTGGTTGAAGAGACCACTGTTACAGATCATCAATAACTTAATACGAGGATCAGCACAGTTGAAGAGCGTCTGCAATCCACCACATGACATACCTGCCACGCAGATATTCTTCAGGTCAATCTTCTGATAGTAAGGCGACTGCGGGTCAGCATTCTGAGCGAATGCCCAGTCGATGCTCTCGATCTGCTGCTCCGTACGCGACATTGGTCCCTTATACCACTCATCCTCCATCGGAATAATACCCGTAGCCAACACAAGGTAACCTTGCGAGGCAATCTCGTTAAGGAAGTTCATGTGCTCCCAAGGAGAGTTGGAGCAGGCACCATTACCCCAAACCAACACGGGTAACGGCTTCTCGGCACTGAACACCGAAAGATCCTGAGGCGTAAATACGGTATGCTCAGCCAAACCGGCTACTTCGGTCATCACAACCTTATAAGGGCCCGTGCCACCATCTTCAATAATTCTCGACTTGGGTGCCTCCTGAGCATTCACGAGGATACCCATTCCACAAAGGATAAAGGATAAAATCAGTTTTTTCATTTCGTAATATTTAAATTTTAATGTTTAATGTCTAATGTTTAATGCATTTATGTCTAATACACCGTACCGTCAATGCTCTTGAACATACTGAGATACTGCTGGGCCTTCTTCTGATACATATCGCAGGATTCCTTATAGGCCTCAGGGATCGAGGTGCCAGTATAGACATCCTTAAAGCCAGCCGCCTTGACGGCCGTGTCGTCGTATGACTTCAGATCGTTGGCCTCCTTCACGTTCAGGCGCAGCAGTTTCTCCCCGTCGAAATAAAGCCTCAGTTCGTGCATGCTGCCCATATCGATGTCAGGCGTCTGTGCATAGATGAACATCACCTGTCCGTTCTTGTCGTAGAGGTACTCCTCGTAGAACTCCCGGGCGGCATAGTTGTATTTCGTCGTCAGGAAACTCAAGTAATGGGGCGGATAGGGGTTATAGTCCTCTTCATCGTCCTGCTCCTGTTCGCCGAAGTACATGCGGATGTTCTCACGGTGGAGTCCCGTGGCAGGCAGGTTCATCACTACGCTCAGGTGGTAATAAGCAGGCGGCATCCCGTCATAGGGGAAATCCTCCGCCATCTCGGCGATCACGGCTTTCTGCTCCTGATAAGCCTTTCGAATACTTGCAATGGTATTTTGTGCCAGTGCTACCTGCAGGCAGCCCACCAGCAACAGACTCATGATGACGGCTTTTCTCATTGGTAAGTACATTTTAATGGATTAGGTTGCAAAGGTAAAGAAAAAAAATGAGAAACGACCAATTATAATCAGAAAAATAAAAAACAATAGGGGCCACTCATCACATTTTTACGCAGAATATCCCAGATATTTGGAAGGATTGCTGATACGTCATAACTTTGCACCCAGAAATGATTAATAATAAAAAAGTAAAGTTATGAAACCAAGAACGATTATTGGAATAGTTTTCATTGTAGCCAGTTTAACCAAATTGGCAACAATCTGGGGAATCATCAAGTGGACCTGGTTTACAAATGTATCTCAGGAACCATGGGTAACCTATTTCTGCATCTGTCTGTTGATATATGTAGGCGTGAGCCTTATTATCGACAGTTATCGTCGCGACCCGGACCAGTGGTTGCAGCGTCCGCTGCCCATTGGTGAAGATGGTAAGCGCATCTGCTGCAGTGTTCACTATGGCGGTGATGAGTATATCTATCGTGGCGAAGTGTTCCACGGAGCCCGTCTCGACGCTTTCTGCGGTGGCATCCGCATGGACTTGCGTGATGCTACCATCACAGAGGATGAGGAGGTTGAGATCCATACCTTCTGTGGTGGCATAGAACTCTTTGTTCCTCAGACGGTGAACGTTGTCGTCAAGAGCCGCAGTTTCATTGGCGGTGTAGGCAACCATGCAACGCGAATCATAGGAAAGGATGCCCCCTGCCTCCACATCGTAGCCAACAATTTCATGGGCGGTGTAGATATAAAAAACTAAGGATTCTGCAACTATCTGTAATTTTCCGACGTCAAATACGACAAATAGGGGAAAATAGTAAAATGAACAAAAATATGAAAAAGATTGTTTTTAGGTTAACAGCCCTTATGGCTTTCATGATGATGACACTAACAAGTTTCGCCAAGACACAAGATTGGGGCGGACGAGTCATCGATGAAAAGGGTGAGCCGATGCCCTTTGTAAATGTAGTATTACTGTCGCTGCCTGATTCTACTTTCGTACAGGGTGGTATGACTGACGAGCAGGGTGTGTTTAAGATTGTGACAGATGTGAATGAAGGCCTCTTCAAAGTGACCAGTGTGGGTTATCAGACCTTATATATAAAGGCTGGGCAGGACTTGACGATCCAGATGAAGGAAGACACCCAACTGCTGCAGGAGGTTGTGGTGAAAGGTCAGTTGCCTAAGACTCATGTGAAGGGCGACGCCATGCGCACCACCGTTGCTGGTACTATCCTGGAAAAGGCCGGAACCATCAGCGACGCACTCTCAAAGATCCCCTCGCTTGAGCCTGAGAGCGATGGTGGCGTCAAGGTGCTGGGTCGTGGCGCGGCCGAGATCTACATCAATGGCCGCAAGCTGCAGGATGTCAGCGAACTGGGACGTATCAACTCCGATCAGATCCTGCATGTGGATGTGGTTCAGAATCCAGGTGCACGCTATGCTGCATCGACCAAGGCCGTCGTTCGCATCACATTGAAGAAGGCGCAGGGCGAGGGTGTCAGCTTCCAAGAGAAAGCTCAGGGCATGTATCAGTATGGCTTCTCTGTGAACAACCTCCTCGACCTCAACTATCGTACGGGTGGCCTCGACCTCACAGTCTCATTCTGGGCTGGTCACTACGGTCACTGGAAGTCGCTACAGGAAAACGATATGTATTATCTGGTTGGCAATGACGTCGTCAATGGTTATTCCAAGCAGGAGACAAGGCGCAAATGGAAGGGTCTGTTGCCACAGTTGCAGGTTAACTATATGATTAACGAGAATCACAGTCTGGGTGCCTTCTACAAGTACGACTATCACCCCAGCGACGAACTGACCAGTCAGTTTAATACCGACGAATACCAGAACGACATCTTCACAGAACGTTCTGAAAGTGAGGTATGGCAGGACACCCACTTCAAGAAGCACATCTTTAACGCCTATTATAATGGTAAGGTGGGACAGTTGGGCATCGACCTGAATATTGACGGACTCTTCGACGATACCGAGACTCCAGGCCACACCCGTGAACTGGCTTGGGCTGATGGCGCGAAGACTGGTAATAGCGCTGTGCGTAACATCGAGAGCAACACCAAGAGTGCCAATAACTTCTGGGCCTCAAAACTCATTTTCAGCTATCCGCTGCTGAAGGGTAACCTCTCCGTAGGTGGCGAGTACTCGTACAACCATCGTACTGATGCCTACTCTTTTGAATCATCTGAGGCAGTGCCTGTAACCACTACTGATACTGAGATCAACGAGAAGTCGGCAGCCGGATTCGTGGAGTACGGACACCAGTTTGGAAAGGTATTTGTTCAGGCAGGCCTGCGCTACGAGCACCTGCAGAACGACTACTATAACTTCGGAGTGCGCGACGACGAGGTGTGTCGTAACTATGGCGACTGGTTCCCAACTGCAACCATCTCTGCTCCAATTGGCAAGGTACAACTGTCGCTCTCGTATCGTTGTGACATCGAGCGTCCTGCATACGGCAATCTGACGAGTTCTACGATCTATTTGAATCGTTATGCTTATCAGAGTGGTAACCCTTACCTGAAGCCCATGTACACCAACAGTGTCGTATTGAATGCTGCCTACAAGTGGATGGGCATAAGTATTGATTACAGCCTTGTGAAGGATGCCACGACGATGTCGTCAGAGCCATATCCCGGTGCCGACGACCCACTGATCTGTCTGGTACGCCCCATCAACACGAAGGATAATTATAAGCAACTGAGTTTCAATCCATACGCCAGTCCCACTATTCAATGGTCAATGTTCAATGGTCAATGGACTTGGCACCCCACATGGTTTGTCTATCTGCTCTTCCAGAACTACAAGGCCCCTACAGCCCATGGCACCACCATCACGCTCGATCGTCCTTACCTGCACTTGGGTTGGGATAACACCATCGAACTGCCAAAGGGTTGGCGCATCAATGCTGGTGCACGCTTCTCGCCTAAGGGTGATGTAGGCAACTTCCGTCTGCTGAAGGCTCAGGGACGTGTCGATCTGGGTATTCAGCACGATATCGACCTGCGCCGTCTGGGCTTGCTCACCCTCGACCTGCGTTGTAACGACGTATTCAGCAGCGACGAGACCAAGGCTATCCTGTATGGTCCACGCGAGATGACGGTGTATAATCCTATGCGTCGCACCTTCATTCTCAACCTGACATGGAAGTTCAACGAGGCTCGCTCTAAGTACCGTGGCTCTGGTGCCGGTGAGAAGCAGAAAGCCCGTATGTAGTTCATAATAAAATGATTGAAAGCACGTTTTATATAGTAAACCATTCTTCGAAAAATGAATTTACTTATAATTAACGGAAGCCCACGAAAGAAGGGCATGATTTCGCAGATGCTTGGCATCATGCAACAGGAGGCAGAGCAGCGAGGCGACAATGTACAGATGGTTTACACCAACGACCTGAGCATCAAGCCCTGCATTGGTTGCATGGCTTGCCGCACTAAAGAAAAATGCGTATTAAGCGAAGACGACTCACAGCGCGTATTGAAAATGCTACAGGAGGCCGACGCCATCATTATGGGAGCGCCCTGCTATTGGGGCAACATTCCTGGACAGATGAAACTGCTGTTCGATCGTATCGTCTATGGTATGATGCGCGACACACCTCGTTTCCCAGAACCACTGATGAAGGGTAAGAAGTGTATCCTCATCAGCACTTGTACCACTCCTTGGCCTTGGAATATCTGGTTCAAGCAGTCGCGTGGTGCCATCCGTGCTATGCGCGAGATCTGCCACTATTCCGGATTTAAGATTGTAGCCACCATCGAACGAGGCGGCACCGTGATGCATCCGCAGCTATCAGAAAAGGACAAGCAAAAGTGCCTCAAGGCTTTCAGCAGCATCCAACTGATAAAAAACAAATAATATAAGTATGAAAACGAATAATTTAGCAAAGAAAGCGTTGGTCATGGTTGCCATGACATTGATGTTTGTTATGAACGCCGAAGCCCAGCAGAAGCGATTGATGGAGTTCCAGATGGTGATGTCTATGAATGAGACAACTTATAAGAATTGTCTCAAGGGAGGCAAATATAAGGAAGCAATCACTTCACTTACGACGCTGATAAATATCCTCGACACCACAACGATTCATAAAGATACAGACGTCCCTGAAAACCTTATCAAAGAGTCGAAAGGTATGTATCAGTACGATATGGCGTGCTGCCTTGCCCTCACTGGTCAGAAAAAACAGGCTCTTCAAGCATTGGAGAAGTCTGTAAACAACGGCTATAAGGACTACAACAACATGCTTAACGACAACGACCTCAAGACGCTTCGCAAAGATAAGAAGTATAAGGCGCTGTTGGAGATCGTAAAGGACCGCCAGCCACTGAGTGTTCTCAAAAAGGCTGGCTCTTATGCTAAGGATTCTATAAAAAAGGAAAATCCTTTTCATTATCAGCCCAACGAGTCGATGAACCTGCGTATGGTTCGCGAATATTTTAAGCTCGACTCTGTAGCAGGTCAGGGCGATGAGATGTCGAAGATTATCAATCTGCTGCACTTTGTTCACGACAATATGCCTCACGATGGTAATCACCGTGCCTTTGCCGAAATGGATGCCATCGACCTTTATAATTATGTAAAGACTACAGGCAAGGGCGTCAACTGCCGCCAGTTGGCCATCTCTCTCTGCGAGATGTATCTGGCTTTGGGCATTCCTGCCCGCTATGTTACCTGCTTGCCGGCCGATCCTAACGACCACGAGTGCCATGTGATTAACAGCGTATGGTCAAGTCAGCTGCAGAAGTGGATCTGGATTGATCCAACGATGGATGCCTGGGTGATGGACGAGAACGGTACCATGCTGGGTATTGCTGAGGTGCGCGAAAGACTGAGAAACGACCTCCCGCTGGTACTCTGCGAAACTGCCAACTGGAACCATCAGAGCCAGCAGAGCAAAGAGTATTATCTGGATTATTACATGGCTAAGAATCTCTACTTCTTTGCCTGCATGAAGATTAGCCGCTTCAACCCAGAGAGTGATTATCGCGAGAACCCAAAGGATAATGAATTCCTTCTATTCCCCACAGGTTACAGCAGTCCAAATTGGAAAGGTTGCGACTCAACTACCGATTCAGACCTGTTCTGGGCAAAACCTGAATAATGATATGGTAATAACCAGCGATAAAACAAAAATAGAAATATGGAAAAAGAAATGAAATTCTGTCAGAGTTGCGGCATGCCGCTGACTGACGAGGTTCTCGGCACGAATGCCGACGGAAGTAAGAACGAAGATTATTGCATGTACTGCTACAAGGATGGAAAATTCTTGCAGGATTGCACGATGGAAGAGATGATCGAACATTGTGCTCAGTTTGTTGGTGCAGTAAACGAGGGGTTGGAGAAACCCATCACCAAAGAGGAATATATCGGTATGATGAAAACATATTTCCCCCAGTTGAAGCGTTGGCGTAAGACACTTGCTGTTAGCGATGATGAGGCCATGAAGGCCAATCCTGCTTTGGCTGGCGTTAAAGAACTCATTGCACAGATGGCCGACTCGCTGCCCATCGCTTACATCTCATCCGTAGATCAAGAAGGTTTTCCTTGGTCCAAAGCCATGTTGAAGCCACGCAAGCGTGAGGGTATCAAGACCTTCTACTTTACAACCAATACATTCTCAATACGTGTGGCTCAATACAAGGCCAACCCCAAGGCCAGCATCTACTTCTGCGATGCAAAAGGGTTTAAAGGTATGATGCTTCGTGGTACAATGGAAGTCTTGACAGATGCCAAGAGTAAGGAGATGATTTGGCGTAAGGGAGACGAGCAATACTACCCTGAGGGCGTAACCGATCCCAACTATTGCGTCCTGAAGTTCACCGCCACCGATGGCCGTTTCTACAGCGATTTCTATCCACGTAGCCTTGTAATTGAATAACAAAGATATGCTAACAAAAGCACTTGTCGTTATCGACATTCAGAACGACATCACGAAGCACTATCGCGACATCATTGACAACATCAATGCTGCTGTCGAATGGGCTGTATCTGAGGGTATGCACGTTGTCTATATCAAGCATAATAACATCACTGCAGCTACACGTACCTTCAAGCCTGATACTCGTGGCGAAGAGTTGGCACCAGAACTGAAGGTGGTTTCAGACAATATCTTTGTGAAGACAAAGAGTAACGCATTGACGAGTGAGACGTTTGCCACATTCATTGCTGAAAATGGAATCACAGAGTTCTATGTTACTGGTGCTGATGCTACCGGCTGCGTGAAGTCCACATGCTTCAATATGCGAAAAGCCGGCTACACGGTACACGTCCTCTCTGACTGTGTCACCAGCTACGATCTGAAGAAACTGCCTGAGATGTTTGCATACTACGCCAAGCAAAGTTGCGAAGTGATTACTTTAAATGAAATAATATATGAATGAGACGAATGCAATAATATATATACATGGCAAAGGCGGCAGTGCAATGGAAAGTGAGCACTATAAGCTACTATTTCCTAATTGCGAAGTGATAGGCTTAGATTATCAGACTTTCTCTGACCTAAAAGGTACAGAGTGTGGCGTTGCAATCACTCCCTGGGATACAGGTAAAGAGATTTACGATGCCGTAAAAGAACTGAAAAGGAGATTCGAAAACATTATCCTGATTGCCAATAAGCATCAAGCCACTCTAACTGTCATGGATGGCGGCGAGCACTGGTTTCACACAGAAGAACAGATGGCATTCTTGGATAATTGGATAAAAGGAGTAGAAGTCTGAAAACAATTTTGTATCTTTGCAGTGTCATTGCAAACATAAAGAGATAATGAAAAAATCGATTATCATATATGGTAGCCAGTATGGCACAACTAAGCGGTATGCCGATCGCTTTTCAGAAATAACAGGGATAGAAACCGTTAGTTATCAGGAGTCTAAGGATATTGACAGGTATGACCGAATTATCTTCATGGGTGCTCTCTATGCAGGTAGTGTCCTAGGGTTAAAGAAGACGATCAGCAAGATGTCCCCCAAGCAAGAGCTGGTTATCGTCACGGTTGGCTTGGTTGACCCGATTGATCCAGAGAATATTGACTACATTCGGCATTCCATCAAAGAGAGGATTCCTGCAGATCTCTACGACGAAACGAGAATATTCCACCTCCGTGGAGCCATTGACTACAGCCAACTTAGCCTGAAGCATCGGATGATGATGGCGGTTATTCACTCGAAATTATCAAAGATGCCAGAAGAGAAGCTTAACGCCGAGGCAAAGACCATTCTTGCCACATATGGCAAAAAGGAAGACTTCGTCGATTTCAAATCATTGGAGAAACTTGGAAGTGTGATACAATGAATTGGAATATACGCTTGGATAATATAGGATCAGAAATGAAGATGTCAAATGATAATAAAGTAATATGAAAAGAACGATATTATATTTCTTTTTATTCGCGCTGTTGTTGGTCAACTGTGGCAACCAGCCTCAGACACTCAGTGAATTGAAATCAGAGTACGTGACTATCGACGATAGTATTCGCGTACATTATAAAATATGGAATAAGTCGGCTGGCACTGATGCCAAGACCATCTGCTTTGTTCACGGCTTCGGCTGTGATATGAACACTTGGGAGAAGCAGTTCGAGGCATTCCGTGATGAGAAAAATCAGCAACTCGTATTCATCGACCTACCAGGCTACGGACAAAGCGACAAGCCCCATGTGGACTACACGCTCGAATTCTTTGCCCATGCCATTGATGAAGTGCTGAATTCAAATGGTATTAAGGATGCCGTCTTCGTAGGTCATAGTCTGGGAACGCCTGTATGCCGTCAGACGCTGTTGACGACAGCTCACAAAGGCGCTTTGGTCGATGTTGATGGTGTCTATTGTTTCTACGATGGCACGGAAACACCTGAATATGTAGAGGCAGTCAACCAGTTCGGCCATGCTTTTGATGGCGAGAACTGTCGCGAGGTTATCACAGGTTTTGTATCCTCGTTGGCAGGCAAGGATACACCTCAGGAGATCAACGACTATGCCATGTCTGTGATGCCCGAAACGCCACAGTATGTAGCTTCGAACACCATGCAACATTTGATTGAAAAGAAGTGGTGGAACAATCGCCAGATCTCTTTGCCTGTGATGGTTATCTGTACGCAGAACAGTGGTCTTGATCCTGACAACAAGCAGAAGATGGAGCGTTTGTATCCCAACCTCGACTATACGGAACTGACCACTTGTGGACACTTCATTCACATGGAGCAACCTGAGATGTTCAACGAGAAACTGAAGGCTTTCATTGCTTCACAAATACCGTTATCTGACAAAGAATGAACATACTTATTTTATCCGGAAGCCCTCGTAAGGGTGGCAATACAGAACTGTTGGCTGAAGCTTTTGCCAAAGGAGCTTCAGCGCAGCATCATGTGGAGATAGTCTCTGTACATGATTATAAGGTTAATCCGTGTTTGGGATGCAATGCATGTTTTAGGACTAATGGCATCTGTGCTCAGAAGGATGACATCAATAACACCGATGCACTGAATGAAGCATACAGATTAGGTTGTTCGATATAAGATACCATTCGTCACAGAATTGTACCATTCGTCACAAATTGAGGGATAAGTCGCAACTTTAACATATCTCTGCTTCGTCAAACAGGCAAATCATTCAAAAAATGTAGAGATATGAAAAAGTTAAGTATGAAAATGGTGGCTTTAATGGCCGCAATGATGATGAGCCTGACAGCCGAGGCTAAGACTCAGGATGTAGGTGGTCGAGTAATAGACCAGAATGGTGAACCATTGCCATTTGTAAGCGTGACGCTGCTCTCGGCAGACTCTACCTATATCCAGGGTGCTACGAGCGACGAGAATGGTGCGTTTATGATTCAGACAACGGATGCATGCTGCATCTTGCGACTTTCGTTTATCGGCTATCGTACGCAATACATGGATGTAAAAGGTACGAATGTGGGTACCATCCAAATGGAGGAAGACCTGCCATTATTGAACGAAATTATCGTAAAAGGACAGATGCCGAAGACGAAACTGACGGGCAACTCGATGGTAACCACCATCCAGGGGACTATTCTTGGAACCTCGGGAACAGCCAAGGAGATGTTGGCCAAGGTGCCTGGTATGACTCTGAAGGGCGACGAACTGGAAGTGCTGGGCAAGGGTACACCTATATTTTATATTAATGGCCGCAAGATGCACGACAAGGAAGAACTGAAGCGGCTGCGTTCGGAGGAGATTGCGAGTGTGGAGGTGATTACCAATCCTGGTGCACAGTACGATGCTACGATATCATCAGTCGTAAGAATCAAGACCATTCGCAGGGAGGGCGACGGTTTCGGCTTCGACTTGAATACAGGTTTTAATCAGGATTTGAGGTTTGGCGAGAGCGACCCTAGTGCCCAGCTGAACCTGCGCTACCGCCATAACAACCTCGACCTATTTGGTATGGTGAACTATTGGAAATGGGACCAGACGTCACTTTACTATGATGACCAGTCGAACTATCTGCCTACTGATAAGGGAGTCTTGAACATCGTTCAGAATTCTCATTCGAGGAATCATTTTAAGAACAATGGGATTGACTATAACCTGGGGTTCAACTGGCAGATAGCCGAAAACCACTCTGTTGGTGCCAGAATCCAACGCAACGACCGCTTCAACGCCACCACAGACCTGATGGTGGAGACAGACATCGAGCGCCAGCCGCTCCAGAAGAAGGAGCATAATTATTCTACTCAAGACGAGCATCGCCACACCTTATATAACTGGGAAGGCAATGCGTAT
>Ga0129307_1000643_pt1 | contig 50235 bp, 40 predicted proteins | sample P1105metagenome_FD_94437 | JGI IMG/M metagenome (GOLD analysis project Ga0129307, IMG submission 94437) | Capybara group fecal microbial communities from Wisconsin, USA - P1105 metagenome | ecosystem: Host-associated > Mammals > Digestive system > Large intestine > Fecal | place: USA: Wisconsin... | reverse complement strand
CCCTGCGGGCGGTTCGCGAGGTCGCTCGTAAACTCGCTCACCGAAATGAATGGCAAGTTTACCGTCGCGTGCCTTACCAATGCAGATTTGCTACCCACCGAAAGGCAGGGTGCCCCTGCGGGCTCGTAGTTAGATTCCAAAGGGCTGTTCAGCTGCCCTTGAAACAGGGATATAGCTCAGGGCGATAGTGAGTAAAAGGTGATAGGAATATGAACTTTTTTCTGCGCGGTTGCAATTTGTATTAAAATATGCTATAATAATAAAATCGAAGTCCGTATACACACAGGACTGCGAAAAACAGGCAAATACTGATTTACCCGAGGGATATGGTGAAAATATGGAACAGACCAGAAAAAGTGATAAAAATACCGATAACGGTAATATATTCTACGCCGTGGCTATGCGCGGACTCGTTGCGTTCCCGAAAATGGTGATGCATTTCGATGTTGCGCGTCAGAAGTCCGTAGATTCGATAGAAATGGCACTCAAGGAGGGCGGCAAGCTCTTCCTCGTCACACAGCACGAGACCTACGTCGAAAACCCCAAGGCTACCGATGTGTACAAGGTCGGCGTAGTTGCAGAGATAAAGCAGGTGCTGAAGCTCCCCGACAACATAATGAAGGTGCTCGTCGAGGGCGTGTACAAGGCTAACCTTATCCGCCTCATAGACGACGGCGAGACGCTTAAAGCCGAGGTAAAGCGCGTGCCCACGTACTCGCGCGCGAAGGTGGACGAGGTCGAGGCTGAGGCTCTTATGCGCTCGGTCAAGGACATCTTCGAGCGCTATTCCGCGTACTTCCCGAAGATGCCGAAGGAGCTCCTTTCGTCCGTGATGACGCAGGACGACCCCTACAAGCTCTTCGAGACAGTCACCTTCAACTGCAACCTCAACTACCGTGACAAGCAGACGCTTCTTGAGGAGACGAACATCCTCAACAAGCTGTCGGTGCTCTTTGCGTGCCTGTCGTCGGAGGTGGAGATACTCGAGCTCGAGAACCTCATCAACGAGCAGACCAAGAACAGCATAGACAAGGGTCAGAAGGAGTATTACCTCCGCGAGCAGATGAGAATAATACAGGAGCAGCTCGGCGAGGACGAGGGCGACGAGGTCTTCGAGTACATCAACGACATCTACGCGCTGAAGCTCGACAAGAAGAACACCGAAAAGCTCCTGAAAGAGGCGGATAAGCTCGGAAAGCTGCCGCCGTCGTCGCAGGAGGCTTTCGTCATCAAGAACTACCTCGATACCGTGATCGACCTGCCGTGGAACAAGTACACCAAAGCCAAGGTCTCGATGGACAAGGCTGAGGATATCCTCGAAAAGGACCACTACGGACTGAAAAAGGTCAAGGAGCGCATACTCGAATTCCTTGCAGTACATATGCTCAACCCCGATATCAAGGGACAGATAATCTGCCTCGCGGGGCCTCCCGGTATCGGCAAGACCTCCATCGCCAAGTCCATAGCAAAGGCTATGGGGCGCAAATACGCGAGAGTTTCGCTCGGCGGCGTGCGCGATGAGGCTGATATAAGAGGTCACAGAAAGACCTATGTAGGCGCTATGCCCGGACGTATCATCACTGCTTTGCAGCAGGCGGGCTCGGCGAATCCGCTGATACTCTTCGATGAGATAGACAAGCTCTGCAACGACATCAAGGGCGACCCGTCGTCGGCTATGCTCGAGGTCCTCGACAGCGAGCAGAACAACGCCTTCCGCGACCACTTCATAGAAGTGCCTTTCGACCTCAGCAAGTGCGTTTTCATCACGACGGCAAACAACGTTTCCGCTATACCCGCTCCGCTGCTTGACCGTATGGAGCTGATAGAGCTCCCGAGCTATACCGCGGAGGAGAAGTTCCACATCGCGAAGGAGCACCTTGTCCCCAAGCAGCTCAAGGAGCACGGTCTGAAGGGCACACAGCTCAAGATAGAGGACGGCGCTATCAACGACATCATACAGTTCTACACCAAGGAAGCGGGCGTGCGTACCCTTGAAAGGTATATCGCTTCGCTGTGCCGAAAAGCCGCCAAGAAGATAGCCTCGGGCGAAGCCAAGCGCGTCACCGTCAAGGCTAAGGAGCTTCAGGACTGGCTCGGCGTGAAGAAGTACCTGCCCGACCTTTCCTCGCAGAAGGATCAGGTCGGCGTGGTGAACGGTCTCGCGTGGACGAGCGTGGGCGGAGTGCTTATGCCTCTCGAAGTCATCGTGCTGAAGGGCACGGGCAAGATAGAGGTAACGGGCTCGCTCGGCGACGTTATGAAGGAGAGCGCGAAGATAGCCGTCAGCTACGTCAGGAGCGTTGCCGACAAGTACGGCATAGACCCCGATTTCTACAAGAACAGCGACATACACATAAATGCTCCCGAGGGAGCAGTCCCCAAGGACGGACCGTCCGCGGGCGTGACTATGACGACTGCGCTCGTGTCGGCGCTGTCGGGTATGCCTGTGAGAGCCGATGTGGCTATGACAGGTGAGATAACCCTCCACGGAAGGGTGCTCCCGATAGGCGGTCTGCGCGAAAAGACAATGGCGGCGTACAAGGCTGAGATAGGCACGGTCATCATACCCGCTGCCAACAAGCCTGACCTCGAAGAGGTGGACGATGTCGTGAAGAACGCAATAGAGTTCGTATACGCGGACGACCTCGCGACTGTGCTCGACACCGCACTGATAAAGCAGCCTGTAAAGCGTAAGCGCGGCAGACCTGCAAAGAGCGCGTCTGCGGCTGTGGCAAACTGACATAAAAGGAGGGTCACCGTGAAGCTCAATTACAACAATGCGGAGTTTGTCGCCGCATACGGCAGATTCTCGCAGATACCCGCTCCCGAGCGAATGGAGATAGCCTTCGCGGGACACTCGAACGTGGGAAAGTCCACGCTGATAAACAAGCTCTTCAACCGCAAGAACCTCGCGAGAGTGAGCTCAGTCCCCGGAAAAACGGCGACCATCAACTTCTACGGGCTGGAGAATATCTATTTCGTTGACCTCCCCGGCTACGGCTACGCGAAGGTGGCTAAGTCCGAGAAGGAGAGGTGGTCGGGGCTCATCGAGGGCTACCTCGGCTCTGACCGCGATATTCGGCTGGTGTTTATGCTCGTGGATATGCGGCACGCTCCGACCAAGGACGACGTGGATATGATAAACTACCTCATTGACACGGAAATGCCGTTCGTGATAGTCCTCACCAAGGCGGACAAGCTCAAAAAGACCGAGCGCGAGAAGCGTATGGAGGCTTTTCGCTCCGAGATACCGTGCTTTGACGATATCCACGTTATCCCGTTCTCGTCGATGACCTTCGAGGGCGTGGACGAGCTGCGGCAGATCGTTGAGGACGTGACCGCGGAATAATTCGTAATTCGTAATTGTAATTCGGAATTCGGAATTAAATATTGCTGCCCGCCGAAAGCAGACTTTGCCTTTTGAACAAAGTGAGCGAGCTTGCGAGCGGGCTCGTAGTTGGATTCCAAAGGGCTGTGCCCTTTGGCAGGGTCTGGGGCAGCGCCCCAGCGGGTCAAGGGCAGAGCCCTTGCGGAGTCCGGAGGCAGCGCCTCTGGCAAGGTTTGGGACAGAGACCCAAAAAGAAAGGAATGATAAATATGTTCATATCAGAAGACCTCGCCGTAAATGCTCAGGGTCACCTGACAATAAACGGCGCTGACACAGTTGAACTCGCGGAACAGTACGGAACTCCGCTCTACGTTATGGACGAGGACCTCATACGTGAGAACCTCCGCCGTTTCCACGACAGTATGAATAAATACTACAACGGTATGGGCGAAGTCCACTTCGCGAGCAAGGCTTTCTCCTGTATGGAGATGTGCCGCATTGTCGCAAGCGAGGGGGACGGTCTCGATGCCGTTTCCATCGGCGAGCTCTACACCGCTGTAAAAGCGGGCTTCCCTATGGAGAAGGTAGGCTTCCACGGCAATAACAAGACCGACGAGGAGCTAAGATACTGCCTTGAGGTCGGCGTCGGACACATCATCGTCGATAATATCCCCGAGCTGCACAGGCTTGAGGCTATCGCCAAGGATATGGGCAAAAAGCCGCATATAATGTTCCGTATCAAGCCCGGTATCGACGCGCATACCCACAAGGCTGTCATGACGGGACAGATAGACAGCAAGTTCGGCTTCGCACTTGAAACAGGCGAGGCTTTCGAGGCTGTGAAAGAGGCTATAGCCTGCGAGAATGTCGATTTCTACGGCGTTCACTGCCACATCGGCTCTCAGATATTCGACATCGAGCCCTTCGAGGCGGCTGCCAAGACCATGCTCGGCTTCATCGCCAAGGTCAAGAACGAGCTCGGCTACGAGATAAAGGGACTCAATCTCGGCGGCGGCTTCGGTATCAAGTACCTCACCGAGCACGACCCCAAGCCCTTTGAGGACTTCATCGAGCGTGTGTCCGCTGTCGTGAGAGAGCAGTGCGCTCAGCTCGGTATCGCTCAGCCGAGAATGTACATAGAGCCCGGCAGGTCTATCGTGGGCTCGGCTGGTATCACGCTGTATACCGTGGGGGCGCGCAAGGAGATCCCCGATATCCGCACCTATATCTCCATTGACGGCGGTATGCCCGATAATCCGCGCTATATCCTCTATCAGTCCGAGTACGAGGCTGTCGTTGCAAATAAGGCGGGCGAGCCGCGTGACGAGAAGGTCACTATCGCGGGAAGATGCTGCGAGAGCGGCGACCTCATCGGCGAGAATATGCCGCTCCAGCACGCGGAATCGGGCGATATAATCGCTGTTCTCGCGACGGGAGCGTACAACTTCTCAATGGCGATGACCTATAACAGGCTCCAGCGTCCCGCTGTCGTCTTCATCAAGGACGGCGAGAGCAGAATAGGCGTGAGACGCGAGTCCCTCGACGATATCATCAGGAACGATGTTTGATTACCTCGACGTACTGCTGGCGTTTGCGCTGATAGCTCTTGTGTTGTTCCTGACCTACAGGATGTACCGCTCGGACAGACAGTTTGAAGATTCACGCGAGAACGGGCAGTTTGCGCCGCTCGTTTACAGCCGCGAGAATTCGTGGAACAGGCGCGAGCGTGACTTGCGGAACAGGCGGAAATACGGGCTTGTCGGCTGCATACTGCTTGTACTCATCATCTATTCTGTGCTCCGTATGAACGGGACTATCGGCAGTATTTTATAATCAGTAAAGGGTGGACTTGCGTCCGCCCTTTTTTGTGCGGTTTGCAGATGTCCCTCTGTAAGGGGTGCGGAATGGGCTCTTTTTCAATGGAAAACCGTTGATTATCGGAAAAGATTTTTTGAACTTTGTACGATTGCACAAAAACAGGGTGGGGGAGTTGGCAAATCTGACGGTCAGAGCTCAGAATTAAGAGCTAAGACTGTAGGGGCGGCGTCACGCCGCCCGTGCCTTGCCGAATCGGTTGGGGTAAAAGATTGTAGGGGCACACATTGTGCGCCCGTGGGACGCCGAGGCGGCGTCCCCTACAATTGCTATCGGGAGGATTATTTTGGATTTTACGGGGCGCCGAGGGCGGCGCCCCTGCATTATTAGATATAACTAACAGCTGCCAAGCCTTACCTTGTTTAATTCTTGACAAACTTTGTGAAAAGTAGTAAAATATAATATATATGTATTGAAAGGACTGATCTCAATGGGTTCAACACTTACTGAAAAGATTTTAAAGGCACATCTCGTTGACGGCGAATACGTCAAGGGTCAGGAAATCGGTATCCGTATCGACCAGACCCTCACTCAGGACGCTACAGGTACTATGGCTTACCTCGAATTCGAGGCTATCGGTGTTCCGAGAGTCAAGACAGAGCGCTCTGTCGCTTACATCGACCATAATACCCTCCAGAGCGGCTTCGAGAACGCCGACGACCACCGCTTCATCGGCAGCGTAGCCAAGAAGCACGGTATCTACTTCTCGCGCCCCGGCAACGGTATCTGCCATCAGGTGCACCTTGAGAGATTCGGTATCCCCGGCAAGACCCTCATCGGCTCCGATTCCCATACTCCCACAGGCGGCGGTATCGGTATGATAGCTATCGGTGCGGGCGGTCTTGATGTTGCTGTTGCTATGGGCGGCGGCGCTTACTACATAACCTGCCCCAAGGTGGTAAAGGTGAACCTTACAGGCAAGCTCAGCCCGTGGGTTTCCGCGAAGGACGTTATCCTCGAAGTTCTCCGCCGTCTCTCCGTTAAGGGCGGCGTTGGCAAGGTCATCGAGTACGTGGGCGAGGGCGTGAAGACCCTGTCTGTTCCCGAGCGTGCCACTATCACAAATATGGGCGCAGAGCTCGGCGCTACGACATCTATCTTCCCCTCCGACGAGGTGACTAAGCAGTTCCTCAAGGCTCAGAAGCGCGAGGAGGTATGGACTCCGCTCGCAGCCGATCCCGACGCCGTATACGACGAGGAGCTCAATATCAATCTGAGTGAGCTCGTACCTCTTGCGGCATGTCCGCACTCTCCCGACAACGTTAAGAGCGTTGAGGAGATCGGAAAGCTCAAGATAGATCAGGTATGTATCGGCTCATGTACGAATTCTTCCCTCCTTGATATGCTCAAGGTGGCTCATATTCTCAAGGGCAAGACCGTTCACCCCGATGTTTCTCTCGCTATCGCTCCCGGCTCGAAGCAGGTGCTCAATATGATGGCGCAGAACGGCGCGCTCTCCATCCTCATCGACGCAGGTGCACGTATACTCGAATCTGCTTGCGGTCCGTGCATAGGTATGGGTCAGTCGCCTAACTCCAAGGGCATTTCACTCCGTACCTTCAACAGAAACTTCGAGGGACGCTCGGGAACAAAGGACGGTCAGATTTACCTCGTATCGCCCGAAATGGCGGCTATATCCGCTATCACAGGCTTCCTCACAGACCCGCGCGAGATAGGCGAGATGCCCGATTTCAAGCTCCCTGAGGAGTTCACTATCAACGATAATATGGTAGTCCCGCCCGCTCCTGTTGAGGAGATGGACAGCGTGGAGATCCTCCGCGGACCCAACATCAAGCCCTATCCCGATACTACGCCGCTCCTCGAGACTATCGACGCGCCCGTATCGCTCAAGGTAGGCGACAATATCACTACTGACCACATCATGCCCGCAGGTGCGAAGATACTTCCTCTGCGCTCGAATATACCGAAAATAAGCCAGTTCTGCTTCGCTGTATGCGACGAGAGCTTCCCCGAGAGAGCAAAGTCGCTCGGCAAGAGCATCATCGTCGGCGGCTCCAACTACGGTCAGGGCTCGTCGCGTGAGCACGCGGCTCTCGCTCCGCTCTACCTCGGAGTTAAGGCTGTGCTCGTGAAGTCGTTCGCTCGTATCCACAGAGCTAACCTTATAAATGCAGGTATTCTCCCGCTCACATTCGTGAACGAGGCTGACTACGACAAGATCTCCGAGGGCGATAACCTCGTTCTCGCTGACGTGAGAAAGGCTGTTGCCGAGGGCAAGACAGAGCTCACTGTCGTAAACAAGACCAACGGCGCTGAGATACCCGTGCTCTGCGAGCTTTCGGGTCGTACCAAGGACATCATGCTCGCGGGCGGTCTGCTCGACTATACACGCGAATCTATGAAGTAAGCGGGAGCTCCCGCAGGAATAGCTCGGGGAGGTGTGCGCTTGTCTAACATCGGTATCAGATTTGAAAACGACCGTATCTTCAGAAACGGCAGCTTCCCCGATATGAGGTCGGAGACTGTGACTGCTCTCGACAGTCCCGCAGAGGTGAAAAGGAGCTTTCACTACAGCGTGGCTGACAACACCGTCAGTGTATCGACTATGGGGGCTGTGCTCCGCTTTGCGGCGGACAAGCGCGTCATCGCCCTCAATTTCGCGAATGCTATGTATGCGGGAGGAGGCTATGTCCTCGGCGGCAATGCTCAGGAGGAAAGCCTGTGCAGAGCCTCGCTCCTGTACTACACCATAAAAAAGCAGAGAAAATACTATTGGAGCAACCGTCTCCACATTCTCCCCGATTATACCGATGTGATGATATATTCGGAGAATGTCCCCGTGATAAGGGACGACAGCGGTGCTCTGCTGAGCACGCCGCTCAAATGCGGCTTCATCACCTGTCCCGCTGTGAACCGCACATTTGCGAAGTTCATTATGCCGCGGAAGCGTATCGACCGCATAATGCGCCGACGGATAGAGCGTATCATCGCTCTCGGTGTGGCTAAGAAGCCCGATGTCCTCGTGCTCGGAGCCTTCGGCTGCGGTATGTTCGGAAATAAGCGCGACAGAGTGCTCCCCGTCTTTGAGGAGATGATAAACAGGTACGTCCCCGATGATATCGAGGTCGTATTTGCGATACCGTAAGGAAGGTGAGCGCTTTGGGTAAAAACGGTATTACGGGTCCGCTGTCGTTTATGGCGTTCCTGATGGCGCTGCTGCTTGTTTTCTGGTGTCTTAACATCTATCGGCATATCCGCGCGGGCGGCTGGAAGGGCTTTGCTGCGGCGGTGGATATCATCGGTGCGCTCATTATCGCGGGGCTGACCGTTGCGGTCGCTCTGCCGCTGTTCAAATGATATGAAGACTACTCTTAAAGGATGGACAAGATATCAGCCCGGCTGCATATACGGGGCGATAATGACCGTCTTCACAGCGGCTGCCCTGCTGCTGCTTTTCGGTTCATATCTGCCCGAACTTGTCAACGGCATAAGTGCTGTTTTTCTGGTTGCTGCGGTGATAGTGGTGTATCTTCTGTTCTGCTTTGTCGGGAAGAAGCTGCATGACCTGACTCAACGGTTCTACGAGCGTTTTAACCTTACCTCGGATCATTCGGAGATACTCGCCGATTTCACCGAGATAGGCTCGATGTTTGCGGTGCTCGCGGCGTTCTTCATAGTTGTGGCAATATATGAGAAAATGAGAGGCTGAGATACTATGCCCGAAACAATTTTGATGAGATATGGCAGATACCGTAACTGGACAGTCAAGGACTTCGTTATAGTCTGTGCTGCTCTAGTGATGTATATCGTTCTGAAATGGATACTCCCGAAGATTTTTCCTGCGTTAAGCCACAGGCTGGTAAGCAGTATAGCGTGGGGAGTCACTATCGTCATGATGATAGCTCTCATATTCATTACATAAATCCCCGCTGTGTGCGGACAAAAAATAATTTTGGAGGTCTGAACTATGGCAAAAATCACTATGAAAACTCCCCTCGTCGAGATGGACGGCGACGAGATGACACGTATTCTCTGGCAGTGGATAAAGGAAACTCTCCTTGAACCCTATGTGGAGCTCAATACCGAGTATTACGACCTCGGACTCAAGCACCGCGAGGAGACCAAGGATCAGGTGACTATCGACTCCGCGGAGGCTACAAAGAAGTACGGCGTGGCTGTAAAGTGCGCGACTATCACTCCCAATGCGGCAAGAATGCCCGAGTATAATCTCACGCAGATGTGGAAGTCGCCCAACGGCACTATCCGTGCGGCTCTCGACGGTACGGTGTTCAGAACTCCTATCATCGTCAAGGGTATAGAGCCCTATATCCCCACATGGACCAAGCCTATCACAATTGCACGTCACGCTTACGGCGACGTTTACAAGAATACCGAAATGCGCGTATCCAAGGGCAGCAAGGCTGAGCTCGTTGTCACTGACGAGAACGGCAACGAGACACGCGAGCTCATTCACGAGTTTACCAAGTGCGACGGTATCATTCAGGGACTCCACAACCTCGACGCCTCTATCGCGGGCTTTGCGAGAGCTTGTCTCAACTACGGTCTAGACCTCAGGCAGGACGTGTGGTTCGCCTCCAAGGACACTATCTCCAAGAAGTACGACCACCGCTTCAAGGACATCTTCCAAGAAATATACGACAACGAGTACAAGGACAAGTACGAGGCTGCGGGCATCGAATACTTCTACACCCTTATCGACGACGCTGTAGCACGTGTCATCCGCTCCAACGGCGGCTATATCTGGGCGTGCAAGAACTACGACGGCGACGTTATGTCCGATATGGTATCGACCGCTTACGGCTCGCTCGCGATGATGACCTCCGTGCTCGTTTCTCCCGACGGTATCTACGAGTATGAGGCGGCTCACGGCACTGTTCAGCGCCACTACTACAAGTACCTCAAGGGCGAGGAGACCTCCACCAACTCCGTTGCGACTATCTTTGCGTGGAGCGGCGCTCTCCGCAAGAGAGGCGAGCTCGACGGCACTCCCGAGCTCTGCGGCTTCGCGGACAAGCTTGAGAAAGCTACCATCCAGACCATCGAGGACGGCGTTATGACGGGCGACCTCTACCTCATCTCCAAGCTTGAAAACAAGCGCAAGGTGGACTCAAAGACATTCCTCGACGAAATTAAAGTCAGACTTGACAGACTTATGTAATCAGCGGAGTTTCCGCAATAGATAGTGAGGCTTATTTAAAATGTCAAAAAGCGCAATATCAAATTCAGTTATAAGACGTCTGCCGAGGTATTACCGCTTTCTCGGCGACCTTGAGGCGAACGGCTATGTCCGTATCTCGTCAAGGGAGCTTGCCGAGAAAATGGGGCTCACCGCCTCGCAGATACGTCAGGACTTCAACTGCTTCGGCGAGTTCGGTCAGCAGGGCTACGGCTACAATGTGACGGGGCTCAAAGCCGAGATAGGCAAGATACTCGGGCTCGACAAGCAGACTCCGATGATACTCCTCGGAGCAGGCAACCTCGGCAGAGCTCTTGCCAGCCACATCGACTTCCGCAACAGGGGCTTCGACCTCATCGGCGTTTTCGACGCCAACCCCGACCTCGTCGGAAGGAAGATAGGCGAGCTGACTGTTATGGGCGTTGCCGATATCGAGGGCTTCTGCAGGGAGCACAAGCCCGTGGCGGCGATACTCTGTATCCCGCGCGAGGCAGCGGAAAAGGAAGTCGAGCGCCTTATCAGCTACGGCATCCGCGCGTTCTGGAACTTCACGCACTATGACCTGCGTGTGAGCCACAAGGACGTAGCAGTCGAGAACGTGCACCTCGGCGACAGCCTGACTACGCTCTCTTACTGCATTAATACATCTGACTGAGCAAGTGCAGGGGATACCCTGCACTCTGCATTTGCCAATGTAATGAAAATGTGATTTTTTTGTCAATCTTGCAGTCGCAATATATGAAATTAGTTATGGTCATATGCCAACAAGCTATGACCGCAAGAGGCGCGAAGCCGAGCGGCTCGGTAGGAAAATGAGTTGCATAGTCTATCACTTCTGCGCGGATATAGCAGGCTGTTATGTGCATACCGCCCGTATCAGCGCTGGTTTGACGAAATAATGTGTGCAGTTTTATAGGGCGGAAATTCGTGTTAAAATATATACTGTAATATATGCGGATATGTCACGCTGTATGAGTATGCAAACATTGTTAATGTTATATCAATGTCTGTATGGCTATATGCGGAATCCGCTCTTGAAATCGCGGGATATCGCTGTTATACTATAATTATGAATAATAGGAGCTTCGGCTTCGGACGGGAGAGTTTTTATTATGGATTATCGTATCGAACATGACTCAATGGGCGAGGTAAAGGTGCCCGCTGACAAGTACTGGGCGGCTCAGACCGAGAGAAGCCACGAGAATTTCCTCATCGGCGTCGGTATCGAGACTATGCCGCGCGAGATAACCCACGCCTTCGGTATCCTCAAGAAGGCAGCGGCTATCGCAAACCACGCTGTCAAGCCCGAGAAGATGACCGATAAGAAGCTCGCCGCTGTCTCTCAGGCGTGTGACGAGGTCATCAGCGGCGCTCTCAACGAGCACTTCCCGCTCGTTGTATGGCAGACGGGAAGCGGTACGCAGTCCAATATGAACGCGAATGAGGTCATCGCCAACCGCGGCAACGAGATAGCAGGGGAGAAGCTCCTGCACCCGAACGATGACATCAATATGAGCCAGTCCTCGAATGATACCTTCCCGACGGCTATGCACATCGCGGCTGTTATAGCTCTTGAGGATAAGGTCATTCCCGCGATAGACACCCTCGTGGAGACCTTCAAGCGCCTTGAAGCCGAGAACGAGGGCATAGTCAAGAGCGGACGCACCCACCTGCAGGACGCCACTCCTATCAAGTTCTCGCAGGAGATAAGCGGCTGGAGAGCTTCCCTCGAAAAGGACAGGAAGATGATACTCTCCTCGTGCGAGGAGCTCAAGGAGCTCGCGCTTGGCGGTACTGCAGTGGGCACGGGACTTAACGCTCCCGCGGGCTTCGCGGAGAAGTCGGCGGAGGCTATCAGCGAGCTCACGGGCAAGAAGTTCGTGACCGCGCCCAATAAGTTCCACTCGCTCACCTCCAAGGACGAGATAGTCTTCGCGCACGGAGCTTTGAAGGCTCTTGCGGCTGATATGATGAAGATAGCCAACGACGTGCGCTGGCTGGCTTCGGGACCGAGAGACGGTCTCGGCGAGATATTCATTCCCGAGAATGAGCCCGGCTCGTCCATTATGCCCGGCAAGGTGAACCCGACCCAGTGCGAGCAGGTCACAATGGTGGCGGTGCAGGTAATGGGCAACGACGTAGCTGTCGGTATGGCGGCTTCACAGGGCAACTTCGAGCTCAACGTATTTATGCCCGTGTGCGCTTACAACTTCCTCCAGTCGGCAAGACTGCTCGCGGAGTCGATACTCAGCTTCAACAAGAACTGCGCTGTCGGCATAAAGGCGAACAAGGAGAAGATGCACCACAACCTCCACAACTCCCTCATGCTCGTGACCGCGCTCAACCCCTACATCGGCTACGAGAACGCCGCCAAGACCGCCAAGAAGGCGTTCAAGGACAACATCTCCCTGAAAGAGGCGTGTGTGGAGCTCGGCTTCCTCACAGCGGAGAAGTTCGACGAGGTCTTCCATCCCGAGGAAATGGTATAACAAGCCGTTAGCTTTTAGCCTTTAGCCTTTAGCTAATGGTGTCGCCTGACGGCGACATATTCAAATAATGTGAGCGAAGCGAACACCGCGGGCTAATGGCTAACGGCTAATGGCTAAAGGCTCTCGATTCGATAGCTGAACAGAAAGGAATGTGCTATGGAAACATTTACATATTACCCGGGCTGTACCCTGCGTACAAAGGCGAAGGACCTTGACACCTATGCAAGAGCTTCCGCTCAGGCGCTCGGTATCGCTCTCGAAGAGCCCGCCGACTGGCAGTGCTGCGGCGGCGCTTACACCACCGCCAAGGACGAGATAGCTACCAAGCTCTCGGCGGTGAGAGTGCTCAATTCCGCCAAGGAGGCGGGTCAGCCGCTCATCACGGTCTGTTCCGCGTGCCACAACGTAATAAAGCAGACCGAATACGATATTTCCCGCGACGAGGAAATGGCTTCCAAGGTCAACAACTACCTCGGGCTCGCTGAGCCCTATACGGGCGGTACCAAGGTCTATCACTACCTTGAAATGCTCCGCGATGTGGTCGGCTTCGACAAGCTGAAGGAGAAGGTCGTGAACCCCTTCACAGGAAAGAAGATAGCCGCTTATTACGGCTGTCTGCTCCTGCGTCCCGCGAAGGCTCTCGCTATGGACGACCCCGAGAATCCCACCATTATCGAGGACTTCATCCGCGCGATAGGCGGTACTCCCGTTATCTACGCTCAGCGCAACGAGTGCTGCGGCGGCTACATCACCATGGAGGACAAGGCGCAGGCTCAGAAGAGAAGCGGCGCTGTTATGGCTTCCGCGAAGGATATGGGCGCGGAAATGGTCATCACTGCCTGTCCGCTCTGCCTGTACAATCTCAAGAAGAATTCGGGCTCAGACCTGCCCGTGTACTACTTTACCGAGCTTCTCGCCGAGGCTCTCGGCTTAAAGGAGGAGAGCAATGAATAAGAACTTAAAGGAACAGGTGCTCCGTTCGAGCGGAGTGAACGTGCTCAAATGTATGCGCTGCGGAAAGTGCTCCGCGACCTGCCCCTCCTACGATGAAATGGAATACCACCCTCACCAGTTCGTTTATATGGTTGAAAAGGGCGATATCGAGACGCTGATGAAGTCGGAGTCGATATACAAGTGCCTGACCTGCTTTGCATGCGTGGAGAGATGTCCGCGCGGCGTTGAGCCCGCAAAGGTGGTAGAGGCTGTGCGTCTCGCGGCTGTTCGTCAGCAGGGCGGAAATCACCTTGAGCCCACCGATATCCCCGCATTGCTCGACGAGGACCTGCCTCAGCAGGCTATCGTGACCGCTATGCGAAAGTACGCTAAGTAAGGAGGAGTCGCTATGCAGAGAATAGGTGTATTTGTCTGTCACTGCGGTACCAATATCGCCGCTACGGTGGACGTCAAGGCTGTTGCAGAGGCTCTCGGTCACGAGGCGGGAGTCGTAATAGCTCAGGACTATCAGTATATGTGCTCCGAATCGGGTCAGGAGCTCGTAAAAAGCGCCATAAGGGAGCAGAAGCTCACAGGCGTTGTTATATGCTCGTGCTCGCCGAGAATGCACGAGAATACGTTCAGAAAGGCAGCGGCTTCCGCGGGGCTGAACCCCTACCTCGTCGAGGTCGCAAATATACGCGAGCAGTGCTCGTGGATACATAAGGACATCGCTACGGCTACCGAGAAGGCTATTATCCTTGGTAAGGCGGCTGTTGCGAAGGTGGCGCTGAACACGCCGCTCACCTCTATGGAGAGCCCCGTTGTCAAGCGCGCGCTCGTCATCGGCGGCGGTATCGCGGGCATACAGACTGCCCTCGACATCGCGGAGGCGGGCTTCGAGGTCGATATCGTCGAGAAGCAGCCCACTATCGGCGGCAAGATGGCTCAGATAGACAAGACCTTCCCGACCCTCGACTGCGCCGCGTGCATACTCACGCCGAAAATGGTCGAGGCTTCGCAGAATGAGCGCATCACTATCCACTCGTTCAGCGAGGTCGAGGACGTGAAGGGCTTCGTCGGAAACTTCACCGTCAAGATAAAGAAGAAGGCTCGCTACGTGGACGAGACAAAGTGTACGGGCTGCGGTCTGTGCACCGAGAAGTGCCCGATGAAAAAGGTACCCAACGAGTTCAATATGGGGCTGGACAACCGCTCCGCTATATATATACCGTTCGCTCAGGCTGTACCCAAGGTCGCAACTATCGACCCGAACTACTGTATGATGCTCAAAACAGGCAAGTGCGGCGTGTGCTCGAAGGTGTGCTCCGCGGGAGCTATCGACTACAAGCAGCAGGATACCATAATCGAGCAGCAGTACGGCGCTATCGTAGTGGCTACGGGCTTCAACCCGATAAGCCTCGATAAGTACGACGAGTTCGCGTATAATCAGTGTCCCGACGTTGTGACGTCGCTGGAGCTCGAAAGGCTGATGAATGCGGCAGGTCCGAACGGCGGCACTCTGCTGCGTCCGTCCGACAAGACACACCCGCATACTATCGTTTTCGTGCAGTGCGTAGGCTCGCGCTGCGATGACGAGAAGGGCAAGCCCTACTGCTCGAAGATATGCTGTATGTACACGGCTAAGCACGCTATGCTCATACGTGAGAAGTACCCCGATACCGAGGTCTACGTCTTCTACATCGACGTGCGTACTCCCGGCAAGAACTTCGATGAGTTCTACCGCCGCGCCGTCGAGCAGTACAACGTACACTACATAAAGGGTATGGTCGGCAAGGTAACACCCAAGTCCGACGGTAAAATTGACGTGCAGGCGTCCGACCTGCTTGCGAATGAGCAGCTCCATATCAATGCGGATATGGTAGTTCTTGCGGCGGCTATCGAGCCCGACAAGTCCGCTCGTCCGCTCGCGACTATGCTCACGACGCAGATGGATACCAACGACTTCTTCACAGAAGCTCACCCCAAGCTCCGTCCCGTGGAGAGCGCTACCGCGGGTATCTTCCTCTCGGGAGCGTGTCAGGGACCCAAGGATATCCCCGAGACCGTCGCGCAGGGAAGCGCCGCTGCCGCTAAGGCTATCGGTCTGCTCTGCAAGAACAGCATCACCTGCAACCCCTGCACCGCCCACTCAGATGAGCTGATGTGCAACGGCTGCTCGTCGTGCGAGAAGGTTTGTCCCTACGGAGCTATCACATACATCGACAAGGAGTTCAGAATGCCCGACCGCACCACGAAGGTACGCCGCGTGGCAAGCGTCAATCCCGCAGTTTGTCAGGGCTGCGGCGCTTGTACCGTTGCCTGTCCGTCGGGTGCTATGGATCTCAGCGGATTCTCGAACAGTCAGATAATGGCGGAGGTAGACGCAATATGCAAGTAAATGAAAATTTTGAGCCTGTTATAGTCGCTTTCTGCTGCAACTGGTGTTCCTATGCGGGAGCTGACCTCTCGGGCACTAACAGACTGAATTATCCCACGAACGTTAAGATAATACGCGTTCCCTGCTCGTGCAGAGTGAACCCGATGTTCATTCTCCGCGCCTTCCAGAAGGGCGCTGACGGCGTTATCATATGCGGCTGCCACCCCGGCGACTGCCACTACACCTCGGGCAATTACTTCACCCGCAGACGTATAACCCTGCTCTACAGTATGCTCGACTTCCTCGGCATAGAGCGCAACAGAACAAGGCTCGAATGGGTTTCCGCCGCCGAGGGCGCGAAGTTCGCGGCTACTATGCAGCAGTTCACCGAGGACGTAAAGGCTCTCGGACCTAACCGCAGATTGGAGGACTTACGATGCAGGAAGCAATGATTAAAAGAGCTAAGGAGCTCCTCGCGGACGGCAGCGTAGACCGCGTTATCGGCTGGAAGAGGGGAGAGTTCGCCTACGATATCACTCCCGCTGTGTTCACAACAGCTGAGGAGCTCGACAGGGACTTCGTGTGCGATGACTTCACTGCCGCGAACGTGTCGAAGTACCTCGTGAAGGAAACTCAGAAGGAGGGGAAGATTCTCGCCTTCTTAAAGCCCTGCGACACCTACAGCTTCAACCAGCTCGTCAAGGAGCACCGCATCGACCGCGAGAAGGTCTATGTTATCGGTATCGAGGGCGGTCCGAAGCTTGACATCGAGAAGATAAAGGCAAAGGGTATCACGGGTATACTCAGTGTGAAGAATGAGGACTACACCCTGAAGATAGAGACTATCTACGGTACTGAGACTATGCCCTTCTATGAGGCGATACTCGGCAAGTGCGCGTCCTGCAAGAGCAAGAAGCACGTCGTTTTCGACGAGCTCATCGGCGAGGACGGCGACGTGCTCGACTCGAACCGCTTCGAGATGGTCGAGAAGCTCGAGAATATGACGACGCAGGAGCGCTTCGACTTCTGGCGCGACCAGCTCTCGAAGTGCATCCGCTGCAATGCTTGCAGGAATGTCTGTCCTGCTTGTACGTGCGAGAACTGCGTGTTCGACAACCCGAAGTCGGGTATCGACAACAAGGCTCCCGCCGACAGCTTCGAGGAGAATATGTTCCACATAATCCGCGCGTTCCACGTTGCGGGAAGATGTACGGACTGCGGCGAGTGCTCGCGTGTATGTCCCCAGCATATACCGCTCCACCTCCTCAACCGCAAGTTCATTAAGGATATCAACGAGCTCTACGGCGAGTATCAGGCAGGCGCGGACACCACATCGAGAGCTCCGCTCAATACCTACGACAAGGACGACTGCGAGCCGTCTGTAGTTCACGAAAGGGGTGTCGAGTAATGCAGAAAATATCCAAGTCAAGGCTCTATGAGCTGTTCGACGCCATTGCCGCAAAGCAGAGCCTCTATATTCCCGCCGACCGCGAGGAGGGTGCCGCCGAGTATAAGAAGTACGAGAGCGGTATGAAGCTCACGAAGGAGCTCAACACCGTCAGAAGCGCGAAGGATTTCTTCTTCCCGCAGACCGAGAACCTCGCCGACTTCAAGATAGAGGGCAAGACTATCGAGGTGAAGGATATCCGCGAGGAGTGCGAGGACTTCGTCATCTTCGGCGTGCGTGCCTGCGACGCGAGGAGCTTCACTATCCTCGACAAGGTCTTCCTCTGCGAGCCCGTCGACAGCTTCTACAAGAACCGCCGCGACCACGGTACGGTCGTGACTATGGCGTGTACGCGTCCCGCCGAGACCTGCTTCTGCAAGACCTTCGGCATTGACCCGACTGTCCCCGGCGGCGATGTCTCCTGCTTCGACGACGGCGAGAGCATCTTCTTCCTCGCCAATACCGAGAAGGGCGAGAGGTTTGTCGAGTCGATATCCTCCTTCCTTGAGGACGGCGATACCGACAGGCTTATGGAGGTCCAGACAAGAGCAAGAGAAATTATGGATAAGCTCCCGCTCGCGAAGCTCTCGACCGAGAATTTCGGCGGCGATAAGCTCAACGAATACTTCAATTCCGACAAGTGGGCGGAGCTCTCCGAGGCTTGCCTCGGCTGCGGTACGTGTACCTTCGTATGCCCGACCTGCCAGTGCTACGACATCAAGGACTTCAACACGGGGCACGGTATCAAGCGCTTCCGCTGCTGGGATTCGTGTATGTACTCCGACTTCACGAAGATGGCTCACGGCAACCCGAGACTTACTCAGCTCGAGCGCTTCCGTCAGCGCTTCATGCACAAGCTCGTGTACTTCCCCGCCAATAACGACGGCGAGTTCGGCTGTGTGGGCTGCGGAAGATGTCTCGCGAAATGTCCCATTTCTATGAACATCGTCAAGGTAATGAAAGCATTGGAGGCAAAGTGATGAACAACGATACATTGATACCGAAGATAGGCGTAGTTACCGATATAAGGCAGGATACTCCCGATGTCAAGACGTTCAGGGTAGTTGCTCCCGAGGGCGGCAAGGTCTTCGAGCATATGCCCGGTCAGTGCGCGATGCTGTCTATCCCCGGCGTGGGCGAGGCTATGTTTTCGATAACTTCGTCTCCGACAAATAAGGAGTTTATGGAGTTCAGCATCAAGAAGTGCGGCTGCCTCACCGAATGGCTGCACGCTATGGAGGTGGGTCAGCAGATAACTATCCGCGGACCATACGGCAATGCCTTCCCCGTTGAGGGCGACCTCAGGGGCAAGGACCTGCTCTTCATCGCGGGCGGTATCGGTCTCGCACCGCTCCGCTCCGTCATCAACTACGTCCGCGACAACCGCGCGAATTACGGCGATGTTCAGGTCATCTACGGCTCGCGCTCGAAGGACGACCTCGTGGACTATCGGGAAATTATCGACGAGTGGATGGCTGACCCGAATATCGAGGTCAACCTCACCATTGACAACGCGCAGGAGGGCTGGGACGGTCACGTCGGCTTCGTCCCCAACTACGTCAAGGAGCTCGCTCCCTCGACGAGCAAGACCGTGCTCGTGTGCGGACCTCCGATAATGATAAAGTTCACGCTCGCGGGTCTGAAGGAGCTCGGCTTCACCGAGACGCAGGTCTACACCACTATGGAGCTGCGCATGAAGTGCGGCGTGGGCAAGTGCGGGCGCTGCAATATCGGCAATAAGTACGTCTGCAAGGACGGTCCCGTTTTCCGCTTCGACCAGCTTGGCGAGCTGCCCGACGAGTATTGATAAGGAGTGCTATACATGGAAAATATGATAAATGTTTACCTGTTCGGCAAGAAGTACGAGGTGCCCGCAGGTCTTACGATAATGACGGCTATGGAGTACGCGGGCTATGAGCTCGTGAGAGGCTGCGGCTGCAGAAACGGATTCTGCGGCGCCTGCGCTACCATATACAGGATTAAGGGCGAGTCGGGTCTGCACGGCTGTCTCGCCTGTCAGACAGAGGTGCAGGAGGGTATGTACGTTGCCACTCTGCCCTTCTTCCCGCTCGAAAAGAGAGTTTACAGCATTGAGGAAATAAAGCCCGACCAGCAGATAATGATGCAGCTCTACCCTGAGATATACAGCTGTATCGGCTGCAATGCCTGCACCAAGGCTTGCACGCAGGAGCTCAACGTTATGCAGTACATCGCCTACGCTCAGCGCGGCGAGTACGAGAAGTGCGCTGAGGAGAGCTTCGACTGCGTAATGTGCGGAGTCTGCTCGTCACGCTGTCCCGCTGGCATCTCCCACCCGCAGGTGGCTATGCTCGCGAGGAGACTCAACGGCAAGTACATCGCTCCCGAATGTCAGCACCTCAGCGACCGCGTGAACGAGGTCAATGAGGGTATATTCAACAGCGAGATAGCTGACCTTATGTCCAAGGCTGTCACCAATGTCGACGAGCTGAAGGATATGTACAATCACCGCGAAATAGAGAAGTAAGGAGGGAGCAGATATGTACAAGGTTGAAAAGCTCAATGAGCTGGCAAGGATAGTTGCCGAGAAGAGAGCCGCAAACGCTGCTCTCGAGCCCAGACGTATGACAGCTGAGGAGAAGGACGAGCTTCTCGCTCACTTCCACCCCGACTACAAGCAGGACGAGTTCACTGTCCTTGCGGCGGGCGTAAATAAGGGCGATAAGGTGCCCACTCAGCTTGCAGAGCTGTTACAGGGCAGGAGCCGTATCAGTGCGGCTGATGTTGACCTCAGCGCTCCCGATTACGATACCGACGTACTCATCATCGGCGGCGGCGGAGCAGGTGCTTCCGCGGCTATCGAAGCCGACGAGGCGGGCGTGAAGGCTATGATAGTAACAAAGCTGCGTATCGGCGACGCGAACACGATGATGGCTGAGGGCGGCATACAGGCTGCCGACAAGCCCAACGATTCGCCCGCGATACACTTCCTCGACGCCTTCGGAGGCGGTCATTTCGCCGCTAAGCCCGGGCTCGTGGCTAAGCTCGTAACAAAGGCTCCCGAGGCTATTCAGTGGCTCAACAAGCTCGGCGTTGAGTTCGACAAGGAAGCCGACGGCACTATGGTAACAACTCACGGCGGCGGTACCTCCCGCAAGCGTATGCACGCGGCGAAGGACTACTCGGGTGCTGAGATAATGCGTACTCTCCGCGACGAGGTCATCAACCGCGGTATCCCCGTTGTCGACTTCACGGCGGCGGTCGAGATTATCCTCGACGAAAACGGCAGGGCGGCAGGTGCTGTCCTGATGAATATGGAGACTAAGGAGCTCCTCGTGGCTCGTGCAAAGACTGTCATCATCGCGACCGGCGGTGCGGGTCGTCTGCACTATCAGGGCTTCCCGACCTCCAACCACTATGGCGCTACGGCTGACGGTCTTATCCTCGGCTACAGAGTCGGCGCGAGCCTCCTCTACGCCGATACGCTTCAGTATCACCCGACGGGTACTGGCTACCCCGAGCAGATTTTCGGCGCTCTCGTTACCGAGAAGGTGCGCTCGCTCGGAGCTAAGCTCGTCAACATCGACGGCGACGTTTTCATGCACCCGCTTGAGACCCGCGACGTTACTGCGGCTTCCATTATCCGCGAGTGCACAGAGCGCGGCAAGGGCGTCGAGACGAACCTCGGCAAGGCGCTGTGGCTCGATACTCCGATGATTGAGCTCATTCACGGCGAGGGCACTATCGAGAAGCGTATCCCCGCGATGATGCGTATGTTCGGCAAGTACGGCATAGATATCCGCAAGGAGCCTATCCTCGTGTACCCGACCCTGCACTATCAGAACGGCGGTCTGAATATCTCAGACGACTGCGCTACCGACGTCGAGAACCTCTACGCGGCAGGCGAGGTCGCGGGCGGTATCCACGGCAGAAACCGTCTTATGGGTAACTCGCTCCTCGACGTTATCGTATTCGGCAGAAATGCGGGTATCAACGCAGCGGCTAAGGCTAAGGGCACTGATACTCCCGCTAAGCTCACGCTCGACCACATTGACCGCTTCAACAAGGAGCTCGAGGCGGCAGGCGCGGCAAGCGGTGCGGCTTCACCTATGCTCCTGCCCCATTACGCAAGAAAATCCAAGTAAATATCAGCGGCGGGACACCTGTTGGGGTGTCCCGTTGCCGCGAATAAATATGAAAGAAAGTGTAAATATCTATGGAATTGTTTGACGGTATACTGACCGTGAAGAGCGTCGGTTTCCTGATGTTTTCCGTGCTGCTCATCGCTGCGCTCGGATACATCCTCGGACGTATCACGATCAAGGGCATTTCTCTCGGCACTGCCGGCGTTTTCATCGTCGCTCTCATGTACGGTATGATCTTCCACGACCAGCTCACTACTCAGCTCGTCGTCAGCCAGAAGGACACAGCAGGCACTGTCATCGCTGATGTCTCTTTCGTCGATTCGGCACTCAAGATAGTCGATAACCTCGGTCTGATACTCTTCGTTTCTGCGGTCGGATTCATCGCGGGTCCGAATTTCTTCGCCAACTTCAAGAAGAATTTCAAGTCCTATGTTCTCCTCGCTATAATCATCATTCTCAGCGGCGGACTTACCTGTGCAGGCTGCATTATGATAGGCAGGAACTTCACCGACTCCGATCCCGGCGAGTTTGTCGCAATGATGGCGGGACTCCTTGCCGGTGCTCTCACAAGCACTCCCGGATTCTCGGCTGCCAAGGAAGCCGCAGGCGCGGAGCTTGAACCCGATGTAAGCGTCGGCTACGGTATCGCGTACATCTTCGGCGTTCTCGGTGTTGTCCTCTTCGTTCAGATCATTCCGAAAATTGTCGGCGCTGATATGGCTAAAGAGCGCGAGCTTCTCGCCGGCAAGGAGAAAAAGTCAAAGCAGATGAAGTCCGACAAGAAGCTTATACATATGGACGATTTCGGTATCATGCCTTTCGCCCTTGCTGCTGTGATCGGTATCATCATCGGCGCTGTCAAGTTTAAGAATTTCTCGCTGTCGACTACAGGCGGCTGCCTCCTTACAGCTCTCGTATTCGGCCATTTCGGTCGGGTGGGAAGTATCAGCATCATGCCTAAGGATACTACCCTGAAGGTGTTCAGAGAGCTCGGACTCATGTTCTTCCTCATTGGTGCAGGTGTTTCCGGCGGCGCGAAGTTTGCTGAGAAATTCCAGCCCGTATACTTCCTCTACGGTATGGCAATGACCATCGTTCCTATGATAATCGGCTTCTTGTTCGCGAAGTTCGTGCTCAAGCTCAATCTGCTCAACAACCTCGGCTCTATCACGGGCGGTATGACCTCCACTCCCGCGCTCGGTACGCTTATCACCACTGCGGGCACTGAGGACGTTGCCTCCGCCTACGCCGCGACCTACCCCGTTGCGCTTATCTCGGTAGTGCTCGTCGAGCAGCTCGTTATTATGCTCTTTAAGTAATCGAAAAGAAAAGCTCTCCGTGTGGAGAGCTTTTTGTGTGTGGATAAAAATGGTGTTGTTTTCTCGTGCGGAGGTAACTCCGCAGGAATAGTAACTGCGGAACGGCACAAGGGGAGGCTCTCTACAACATAGTTGCATATAGCATCACAATCCAAATCAAAGATTTGGTGTGCTGCTTATCTTGCAGAGCGTACTTCGTACCAAAGGGCTTTGCCCTTGGAACCCACAAGGGCGCTGCCCTTGACCCGCGGTGCTCCGCCCTCGACCCGCAAGCCTTTGAAAAGGCTTGAGCGAAACTTTTGGCTTCGCGCTGTAGAAAAAAGCGGCGGTAGTTTACCGCCGCGAACGATACTTATAATGCCTTGACAAGCTCCTTGAATACGTCGCCGCGTTCCTCGAAGTTCTTGAATATGCCGTAGCTTGCAGCGGCAGGCGAGAGCACGCAGCTCCTGCCCTCGGGGGTTATCTCCGCGGCGAGCTTTACCGCCTCGGGGAGGTGCGATACGTAGTGTATGCGCGTTTCGTCCTCAATTTTCGCTGAGAGGAGCATATCAAACACGCGCTTGCCCGACGCCTCCATACATATCACGTTGATGTCGTGCTGAGCAAGGAACGCTACAAGCGGTGTGTAGTCTATGCCTCTGTCCATTCCGCCGATGAGGACAGTTGCCGCCTCGGGTACGCTCTTCACGGCTTCTATCGCCGTTGCGCAGGCAGTGGATATTGAGTCGTCATACCAGCGTATGCCCTTGTATGTGCCGAAGTATTCGAGCCTGTGCGCGAGCGGGTCGAACGTACACAGCGCCGACGTGAACTGCTTCTCGTCAACGTAGAAGGTCGTGATGAAGTGCGCGACCGCTATGTTGTAGTGGTTGTGCTCGCCGAGAAGCCTGATGTTGCCCGTTGGTATCTCGTACTCCTCGCCCGGGCGGGTTATCTTGCCGTCGGAGACGAAGATGTCCGCCTTCGGGTCTGTGTTCGATATCGTGTAGACGTATGCGGGACTGCTCTCGGGTGCTATCTCCGAGTTTATCAGCAGGGTGTCGTGCTTCTGCTGGTGGAGGTAGATGTTCTTTTTCGCGTTGTAGTATTTCTCCATCGTGCCGTAGTGGTCGAGGTGCTCCTCGTAGAGATTGAGGAATATCGCCGTGGCAGGGGAGACTGTCATATATTCGAGCTGGTGGCACGAGAGCTCGCAGACGATAATGCTGTCGTCGGATATCTTCTCGGCGATGTCGAACACGGGTATGCCGATGTTTCCTGCGATGTAGGCGTCCTTGCCCGATTCCTTCAGTATGTGGTATATCATCGAGGTCACGGTGCTCTTGCCCTTCGTGCCCGTGATGCCGATTATCTGCTCGCGGAAGACCTCGAAGAAGACCTGTGTCTCCGATGTCACTGTGCATTGGAGGTCGGACGGCGAGGTGTCGAGCACTATACCGGGGCTCTTGAACACGAGGTCGAAGCGGTCGAGGCACTCCTGATAGGCGCTGCCGCATATCAGCTCGACGCCGTCGTCTATGCCTGCGGCTTCACGGTCGATGTTATTGAGGTCGGCTATCGCGATACACGAGGGCTTGCAGTATTTGCCGAGCATTGCATAGGTTGACCTGCCCTCTCTGCCGAAGCCGAGTATGCACACGCTTTTACCCTCTGTGAGGGCACTTAAATGGTCCGCAAAGTTATTCAAAGAAGTCGCTCCGTTTCTTTTTTCAGTATTGTTTCAAATTCGGGCGGAAGCAGGTTCGTATCGCTGTATCTGCCGCAGTACGACGCATTAATAGAGTCAACATTTTCGGGGTGATACAGCCCTGCGTCCTTGTATTTTTTCAGCAGGAGCGGGAGCTCTCTGCCGCCGTTTTCTGCCTTGCGTATCGCGAGAGTTACCGCGAGGTTGACCTCGTCTATGCTGCCCACGCACTCGAAGGGCTTGTGCTCGGACTGTCCCGCGAGCTCGAAGAAGTAGTCGGTCATAGCCTCGTCATTGAGCATATCCCTGCCGAATATCCCCGTGAGCTCCTCGAAGCTGAGGAAGGGCGAGAGTATCAGGCAGACGAACAGGCACTTCGGGCACTCGCCGCACCATATGTCGGGCGAGACCTTGCTGCCGAGGTTGCAGCTCCTGAACACGGGCAGGTACTTTTCGTGGCTCACGAACAGCTTCGCTATCTGATACTCCGACAGCGGACGCAGGAAGCTGAAATAGTATATCCCCGTTTTCAGGTACTTTTCCTCGTAGCTGTGGAAGTCCTGCTCGAACTCGAAGCTCTTGGAGTACTGGTGGTTGACGTTCTGTCCCGCGACTGTGCTCTCGTTGGCGCTGTCCTCGTTCGAGAGGACGATGTAGCGCAGGCGGTTGAGGTAGGCTGTCACCTCCGCGGAGAAGGCGACTACCGATGAGAACGGCGTGTGTCCGTTGAGGTAGCCCTTGCTGTTGAGGTCAACGAGCGAGCGGTCGAAGCGGCGCTTCGCCGTGATGAGCGTGTCCTCGGGAAGTCCCGCAGCGAGGACTGTTTCCGTGATCGAATTGCGCTTGTTTATCGCGTAGCAGCGGCATTTCATTCCCGCCTGCGTGAGAGTTTCAAGAGTGAGCGCCGAGTCCTTGCCGCCGCCTATCGGTACGAGGCAGCCGCTCAGCGGTGCGCGCTCCGTTTCGGCGGTGCAGGTGAAGCTCCCGCTGTACTGTATATCCATAAACGAATCTATATCCGTGGTTATGCCGTTTACGTAGAAGAATTCGCCGAGTCCGAGAAAGTACAGCTTCTTCCACCAGCGTATCTGCTCGTCGTTGAGCGAGCCGCACTCCACGCGCATTACGGGCGAGCAGGTAGCCTTCCAGTAGCTGACTGCCTCAGCCATACCGAGCGAGAATGCGAGCCGCTCGAATGTGAGGTCGCCCTTCACCGAGAAGCCCTCGGGGCGGGGAAAGCTCCAGCCTGCGTGGAAATCGGCAACTCCGACAATGGAGAATACGTAGTCTGTCTCGACTGTTTCCTCCGTCTCCGTTATCGTGTACGACTTGTACTCGAATACAGGTGCTTCCTTTCGGAAGCGTTCAAATTTATCCATTCCTGCCTCCGATGAGCTTCAGATAGTGAGCCTTCAGCAGAGTGTAGGTCTCGTCGGAGAGGTCGTGCTCGACCTTGCACGCGTCCTCGAGAGCCTGATCCTTCTTTACCCCGAGAAGCATAAACAGCTCCGAGAGGGTGGTATGGCGGTCGTATATCCTTTCGGCTACGGACCTGCCTGCGTCTGTCAGCGTGATGTGGTTGTCGCCGTCAACGTTGACGAGCCCCTCCTCCTTCATCTTTTTGAGGATTATGGAGACCGTGGGACGGGAGTATCCGAGGTATGAGCATATGTCAATAGCGTGCACGTCAGGCTGAGCTTTTGAAAGTATAAGTATTGTTTCGAGATAGTTTTCAACTGCTTCTGTTATCGCCATAGTTTTCTCTCCTTTACGGTTGGATAGTATATGCTAATATTATAACATATTGCTGCGGAAAAAGCAACTGCTTCGGCTGACTCAGTCCATATTGTCCGCGAATACGCTGTATATCGCGGGATAGTTCCTTTTTATCCTGAGCGGGCGGAGCTCGGTATCCGTGAAGCAGTGCGCGGAGCTCCCCTCAGCGCAGACCTCTCCTGTAGCCTTGTTCCGCACCGTGTACTCTACGCCCAGCTTCACGCCGTTGAAGTCCGTTATGCGGAGCTCCACGGAAAAGGTGTCGCCGAATCTCAGCGGGCGAAGGTAGCTGCACTCGACCGACAGCACGGGCATAAGCAGCCCCTGAGCCTCTATCTCGGGGAAGGGCATTCCCGCCTCGCTGAGGAAGTGTATGCGCGTTTCCTCAAATATCCTTATGTAGTTCGAGTGGTGCATTATTCCCATTTTGTCCGTTTCGTAGTAGTATACGCCGCGCTCATAGGGTCTGAGCATATTATCATCTCCGTGAGTAGTTTGTGTATTCATTGCAGCATATCAGCCAAGTCAGATATACCAATATTATACGGTAAATCAGCGGTTTTGTCAATATCAACGGCTGAATGTGCTCCTGATTCCCTGCTGAAAGGGAAGCAGCGGTACTGCAATAGTGCCGCTGCTTTTGTGTTATCAGCCGTATCTTTCACTCATATAGATGGAAGCTCGGTTCTGTATGCGTGCCGCGCACTCCTCGGCTGTACATTCGTAATTGAAGAAAGAATCTGTCTCATCGGTGACTATTTCGGTAATATTGCCGTCGTAGCGTATGACATTGGAATTCTTTATCATATTCTTGTAGTAGTCGCACTCCTCCTGCGTGAAGGGTTCGAGCTTGACAGTCCCCTTGTCCACAAAGTTTTTGCCGTCAAATTCCACTACAGGTAATTCCCAGTTCCACTTTACCAAATCGCCTTCGACAACTTCTCCGTTCTCTCCATGCGCGAGTTCAAGGAAGCCGTCAACGCTCTGCTGCGCTATTTCATCAAATCTGCTCTCAATGGTAGGTAATTTGCCATAATTTCCGACAAGACCGTAACAGTCGTCGGAGAGCAAATAGCGCAGGAAGCTCCACGCGCCTTCCTTGTGCGGAGAGTTGGCGACTATTCCGAGGCAGGTATCAAGCACTAAGAACGAGCCGCTCTCCTTGCCGTCGTAGGGATAGCCCACGAACACGCAGTCATTTCCGAAGTAATAGCGCACCGTGGTAAAAAGGGACAAGAACATACCGCAGTCGGATCTGTTGAAATCAATGAAGGTCTTTCCCTCGATCACGTCGTCCTGTACATAGCCGCCGACACCATTTTCATCCTGATGTCTGTATTCATCTATTGTCAGACCTATATTGTTGTCGCTGAAGAAGTTGAGCATTTTGATATATTCGGGCGAATCAAAGTGGCACTCTGCATTGTCATAGTCAACGAAGAACTGGTTCATAACCGTGTTGTCAAAGAGGCTACCGCGATAAGAGTATTCCTCATCAGGGTCGAAAAAGTACATATCCTCGGGCTTGGCGTTGTAAGAGGCTATCATATCGTCAAAGCTCCAGTTTTCGCGTACTCCCGTGTAGCCCGACTTTGCGACCACGGTCTTTAAAGTTTGGATAGTCGGGGTCATCATGACCATTTTGCCGTCACGCTCGAAAGCCTCGCGGACATTGGGAATGAAGTCATCGCGGCTGAGTTCGGGGTCTTCGTCGATGTATTCGTACAGGTCGCAGAACACGCCCGAGCTGAACGAATCGGCGGTGAAATAAGGGTCGAACGGGATAATATCGGGGCCGTCCCCGCTGAGCAGGTCGAGCCGCAAACGGTCGTAATCACGGTCATTCGTCTCCTCGTTGTAGTAGGACTTGAACTCCACGCGGTAGTCCTCGCTCTGCGCATTGAATGCCTTTACCTCTTTATCGTACTCCCAGCTGGAGCTTGTGCTCGGCAGCCATTTGACTATGGTCACGAGCTCCTTTGATTTGAGCTCGGAGATGTCCTGCGCGGTCAGCAGTACCAGCTTCGGGTGCGCGCCGACGTATTGCAGCGCCGCGAGCTCGTCCTGCGCCGTCATAACCAGTGACCGCAGCTCGTAAAACTGGAAGTCGGTGTCCATACTGTTGCTGAACTCGACCCATTCGCCGTCCCTGAGCCCGTAAAGGCTCGACCCGATATTCGCAACGAGTGAGTAGTCGCCGCAGCCCGCGCACAGCGAATACGCCGTGGTCGTGAGCCTGCCGCACTCGGTCTTGTCCGTGAGCGTAGTGCCGTCGATGTGGGCGGTGTAGGTCTTGTCAGGGCTGCCGTACACGACAGTGAGCACGCCGTCCTTGTCCGCGCTCACGCCGACGAGCATATCCTCGTCGAGCTTCACCTGCCCGAGCACCTTTTCGTCCGAAACGGACACGGCTGTGAGTTCACGTCTGCCCATAACGCTGCGGTCGATGATGATGCTTGATTCGCCCGCAATGAGAGTGCCGTAGTCGTCCTCGCCGAGCAAATCGCCGCAGTCTATGACCTTCTCCTGCTTGTTGTCGCTGCCGTAGACATAGATGCAGGTCGTGCCGTTGAGCACTGTCAGCACCGCCTTTCTGCCGCTTCTGAGCATTGCTGCATACTTGACAAGCTCGCCCTCCTGCGGCGTGAAGCGGAACTCCTCGTACTCCTCGAAGGTTCGTGTCGTCACGTATCCCGCGTAGTTCCCGCCCGCGAGCCGACCAAACACGAGCACCTTGCCGCTGACGGGGTCGCGGCTGATGTCGGTGATGTCCTCGAAGCTGCTGGACATCGAGATGTCTGCAAGGTTGAACGCGAGCTTCTCCGCCGCGGGTGTCGCGGTCGATGAGCTGCTGTTGCTGCCGTGTGAGCACGCGGTCAAGCCTCCGCAGAGAAGAGCCGCCGCACAAAGAATAGCCATTGATTTTTTCATAGTATAACCCCCTTTAATATTGTTCGCTGAGCAGCGTGCCTATTCTGTCCTGCATATATTTCGCGCACTGCTCGGGCGTGGATTCGCCCGCAAACAGAGCCTGCCGCTCCTCGTCAACTATCTGCCAGTACGCGTCGCCCGTGAAGCGCAGCTGCTTTGGCGGGACTTCGGCGTTTTTCATACAGTTGTAGATGAAGTCGATGTCCTCGTCCTTGAGCGGACCAATGCACACGGTATTCTCGCCGTCGTTCCAAGCGTAGCCGTTCTCCGTAATATCTGAAAAGCGCGGCTTGTCGTCGTAGCGCATTCTGTCGGCGAGCTCGAAGAAGCCCTTTTCCGTCAGCGGGAAGCCCGAAATGCTCCAGCCGTCGGTCTCGAAGTCGTAGGTCTGGATGAAGCTGATGTAGCGCCACGCCTCGTCGGTCATTGTGCTGTCCTTGGTGATAGCGAACTGATTCTGACGGACATCAAGGAAGGTGTGAGCTCCGTCGGGATAGGGCAAGCCGAGGTATACGAGCTCCTCGCCGCCGAAGTCGCCGTAAATATCTGTCATATAGCCCTCGAAATTGCCTATATGAAGCTGCTTGAACATCGTCACGTCGTCTCTGTACTGCCTCTGCTGACTGAGCTGATGCTTTTTCAGTTCGGCGGCTGTGGGATTCATAGGGTCAGCGAAGAAACTGTTGATACCTTCCTCATCGCTTCCGTTCACGACAAAACGCAGATAGCGGATAAAGGAATCCGAATTGAAATTACACGTTGCCGTCTCGCCGTCTATCCACCAAGTGTTGCTTGCAATGCATGAACGCGACCATTTGCTGTCGTAATCCTGCCAGTCACTCGTGTGCATACCCTCGGGCAGAGCCTCGATAGTGTCCATAAGCGTGTCGAGGCACCAGTCGCCGCGGATATACTTGTCCGCCCACTTTTTCTTGCAGACGTAGCCCATATCCACGCAGATTCGCCACGGCAGGCGGTAAATTTTGCCGTCGTCGGCGGTGATGAACTCCCGCACATTCGGGAAGAGCATATCGGGCTTCAGGTCCTCGTCCTTCTCCATAAACGGCGTAAGGTCAATGAATGCGCCCTTGTCCGCGAGGTCAACTCCGCACATCATGCCCTGATAATCGACCACCATAACGTCGGGGAGGTTACCCGCGAGCGCGTCCTCAGTCAGCTGTGTGACCGAGGCGTTATAGGCGTCCTCGCTGTTCTGCGAGTATACTACGCGCTCAATTTGCAAATCGGGATTCTCGTCAAGGAAAATCTCCGTTTCCCTGTCATAGCTGTGCTCGTCGCCAACGCCGATTCGCAGCTTCTTGATATCGCCGAGCTCCGCAGGGTCGCACGGGATAAAGCGGAGCAATTTAGCCTTCCAGTTGCCGTAGTCGGTTACGGAGATGATGATGTTGCCGTCCGTGCCGAGCGAGAAGCCGATGATGTTGTTGACGTTGACGCTTGTCGCGTTCACGCTGAACAGCGCCTCTATGCCGTCATCTCCGATACCGTAAATGGTGCTTCTCGTGCGCAGGAACAGCGAATAGTCGCCTGCACCGCAGGTCAGTTGCTGGACGCTCTCGCCGAGGTTGTAGGTGTCGCCGCTTTTCAGCGTCCGCTCTGCCGCATCGACCTCGCATATATCGGCAACTCCGTTCGAGGTCTCGACTGCCGCCATAAGCCTGCCCGAGCTGTCGCAGCTGACCTCGCAGACAGTCTCGCCCTCATCAGCTGTCAGCTCGCCGAGATAGGCGCCGTCCGCGGTGAATACGCAGAAGCTGCCGCCGATATTCGCGACGAGGTGCTCGCCGTCGTAGGTGAGCGAGCCGATACTCATAGTGCGCCCGATATCGCCGTCGTAGTCGGTGACCTCTGCGTCCGCGAGCAGCCTGCCGTCAATGGAGTACCTGCGGATATGCAGGCTGTACTCCGCCGCTTCCTCGTACATCAGCTCGTCGTAATCGGGCGAGGACGGGTCAGGGTCGGGCAGGTCGCCGTAGTCAGCGTGGACAAAGAGCTCCGCGATCTCGCCCGTGCCGCCGACGGCGATGTTGTACTGCACGCCGATGTCGTAGTCCTCGAGCTCGATACGCTCGCACTTCGAGAAGTCGCGGTCAGTCACCCAGAACGCTGGGCTGACCTCCGCCGAGCCGATGATGAAGCGGCTCTCTCCGCCGTTGTAGGGCTGATTCAGGTAGATGAGCTGCGCCTTCTCGGGGAGGGCGACGTTCTCCTGCTTGTAGGCGGCGTCCGAGAGCTTTTCGGCGGTGTAGCTCTGCTTCGATTCGCTGCTGCCCTTCGAGCAGGCTGTCAGCGTGCAGATAAGTGCCATTGCTGTAAGGAAAGATGTGATTTTTCTCATAGTATTACCTCCTTGATCTTGTCCGTGCGGACTGCTTTCACCTATAAGTGACTTTCGGAGGCAAAAAAGTCGAAATTTTTTGAAAGTTTTTGAAATTTCGTATGGCTGCACAAAAACAGACCTCGTTCTTTGTGCATTACGACCTGATTCGGGCGAAAAGCAGCGGCACTCAGATGAGTGCCGCTGCTGTGTTTATATCGTATTTCTTTCATTCAACTCTGTTTGTTGTGATATCCGTTATGCGCCAGCCGTCGTCAGTCTTGGCGATAGTGAAGGACAGCTCCACGTCATATTCGTCACTGAATTTGCAGGTTCGGGACGTCCTTATCACGCCGTTCTCGTCGAGCTCTGTATCGGTCGGAGCCTCTCTAACGTCGCTGTAGATGCACATATGGTCGTGAAGCTCCTTGAACACATAGAGCCTGCCGTCCTTCTCAACGAAATTGCTTCCCTTGTAGTTAGTCCAGTCAGCGTCCTCGACTGCCACACCCTTCAGTGCAGCCAGCTCGCTGTCCTTGTCGAATATCTCGTAGCAGTGCTCCTTCAAAGAAGCGAGCGAGGTGTATTCCTCGTCGGTGACAAGGTAGTACTCGTTCCTGAATAAGTGACCCTCAGAGTCAGTCTCGCTCATTACGATAGTTTCCGAGGTATCGACATCGAGAGTACTGCCCCATACCTTATTGCAGAAGTCGATGTAGTCATTGACAAGACTGTCGGCAGCTTCCTTGGGGTCAGGATCGCTTGTCTCGCTGCCGTCGCTGTCTGAGCCGTCTGTTTTTATGTCGCCGCTGTAGGACTCTCCGCTCATGATAACAGGATTCTCTGAAAGATCGTCCCTCCAGATATTGACGCGGAAATCAGCAGCCTCGCAGTCAACAAGCTCCATTCCCTCGCAGACCTTCAGCGCCTCTTCATCGGAGTAGTTGTCGGTGATGTGAAGTGTCGCTACATAGGGCGAATCCTTGAACTGCACGAAAATCCATCGGCTGAAAGAATTCTCAGGCTCGATTGTTTCATTCGTTTCGCCATACCTGATTATCACGTGCTTTCCGTCAAGGTCATACTCGGCGGAATCGTAGCTGAAATTATCGAATGTGAGCTGCTGATACTCGTCCGCAACAAAAAGCAGTTTGGACATACCGCCGCCTGTATCATAGTCGTGGTACTTTCCGCCGTAGGCTCCGTCCTCGTTGTATACCAAGCCCTCGGGGACATAGTTGAGCTGCAGCTTCTTGAAGCCGTAGCAAGCCACGTCCTCCAAAGTTATGGTATATTCAGCCACGGTCTCTGTCGCCTCTTCGGTGACCTCTGTTGCTGCTTCCTCGGGCGCTGTAGTCTCCGCGAGCTCGTCCATATTCGCAGCAGGGGAGGAGGTACCGCCGCTGTGCCCCGCGAAGAATACGCCCGCGGGAACTAACACGAACGCGGCTGCTACTGCTGCCACTGACAGCACGAGCGCTCGCGAGCTGTTTCTTCTCTTATTATCAACTGTACGTCTTTTCATCGTTATACCTCTCATCATCGCATTTTTGCGGGAGGTGTAGCGCGGCGAAAAGCTGTGCTCGTCATTCGACGAGAACGCCTCGTCCACTATCCGCTCCCACTCTTTTCTGTCAGGTAATCTTGAAGCTTTCATCATCAGGCTCTCCCTTCATAGTGATAAGTCGTTTCTTGATACGTTCAAAGCGCTTGCGTGCGGCGGCTTCCGAGACGGACAGCCGCTCGGCTATCTCGCGCCAGCTCAGCCCGTACCCGCACCTCAGCATGAGCAGGCGGCGCTCCTCGTTGGTGAGGCAGTCGAGTATCTCCGCGGGCTGGCGTGCGAAGACCTCGCGCTCGATATCGACGCTGTCGTCGGCTATCTGCAAGGTATCCGCGTCTATCGGAGCCTCGCTGTTGTAGAAGTGCCGCCGTCTGCGGTACTGCTCTATCGAGGTGCTGCGTATCACTTTAATGATGAACTTTTTCGTTTTCGGAGAATCGGGCTCGCCGATGCGTTTTAGGTGCTTCATCACCCTCAGGAACGCTTCGGATACGGAATCCTCAGCCGCGTCGCAGTCGCCGAGTATCGCATAGGCTATCCTGTACATCGGCTGCTCGTAGATATCGTAGAGCCGCCGCAGTTTTTCGGATTCTGTACTTGTCATTCCGTCACCTCCCGTTTCTCTCTGTAGGGGTTACTGACATTAGCGGAAAATGCGGGCTACCGAGCCAAAAACTTACGGCTCATATATGGTAACTGCGAATCCGCCAAAGGGGGCTCCCCTTGGACGTCCTGTATAATATAACGATTCAGACTTCAGTTTTGTGACATATAATTTTTGGAAATGTAAAGCTCCCGCGAAAAAAGCTCCTTCAGCGGGCTGCGACCCGAACTGAAGGAGCTTTAGTATTTTGCGATCTATCGCATATGAGTCGTTATTTCGTGGTTTCGGGGAGACTGTCTATCGCGTGTGCGTCAAGGCGCTGTATCGAGAGAGCGTCCATCGCCGTAACGCCGTCGCCGGGGTTGCAGCAGTCTGCGTTAGCCGCACCTGTTGCAGTGAGTGCGTACTTGTCCTTGTTTGCTATAGACTGGAGGATAGCTACTGCATCCGCAACAGTTACCTTCGTGTCGCAGTTTGCGTCGCCGATGAGGGTGACTGCGGCGGTGCTGCCCTGAGCTGTGGAGGATACGGGAGCAGTCGTGCTTGCGGAGCTTGCTGTCGTTGTTGTCGAGGAAGCCGCGCTTGCAGTGGTTGTTGCAGATGTGGAGGCGGTAGAAGTCGGAGCCTCGCCCGTGTGGTCGTACTCATAGACCATAGTTATCGAGTTGTAGGTCACGGACACGTCATCGCCGCTCGTGCTGTTTGCGGAGGACTTCCACCAGTCCTGGAATTCGATGTATGTGTCATTATATGTGGCATTCTCTATCTCTAAGCTTGAATCGCTCTTGGTGGGATCGGGGATAGTGAACGTGCCGTCCATTTCGACCTCCACGTCGCCCGAGCCGCTGTACGAGAAGGACTTGCTGCCCCAGCCTGCGAGCGTACCGTCGGACTTCACGAGCTGGTTGAAGCAGAGTCCGCCGCCGCCGCAGTACCATGCAGAGCCTGTTGAGCTGCTTGCTGTGCAGTTGATGATGACCTTCGTGAGATGCTCCTTGTCCTCAATGGGTATCATAGGAACGTCGTTGGGGGACATCTCAAGCTCGTCGAACTTGAACTCGACTGTTTTCGTCTCAATGTCGGGAGCAACGTATAGTGATGCGTCGCTCTCCTTGTCGGAGAGGACTACCTGTGCGAATGAGAGAGCGGGGAGCTCTACCGTTACCTTGTTGTCCTTGACTTCGTTGTCTATGCTTACGACTCTGATGTCGCTGTGATCCTGTGTTACGGCGTAAACTGTAGCGCTCTTGTAGGTGCTTGCCGCGCCTGTGAGCTCAATGGTCGCCTTCTCGGACTTCGCTGTGTCCTTGTTTGCGAGGACGAGAGTTACCTTGGAGTCGTCCTTGCCGTCGATAGCAGCGTAAGCGCAGGACTTGGAAACGTCCTCTGTCGAAGCTTCAACGAGAGTGTCGCCGAAAGCTGCGCCCTTGCCGTCGTAGTTGGTGTAGAGGTTGATAGCGGACGCTACGTACGGACACTCGGTGATAGTGCCCCAGTATGTCGCGAAGTAAACGCCGTTATCGGCGAACGAGCCGAGCACCTCAGCCTCTGCGATACCTGTTCTGATGTCCTTGCCTGTTTCCTTCTCCTTGGAGATGTTGCCGAGATTGTACTCGGAAACGGCTATCTTTGTGCCGGGGTAATACTTGTCTATCGACTTCTGAATCGCGGGAATGAATGGGAAGAACTGTCCCGCCCACGGCTGGAGCCAGCTGTTCTCGACGTAGGAGTCGTCGTAGAGGCTTCTTGCCGCCTGAAGGATGTCGTCGTCACTGTTGAGTCCCTGCGAGTAGTAGTGCACGTCGATGACGTCGAGCAGACGTGTGCCGCTCTCCTTCTCGGCGTCAGCCATCTGCTTGAGGTAGTAGTCGAGGTACCAGTCGTAGTCGCCCTTTACTGCCTGCCACTCAGGGTCGGTGAAGCCGTTGCCGCTCTCGCCCGCGTTGATGCAGGGGAGCATACCCCAGAATGCGGGTCCGAATATCTCAGCCTTGGGGTCTACAGCCTTGACTGCCTTTGCGAGCTCTATCGACTTGGAAACGAGCTCGTTGTTGGTCATCTCCTCGGGGTGGAGGTAGGGGTGAGTGTCATTCCAGAGGGCGGGCTCGTTGTCGAGCGAGTAGCCCTGTATGCCCGTTGCTGAGGAGGCGTCGCCGAACTTGTTCACGATGTAGTTGACGTACTCGTCCATATATACCTTGCCGTCGGTGAGGTCGGGCTCGGCGGCGAATGCGCTGCCCTTCTTCGCTATGACTTCGTTCCAGCGTGCTGAGGGAGCTGTCTCTGCCTTCGAGACATCGCCGTCCTTGTCGGCGGAAACATATCCCGCCATCTGGAGCGTTGCGAGCTTATACTCAATGTTGTACTTCGCAGCTATATTTGAGAGCTTGGATACAGCACCCGCAGGACCGTCGCCTATATCGCCCTGATTCGTGTCGGAGCTGTTATGCCAGTCCTCGCCTGCGTTGGACCAGTTGGTCTCCCAGTTATAGCCTGTGAAGCGGTTGCCGCCCTGTCTGATATTACTTACGGTAACGTTTTTGAGGCTTGCGGTATCGTATGCGTTCACGCCGTAGATGTACGGGCTTATCTCTTTCTTGGTGCCGTCGAGCTTTACTGTCACGTTCATTGTGTATGCGTCCTCGGCAGAGCCTGTTGCCAAAGGCAAAGACGATGCGGAAGCTATAGTGCATACACCTGCAAGCATTGCGGCTAAGCTTTTCTTTATCATGTTTCTTTTCCTCCATTTTTTATTCCAAGGGCTCTGCCCTTGACCCGCCAGAAGCTCTGCCTCTGGACTCCGCTGGGACTCTGTCCCAGACCCTGCAAAGGGACGCAGTCCCTTTGAACCCAGCTACGATGCCGCTCGCAAGCTCGCTTACTTTGCACAAAAGGCAAAGTCTGCTTTCGGCGGGTAGCTGATAGGTTATTAAACCATGTTTTCTATTCGTTAGTGTCCTGCGTGTTATGCCTGAAAGGCGCTCTTGTCCATGTGTCGATATCGGGTTCGGGGAAGGATATGTAGTTGACGAGCGACTTCGCGAGCGTCAGTATGCCAACGAGAGGGACGTTGTGCACATAGCCGTATATCGGGAAGGTCTCGCCGCCTGTGTTGGCTGTGAGCTGCCACATTATGCCGAGCTTTTCACAGCGGTCAACTATGACAGACACTGTCTCATGCGGCATATCGAGCTCCTTCGAGATGCACTCCTTCGTAAGGATATTGTTCCTGCTCAGAGTCTCGGCGTAGGATATGACCTTCATCGCGTTTTCGTCCGACAGCAGCGAGAACAGCTCAAGCAGACGCGGTTCGATGGAAAAATAGCTGTTTATCCCGTTCTCGGGTACCCGCATAAAGCATACGTACTGCATATCGGGATTAAGCCGCGCGATGGCGAGCGCGTTGTCCGTGCGTACCTGTGCGTATGTCTCGCGGGTGAAGCTCTCGGGGAGACTTGCATGCTCGGGACTCGGTCCCGTCCTGAAAGCGCACAGGAGCGTATATATCAGCTCCATAGCACGCTTGCCCTTTTCCGCTTCGTCGAGCTTGCCTACCTCCTCGATAACGGCTGTATTGAGGCTTATCTTTCCGTCCTCGTCCTTCAGCCCGAACAGAACGTCGAGGGAGACGTCCAGTATCTGCGAGAGCTTCGGCAGAAGCTCGCAGTCGGGGTAGCTGCCCTTTTCCCACTTCGAGACAGCCTGCGGTGTAATTGATAGCTTCTGTGCAAGCTGCTGTTGTGTGAGACCTGCCCTTTTCCTGTATCTGACAAGGTTTTCGTTAAAGTTCAACTTCATTTTGAGAGCGTCCTCCCTTTTGTGAAATTGCGGGTGAATTGCGTAAACGTTTACAATTTAACTCTAATGTTCGTCCTTTGATTGTATTATAACACATCGTAAAGTTGATTTCAAGCGATTGTATCTTTATATTTTTCAACTGTAGGTTGAGCGTGCGGACAAAATGTAGGGGCGGATATTATCCGCCCGCAAAAACCGATAAACCAATGGCAACACAATGTAGGGACGACCGGCGGTCGTCCGTTGATTTATGTAGGATTCGCGGACGCGCAATGCGCGTCCCTACAATGTCATAGTTTGTACGTTCTTGTGATGACCTTTTCGCCGAGCTGATACGTCACGATGAGCTCGCTGTCATCTATCGCGGCGGAGAGCACCTCCGCACCGCGCATTCGCATTATGCCGCCGAGCAGACGCATCTCCTCGTCGCCGTAGAATGCCATATCGTCCGACGTGAACAGCACGCTTCCCGATGCGGCATTGACCTCGCCGAGCGCCATTTTCTGCGGTATCGTCAGTGTGTTTCCGTCGCTCCTCAGTATGAATACATCGGGGTCGCTGAGGAATGCACGTCCGTTGAGCTGACGGCGGAAAACGGTGTCGAGTATGGTCGTCCTCGTGCTGATACGCTCGCGGTGAGCAAGGCGCATAAACGGCTTGTCGTCCCAGTCGGGCGAGACGTCACAGCCTATGCGGCAGTAGTCAGCTCTGCCGAATGACGAGGCGAGCGGTACTCCGCACGCGAGAATGAACGCGTCGCCTGCGCACTCGCGGAGGAAGTCCATAGCGTCAGCCATGACCTGTCCGCGGGTCTTGTCGCGGCGGGGAAGTATGCACGCCGCATAGAGGAAGTCGAGCTTGAGAAGCTTGAATCCCCACACGTTGATAACAGTGTCGAAGACGTCGCGGAGGTAGTCGCGGACGTCGGGATTGTAGATATCGAGAGCGTAGAAGCCCGACCAGTTCGAGCCGCCTCTTACGTAGGAGCCGTCGTCGTTTTGCAAAAGCCAGCTCTTGTGGGTCATATACAGTATCGAATTCTCCTCGCACACGAACGGCGCCAGCCATATTCCCGCGAGCATTCCCGCTTCGGTGATACGGTCAGCCTCCGCCTTCATACCCTCGGGGAATTTGCCGTGGTCGGTGTAGAGCCAGTCGCCAACGACCGACTGCCAGCCGTCGTCTATCTGGAAGACGTCCGCCTTGTACTTCTGCTCAGCCATTGCGCGGAGGTCGGCTCCGATGATGTCGGAGCTTATGCTCTGATAGTGGCGGTACCAGCTGGTGTAGCCGTATATCGGCTTTGCCTCGGGACGGAGCTTAACTCCGAGAAGGTCAAAGTAGGAGTCGAATACCTCCTTCTCCGAGCCGTCGGTGAGAAGGAGCTTCAAGCCCTCGTATCTGCCGTTTATCGCGAGCCCGCGGCAGTCCTTCGTGAAGATGAGCTCGTCGGAGTAGGTCTTCGTCCTGATGAGGGTGAAGCCGCAGTTCTCGGAGAGTGAGCCGACGAAATTGTAGCTCTCGCCCGTGCGGATATAGCCGTAGCTCCAGCCGTGGAGCTCGCCCTGTGCGCCCGAGTAGCCCGTGAAGCTGTAGTCGCCGTACTGCGAGAAAGCCTGCTTTTCGGCGATATTGTGGGGGATGTGGTCGATGCCCTTCATCTTGTCGTATATCGTGTGCTCGTAGGAGTCCGTCCACGACTGGTAGCCGTTGAGGAAGATGCGGTCGGACTCGCAGTAGCCGAAGCGGAACTGCGCGGTGAGCTCGGTTATGATTATCTCGTCGGAGCTCTCCACCGAGGCGGTGAACACGTCGCCCTCTGTGGAGATATTGAGCGATACGAGGTCGCTCTTTATGCTTCGGCGGGTATGGACGGTGAATGTCTCGTCGCCGTATTCATACGAAAATGTAACGGATTCAAGCTTTATCATCAGCAATAGCCTCCCTTGAAGCGCCGCGGGTCACAACTTTTTCAGGAAGTAAACGGCGGCTTCTATAACTGTTTCGAGCTCCTTCGTAGCCAGTGAAAAATCGTCTGAGGGGAGAAGGTCGCCCTGTATCATCTTCTTGCACAGCTCCATATACGTGTGCGCGAACGAAAGGTAGAAGAGCTGGATATTCTCTATCTCGCGTATACTGCCGTCCTCAATGCCTGCAAGGTAGGCTGTCTCGAATACGGGGTAGAAGTTGATTATCGCCTTGTCGTAGGCGACGAGCTTCTCCTTGGGGACGTTCTCGCGTATTATCATCAGGTCGAACTCGCCGAGGAGCTTCATAAACGCGGGGTGTGCCTCGTAGAGGACGATGAACATACGCATAAGGTCGGAGCACTGCTTCAGTCCCGTTTGCTTCTTGAACACGGGCGACTCGAAAACGCCGCCGAACATCTTTTTCAGCTCCTCCCACAGGTGGGTCATCGCGGCGATGGTTATGCCTGTCTTGGTGCCGAAGTAGCGGTAGAGCGTGGCAACTCCTATCCCGCACTCGTCGGCGATATCGGTCATCTTCACATTTTCAATTCCGCTGCGCAGGAACATCTGAGCACTCACCTCGACAGCGTGGTGGATACGTTTACTGCGGAAATTCTGCGGTGTATACTCGTTTTCCACTTGACAAACCTCCTCTTTTATGGTAAAATAAAAGTAGTATATGATAGCTTTACTATCAATGATAGACTATGACTATCATTTGATAGGTATAGTCTATCACATTTCTATATTATTGTCAATAGCTTTCGGAACAAAACCGACAGAGCACTACGGGAGGCGCAGTATGGATATCGGTCTTCGCCGCGGAACCGTAGCGGTCGTGCAGCACAGAGCCGAATGGGAAACGGCTGCGGAGCAGACGGTCGGGCTGCTGAGGGATATTCTCGGTGATACTGCCGCAGACGTGCAGCACGTCGGGAGTACGGCGGTAAAGACTATCTGCGCAAAGCCGATAATAGATATTGCCGTCGGAGTGCCCGTGCTCGACGATATACTCGGGTTTAACGATGTTCTTGCAGAGAACGGATTCATCTTCCGCGGACAGAACGTGCCCGAGCAGTATCTCTATGTGTGCGGCACGGACGACGTGAGAACGCATCATATCCACGTTGTCAGCTGCGGCTCTGAGGCGTGGGAGAATTACGTGAATATGCGGGATTATCTGAACTGCCACGCTGAGGAAGCGCAGGCGTATTCAGCGCTGAAGCAGCGGCTGGCTGAACAGTATCCCAACGACAGAGCGGCGTATACCGCGATGAAAAGCGAAATGATAGGCGAGCTCCTGCGCAGGGCGAGACAATGGCGCGGGGTTGACATACAAAGGGAATACCCTGTTTTTTCGGGGAAATGAGCCTGATTCGGACAGGCTCGGGGATGAGCGGACTTGTTTGATAACGTGAAGTATAGATGTCCGCGCAAAAGCTCCCACATCGCATTGCGGTGTGGGAGCTTTTTTCGCCTATTCCGTCCGAGCCGCACGTACCGTTACGCGCGTCCTGCCGCTGAGGTCGCAGGTGAAGAGCGTGAGCTGCCAGTCGGTGACGCTCCCGCTGAGCATAGAGCTGATATCCGTTCCGTCAACGCTCTCGGTTGTGATGACCGTATACCGCGTGCTCACGCCTTCGCAGTCCGTGAAGACGAGCTCATCACCGTCGGCGAGCTCCTTTATCCTGCCGAAGTGGCTGTTGTAGTTGTGCGCCGCGATGACGAGGTCGCCGCCCTCGGCTGTGCCTCTGTATCTGCACGGCGACGTTCTCAGTGCGGGATAGCTCAGCTCACTCGCAACGGGGAGCTCCAGTCCGAGCGAGGGCAGGCTGAGATAGCCGCAGTATAGCCGTCCGTCGAGCTCTATCGTCGGGAGCTCGGGAGCTGCCGTGGTCGTCGTCTCATAGGGGGCGAAGAGGTCGGGCTCGGCTGTGGATACCGTGGCTGTCGTGGTAGTCACAGGCTCGGGGATAGCCTCTTTCAGCTCCGCGAGCGTGTTCTCGGACTGCCTGTACGCGCGCTTGTTCTCGGATATGTTATATAAGCAAAGGAACAGTGCTGAGAGAATCAGCACTGTTCCGATCGCGATAAAAACTGTTCGCAGTTTATTCTTCATCGTCTTTCCTCTTGGGTATCGCAAGACCTATGGTGATGAACACAAGTCCGCCTGCCGAAAGCGGCAGTATCGGCCACCACAGCTGTCCCGTCTGCGGGAGCTTCGGCTCTGCGGTGGAGGTCGCCGTCGTTGTTGTGGTCGGCAGCGGCTTCTTCTCGGTAGTCATCAGTGCGGCAGTGGTCACGGTGGTTGTCGTCGTGGAGACTGTCGAAGGCGTTGATGCAGTGGTTGAGGTCGTCGTGCGCCTGCCGGATCCGCCGCCGGTTTTGCGTGCGGGATTGTAGGTGTTCTTTATAAGGTACTGCGTGGAGTTGTAGTCGATGATGACCTCGTACTTCACGGGTATCTCGCGCTCGACTACGCGCCATTCAGCCTCGGGGTCGAGGTTCTCCCACCTGTACTCCCAGTTGTTGTCAAGGCTGAGGGTGATGGTGTCGGTGAGCACCTCGTCCTTGTAGAGGTCTACTGTTACGTCAACGGGACGCATCTTTGCGCCGTCCTCGTTGTCCACCCACACCTTCTTAACAGTGTAGTACGACTGTTCGCCGGCGAGGGTGCTGTTGCTGTACATCTTCGGGAATATTTCGCTCTCGCCTGTATCTCCCGCCTTGACCTCGAAGAGGAGGGGGGACGCCTTGTAGAGATTGTGCTCTATCTTGACGCTCTTGGCTACCGCGAGGTAGAGTCCCGTCTCCAGTGCGGAGAATGAAGCTGTGCCGTCGTCGGCGGTGTCACATTCCGCGAGGCAGGGCAGCTCGTCGCCGATCACGAAGCTCTCAAGCGCCTTTGCCGTACCGTTGATGTTTTCGGAGGTGAGGTCGCTGAGGTTGACGGGGTAGTCCTCATAGTCGCCCGTGAGGACGTATTCGTTGTCGATGACCTCGCCGATACGGTATATCTTCCAGTGTATGCCCTCGATTGGCTTGCTGCCGCTTATGCACACGAGCGAGGTCGTGCTGTCGGCTGACGAGGCGGCTTCGGGCACGAACGTGATGATGAGCGAAAATGCCGCGACAACGCTCATCAGAGCCGCCAGTATTCTATTGTTCTTCGGCATTTTCATCACCTCTCATTCCTCCTTTTCGGAGGCAGCTTTTTCTTTTTCGCGGGCAGCTGCGGACTTGCTCCGCGAGCCCAGCTTGTCGTAGATCAATATGAGTACCATAGCTATCAGCAGCAGCGGTATCGCTGCTATAGGTGCAACTATCAGCGTATCGATCTTGTACGCCTCGTTCTTCACGAATACCTTCTTCTTGACCTCGGCATTTTCCGTGCGGACTCCGCGCACCAGCAGTCGGTGCGTGTTGATACCGTAGGGTGTGCACGTCATCAGCGTGCAGCAGTCCTTCCCGTTCACGATCTGAAGATCGTCAGCCTCGGTCGGCAGAACTATCCTTATCTGGTCAACCCTGTAGGTCAGGATCTGGTCGAGTATCGTTATCGTGAACTCGTCGCCCACCTCAAGCTCGTCGAGGTCGGTGAACAGCTTTGCGCTGGGGAGTCCGCGGTGTCCCGAAAGGACGCAGTGTGTGGACTCACCGCCGACGGGAAGGCTCGTGCCCTCGAGGTGTCCGACACCTACCTGAAGCACTTCCTTTGAGACTCCGTGGTATATCGGGAGCTCCACGCCTATCTTGTCGATGTCGATATAGCCCATAATGCCTGTGCCCGTGATGTCGAGTGTGTCGTTGTAGCCCGTGACATCCGACGGGGTATAGAAGGCGTCGGGCAGTGCGGAGCGCAGCCTGCTGTTGTAGTCCGCGGCTGAGTTGAGTAAGCCGCTGAGCTTTTCATCGTCGGAGTTGGTCAGCACCTCGTTGTAGGTGGCGATGACCCTTGATGCGTGCTTGGAATTGATGTAGTTGCTTATCGCGGGATATAGCAGCACGGACGACCCAATGAGGAACATTGCAATTATCAGTATGCTGAACAGATGCTTCTTCATTGAGTCCTCCCTGCCGCGATACGGCGGCGGAAGCGGAGCGCCTCCGCCGCTGTGCGGTTATTTAAGGTTTACTTTTCCTTGATGTTCATTCTCTTTCTCACGATGAGGAGTACGAGTGCGCCTGTGATCATCAGGCTGCCGACGATGTAGAATACCGTCGTGCCCATGCCGCCTGTTGAGGGGAGGGTGACGCCTTTGTGGTTTTCAATATCAACAGATATCACACCATTAGTGATTGAGGCATTTGTAATTCCGGTCTGAGAAACTGTGCCTAATCCATAGGTTGCGTCACTATGCTCGGCAGTTATTGTAAATGAAATAGGATCAATGCCATTATAGTTGGCAGGGGGTGTTGTTTCTACAAGCTTATAGGTACCATCGTCAAGACCCTTGAAGTTGAACTGTGCAGCATCAGCTAACTGGATCTGCTGGACTTGATCCCAACCCGTTGTAGCGTCGATATCGGCTGCATTTGCAGTATCTGTCCACTTGTAAAGCGTGAACGTTGCTCCGTTAAGAGCATTTCCATCATCATCAGTTTTGTTTACTGTCAGCTGATATGTAAATACTACATTCTTTGATTCAGGTGTGTCACCTGTGGGCGGAGTAGTAGGAGGTGTAGTCTCACCCGGTCCCGGAATTGCGGTCCAGTTAGGATCGTTAGCATAGGTGACTTTATATGAGTTGGGGTTGCCCGGAGCTCCGATCACAACTGCATCTCCGGTAAGCTTGGCTGTGTATTTGATAGTAATAGTCTGATTAGCAGCCATCGACGGTGCGGTCGTTTTCAGATCTGCTATTTCGTACTTATATATCGTTCCTCCTGTTGGAGCTGTAAAAGTACCGCCTGTTTCAGTTGAGCCTTTGGCGACAAATTCGATAGCTGTTCCTGCTGTGGTAGTATCACCGTACCAGATTTTTACACTGTCAGTGTTTAATGAAAGTCCTGCACACATATCATCCCAGAATGTAACGGGATACTTTTCATATCTCGCATAGTCGGAAGGAAGCGTGAAAGTCAGCACGTAAGGAATGTCGTCGCCGATATCATAGTCGGCAGTTTTTGTATGGGTATCTGCTGCACCTGTGGAATCATTTGTATCAGCAACAGTTTTGCCGGAAGAAGGTGTATTTTCCTTTGCAGTTAAGGAAATCGTACCTGCAACCTTGAGCAGATTGAAGGATTTGGGAGCTACTGTTCCTTCCTCTTTGACAATGTAGTATCCGTCATTCACTGTAGTGTTGGTGGTGGAAACGGTGATCCCATCACCCGTTACGTATTTTCCGATTACTCTCGCAAATTTCTCTTGCTGTGCAAAAGTCGAAAGGCTGCCGATCATCGTAGCGAGCTCCGTAGGGGTAGTATCAACCGTGAGCGAAGCAAAAGCAGTGGAATCAGCGCTCTTTAGTGCAGCAACTAATCCGGAAGTAAGCTTACCGCTCGTATCAACAGGTAAATTGACACCAAATGTAATATTAGTAAGAGTGTTTTCAGCAGTATAAGTACCTGAAATAAGCTGGTAAGCTTTGTAGGTGTTGGTACTGTCTGCGGCAGGTGTGACTTTAATTGTACCCGCAAAAGCAGGCATAGCCATTGCTCCAGCCGAAACAGCGAGTACCGAAGTCATAAGGACTGCCGATAGGCATTTAATTGAATTTTTCATAACATAATTCCTTTCGTTTATTATGAAGTCGTTAATCTTTTTGTGTGTGGAGATCATCGTTCAGCGCGATACCTCCTTTTTTCTTCGCCTGTACAGCAGGAGCAGTGCTCCCGATATCATCGCCGTTCCGAAGATGATGTAAGGCGTTGTGCCCGTTCCTCCTGTGGAGGGGAGGGTGTAGGTGTGATGATTGGTAAAGTAGAAGTTACTCAAATCTGACGTTATTTCCGCTGTCAGCTTATTGGTTGCAGGATCCTCGGAGACTGTGATATTCAGTTCGATCACCTTGTCATCATATATGATACTGGGATCATCACCTGCTATTTCCTTAATTTTGTAAGGATAAGTTCCTGCCTTCTCGAAATGCAGACTATCGAATGTTACGATCTTGTCAGCACCATTAGTCGCTGTTGACAGCAGATTATCTTCCGAATCATAAACACCGAACGTAAACTGACCTGCCGAAATACCTCCGCCTGTCAATTCTTTTTCAAGGTCGAATTCAACCAGAGCCGAAAAAGCCATGATAGTGAAGTCAAGACCTGTGTGGTTCGGGCACTTGTTATAAGCATCCAAAACCGCCTGATGATTCATATTGAACAGTACGCTGTCGAGAATCTTGTCATCTCGATCGGTTATGGGAACAGTCGCTCCTTCTACCCATGTAGTGCCGTTGGAGCTTGTATAGGTTGTTTCAGATTTTGGCTCCAGTGTTAACTCAACATCGAATACAACGTGGTCGACATCTGAGGGGTAGAATTTTATTCGTCCAATAGAATCCCAATTAAGTCCGCCGTCAGCATATATTTCATATTTTGAAGTAAACTCATACTGTGGTGAGCCTTTGGGGACATTGGGGTCGACGTAGTATTCACTCCCTGCATATCCGGTTATTTTATCCTTGGGATATGGATCGTTATTCTTATCATAGAATTGACAGGTCTCGCTATCGTCTTCTGATTGATACAGAACACTTCCGTTTACTCCGGAAACATATGCTCTGTATTCAGAAACGGTTTTTTCATATGACCCGTTTTTATTTCTTTTCAGCTTCGTAACAGTATATTTTCCGCCGTCGGCAATTTCGATGTCTGCATGGTCAAGGAACTCGTGACTTGCTTTGGGGATTTTGACATACATCGTTCGGATGAGATTATCGTCCTTGTCCTTAAGCTCAATAGCGACGTTAATATCCTCGTCAGTGGTATTATGGGCTGTTAATGTTACATTGATTGAACCGTTGTCAGCGCTCAAAGAGCCTGATTCTATGGAGAGTGCGGAACTGTTGGAAAGCACCAATTTGGCACCGTCTATGTCTCCTTCGGGCACATGTAACGTAAGATTGTCGCCGTCGAATAATTGGTAAGGATAATTGTTTTGACTGTTAGCTATATAGCCATTTTGTTTAGATATCCACCATGTTGCAGCACTTACCCATTCATTGATTCTGTCAATATCTCTTTCGTGCAGTTCATCCTTAACATACATCTGGTGCTTAACTTCAACATTAATGGTTTGACCGTTGACGGTAATTGTTGTTTTACCATGTTTTGCGGCTGTAAACGTTACATCGGTATTGCCGTTTTTATTTGTTGGCGTTCCCTTAGTCAGAACGGTTGAATCAGCAACGGTGAAATCGGAACCTCTGTTCTCGCCGTTTAGGCTTAGTGTATAGCTCTCGCCTTCGAGCAGGTAAATCGTTTTGTCAGAGCTGTTGTTAAGTTCATTCATTGCAGTGTCAAGGAGCTTTCTTTCAGTCCCTACGTACATATAAACGGGTGAGTCAACGACTTTTACCCAAATGTAATCTGCGATGCTTTCTGCGGAACCCCACGTTCCTTGAGTGTTACGCATAACTATCTGGCAAGTGCCACTATGAGAACCTGTAAAATAAGCATATCTGTAGTCATCGTCATAATGCTCATCTTTTCCTTCTGTTCTTTTAACAACATTATAGCCCGAATAGTCGTTTTCATATACAGTAAAACTTGATGTTGTTCGATACTCTCCTGCGTACTGAACAACAATGTCTTCACCGACACCTATGATATAAGGATTATCAGCTGAGTTATTACCCTTGGCTCCATTTGCCATAACAAGTTTACTCTTTTCTGTGGCTTCATGTGCCGTAACAACATAAATCGAAAAACTATCCGTTGTGAACTCCGCACTATCAGCTGAAACATCAGCGTCGGCTATCTCTTGGACATCGCCGTCGTCGGTCACGTGCAGCAGCGAGAATTCGCCGTCCGTGAGTGACTGCTCCTCGGGGAGGACGATGCTCACGCTCACGAGCGAGCCCTCAGCGGGCTCGAGCTCGGTGCCGTCGGGAGCGGTGAACGTTATATCCACCGCGACCGCATCTACGTTTTCGGCGTCCTTACCGAGTCGGTCGGCAGCGGTCTGAATGGCTTCGTCTCGAGAGATATCGAACACACTCATAACCGTGTCGTAGGGGAAGGCTCCCCAATCGGCGTGAGCCTCTACGCGAATGCCCGATTCACTTTCCGCGGTGAAATCAAGCTGAGCGGGCTCCTCGGGAAGAACGGGCGGCTCGGCGGTGATACCGTCGAGTGAGACCATACCGATGAAGCGCTCGTCTGCGGCGGAATATACACATTCCGCGACGCTTCCGTCGGCGTCGCCCTCAATCACGATGAGCTCGTCCTCGTCTGCGGAAGAGACTATACACGACCTGTCAGCTTTTCCGTCGGTGTCGCAGTCCATCAGGAGGATATCACCGCGCTGCGGCGAGCCTCGTGTCACGGGAGTGATCAGCCCCGCATTCTCGAGCTCGAGCGACCACGCCCAGCAGCCAGAACCGCTGGGAATATCCTCGTCGGAAACTCCCGCATAATCCATACAGAAGTAGGTGAACATCGTGTTCCACTCGCCGTAGGGATTGCCGTACCACGCGCCGTAGCGGGTGTAGCCGTTATGCGTCTCGCCGTCCTCTGCGTGGACGAAGTTCACACTGCTCTCGGTGTAGCCGAGCTGCGATTCCGCTATGCGAGCAACGTTTTCGCCCGCGATGTCGGTCAGCGGCGGCAGTGTAGCCTCCCACACGTCGGGAGTTTCGAGCTCGGAGGAAGCGAGCTGAGTCACGTTGATGTCTTCGCCCGAATCGTCGGCTGCGGGAAGATTCGCATCGACCATAGCTGTGCCGATACCTCTCAGCTGCCAGAAGACGCTGCCCGAAACTAATACGGACAAGGCGGTAGCAACACACGCGAATTGTCTGCGCTTCTTTTGGGCTCTACGCGCACTTTGTATATACAATTTTAAAGGCTTATCCAATGTGATGCCACCTCCTTTACATTTATAATCGGATTTTATTCAGCTTGATTTTTTGCTTTCCAGATGCGCAGTACCTTCTTTCCTACCATCTGGTCGTAACTTACGCAGCCTATCGCGGAGCTGCGGCTGTCTATCGAGGTCTCGCGCCTGTCGCCGAGCAAAAAAAGCTTTCCGTCGGGAACCTCATAGGGGAACGAAATATCGCACTCTCCGAGGCTCTTTTCCATTACATACGGCTCGTCGAGCAGCTCACCGTTTACAGAGACGTTCCCGTCTGCGTCTATATCGATTTTATCGCCCGGAAGCCCGATGACTCGCTTCAGGAGAAGCTTGTTCTGCCATGCGACGCAGCAAAGCTGACCTGTAGAAAAATGTTTCGTTTTTACAAGAAGTATAATATCGCCGTTGCTGAGAGTGGGTTCCATACTGTCACCTGAGACTTGGATCACAGGCAGAAACAGCGTTGACAGCAGTACAGCGGCAGCAGCGACCACGATAAGTACGGAGACAGTGCTTGCGAGCACTTTGCGGAGCTTTGCGCGGTAAGCAAGCTTGTCATGAACGGCTCTGACCTGTTCGGTCGGAGGCAGCTGCTCGCTGCCTGTATCGTCGACATCTATCATTTTATAAACGAGGTCGACAAGTTCGCGTTTATTGAGGTCTTTGAAGTCTTTATTAGCCATATATGCACCTGCACGGAAAAACAGAACTATTACTGTAGGTAAATTATAGCATTGTTTCGTTTAAAAATCAAGTTAAATGTAGAAAAAAACTTGCACAAAAATAATATACCATATTTGACATATAAAATAAGCGGTATGATAGAGCCGCGTTTATTGTCGGCTTGGAGTGAAAAAACGTTTAAAAATATGAAAATCCGACAAAATATCAACAAAGTTAGAATGACAAAATGGTAAATATAATATTATGAAGAAAGTGTTAAAAAATATTTTTTTGAAATATATTCATATTGTGCACCAAAAAGTCAGAATGTGAGTTGAAAACACAGCAGGGGAAGTGTATAATACAATCAGAAACCAAAAGCAAAATTTGTCTGCTCAATCTGCACAATCGGGCGGACGGTGAATGCTGAGGCGGGGCTTGCTGCCGATAGGATAGCGCGGCGCGGCTGTAATAATCCTTTTGCTATCCGTATTCCTATTGTAATAGAGGGCGAATCAGAACAGTCTTATCTCCTTTGGGTTTTGGAGTTAAGGCTGTTGCTCTTTTATAGGGGTATATGGCAGTTGTGCGAATTCGCTAAAAAACGGCGGAGATTTCTTCCAAAGTTTGAGTTGACAAAGCTGCAGAACGGTGGTATAATAACATTACTGTCGAACGCGGCAAGGCGATACGGCAGCGACACAGCATCTTGAAAATTGAACAATGCTAAGAAAAAGTAACGACCCTTGAGATTCTTTTGAGGGATCAGAAGAATGAACTCAAGCAAAGAGTAAAAAATGCGCAGTAATAACGCAAGCGTTAT